>SDBV01000932.1_pt1 | contig 42772 bp, 39 predicted proteins | sample 2277081 | NCBI WGS metagenome assembly SDBV01 (sample SAMN10402039, study PRJNA504765) | marine sediment metagenome | isolation source: marine sediment core GS10_PC15, 223 cmbsf | place: Arctic Ocean: Southern Knipovich Ridge | collected 2010
TACTATGCTAAGAAATAATTCCTTGTTTTTTGGTGTATTTAATATGAATTCACTGCGGTTTGCTCGTGCTGTTACATGATATTTAGCACCTTCAATAAGTTTCCTTTTCTTTCTCATTTTTTTTCACCTCTATATACTATAAAAGGCGAAGAGTTCATTTTGGCTTTAGTTTTTTTTATTTTTTTTATTTTTTCATCTAATTCTAAAGCTTTCGTAACATTCTCGACCTCCGTCCCCAAATAAAAATGTAATTTTCATATTAAAAGTTTTCTGACTCATTATTGCTAATTGTGTGCTGATATTTACAGAAAATTATGTGCGAAAGTTGAGTTAAAATATTATATTAGTGAGAAATGATACATCCGAAGCATCGGAATTGTTATTAATATACATTTTAAGTAAAACAATGAGGATCTGTTCTGCTTTAGGATGTATCATTTCTTAGCCAATATGTTTAGTATCAACCATTCTAAACCTAAAAGCATAAATCGCTTTTATGGCGTAAAATACTTGACATTTCCTTACTAAAGTTGTATTTTTCACATTCAATTTTATATAGTTTGGAGTAAACATGAGTAGAACTTGCGATATTTGCGGTAGAGGTACAATAGCAGGAAGAAATTTGCCAAGAAAAGGTCTTCCAAAAAAGAAGGGTGGAGCAGGTGTACATATTGGTGTTAAAACTGCCAGAACTTTTAGAGTAAACCTGCATTCAAAAACCATTGTTACAAACGGCTCTAAACAGAAGAAAAAGGTGTGCAGTCGCTGTCTTAGAACAATGACTAAAAACGCGTAGAAACACTATATAAATTATATTGGAAGAAGATAAAGGTCTTCCACTTTTATATTTTTATTTATTCTGTAATAATCAACAAATTCATTTTCAGATATAACGGATATGTTAATGTAATGTATTAACTGTTCGTATTTATCATCAATAACAAGTATCTCGAAGTCAAAGTCCTTTTGGATTCCCTGGTCTTCTGCTTCTAAAGGATAAGGCCAGAAGCTGAAAGCTCCAGCTGTATTTGATACTAATTTCTGAGGATTTTGCCAATTAGGATTAAGCATAGCTAAAGGCTCTCCATTATAAAGTAAAGAAACATTTACATTTTTAACTGGTTCAAAATTGGTAGTATTAAATATCCTTCCTGTTAAAGTCGGAAAATTAAAATACGCTCCGGTCCTTGTTTTCTGAAGGTCCTGTTCTTCATCATGTGTAAAATGCGGGCGTTTGGCATTTGATACATTTTTAATTCCCATATGAATTAATGTAACAAGGTCTGCTTCTTTTTGTTTTTGTTCCAGATAATTCGTTTCGAGTCTTGCAAGGCCTCTTCCGGAGATTACATATATAGAAGGAATATTATTAAGTACAAAACATATTACATCCATTTCACATTGGCTGCATGTACAAATTTTTTTATTTACTGATATTTTTTCGTCTGAAAAAATATTTTTAACCATTTCAATAACGATGTCTTCCATCATGTTATGAATTATCATAACACCTCCTCATCCAGAATATCGTCATTTTCAATATCAATTATCTCAATTAATATTGATACACATTTTGTAAAGTCTTTTAAACTTTCTTTTAAAGAGTAATAGTTTAAGCCGGAAAAGTAAAGCTTTGTAAAAATAGAAAATAAGATTTCGGTTTCATTATTCTGAATATTTATATAACAGCCATATTCATAACAAATAGAAAGCATTTTTTCCAATCTTTCTTTTATAAATTCGTGCATGGATAAGGAAAAAGAAAACGTATAAACAATTTCTAAAAAATTACTTTCCCTGTCTATATAGAATCCGCCATGTATTCCGGATTCATTATCAAAACCTGCAGTATATACATCTTCTATAGTTTTCCCACCGATTATTTTACAGCCTAATTCCTTAAATAGAATTTTAGTCCGTCTGATTTTTTCTGCTAATTTCTGTTTCTTCATTTTTTGTCCTTATGGTTTATAATAACTGCTGGTTTAATTTTAACCTTTTATAAATAAAAATTTTAGTATGAATGGATTATAATTTATTCAAGAATTAAATCACATTCAAGTGCTTTTATCAAAAGAATATAAAAAATATTATCAATCAAATGTAAGTATATTTATTTAAAATATTCATTTAAATTGATTTTAACTATTTCTTCTGTAAAATGCTTATCAACAAGTAATGATATATGTCTTAAGGTACTGCAGAATCCTTTTACTGTACTTTCATTAAAAACGCTGTCAGATTCATTATAAGAGAACTCTGAACTACCATCTATTATAGAAAGGTCTATTTCGAAAGATATACTTTCGGGTATATCAATAATTATTTGTTCCGGCCGTATTTGTCTTTTTAAATTATTACTAAGTTTTTCTGCAATTTTTAATTCGAAATCATACCGGTAAGTAAGGTCCTGTAATTGCTTATGCAAAGGATTGTCTTCGGAAAAAGGTATTGAGTAAGCAGGATAATAAAGCTGTTTTAATGACGCTGCTTCAATTATTTTAAATGGTTTATAGGATAGGCCTTTCATTTTAGATAGAAACTCATGGTCGTTCAAATCATAAAGGTCCTGCGGATTAATAATTTTATTTTCTAAACCCATATACATAGCTTTTTTTATCATTGCTGTTATTATTCTTACCTTTTTATGCCAGTAAATATTCCTGTACATAAGGTATTTGGAAAAAAGAATGTTTTCTACAGATGCAAGGCCCTTGTTTGATATACAGATTCCTGTTTTTTTATCCGGATAAATTTCATTTGCAATAAAATCTATGTCCTGAATGCCATATGGAACTCCACAGAAATATGCGTCCCTGTTTAAATAATCGAGTTTATCCGGATCGAGCACACCAGAAAGTATCCTGCGGAATAGATTTAAATTAGGAGCTTTTTTGTATCCTCTATTAATATCTATTATGGAAGCAGTATAATCCGGTGATACTTTTAGTTCATTCTGTATAATCCTTTTTAGTTGCTCTGAACTTATAATAATATCTGCAGTAAGTTTTTCATGGTCTTTAACATTTAGTTCTTTTAAGGAATGTGCATATGGATAATGTCCTATATCATGCAAAAGCGCAGAACATAAAAATGCTTTTATGTCTTCTAAAGTAAAATGAATATCCTTGCTTTTAAGGATAAATTGAGTGATTATTTTCCTGGCAATATGAAAAACACCAAGGCTGTGATTAAATCTTGTATGAGTTGCACCCGGGTAAATCAAAAAAGTCGGACCGAGCTGTTTAATATCATTTAACTTTTGAAATACAGGCAGTTCTGTGATTTTTAATAATGGTTTAGATAAATATATATGTTTCCATACGGGGTCTCTTATAGGTTCTGTATAGTCCTCATTTAAATGTTTAATAAGCTGCGTTTTAGTATCTGGTGTCATAGTTAAAAGAATAGTAATTGTAAATATTGTTTTAATCAAGCGAGGATTTAATCGGGCACAATTTCGAGAACAAATTTTTAAATTCTTACTAAATTAATACTTACTCAATTGTAATTGACAATCAAATCGTTTGACATATACTTATTATTAAATAAAGAATTAAATTCATTTAAAAATAAATTTTTATAGATAAAAAAGGTTTAGATATAAAATGGAAGATGTCAGTCTATAAAATTGTCAGCAAATCATTAATTCTTTAAATGAGCGTATTAAAGAATTGGAGAATGCTCACAACTCGAATTTTGAAAATGAATTATCTGAACAGATAAAATATAATAAAATCAGGACACAGATATGGAAACTTGCCTCAGAAAACTCAAGCAATAATATAGTTCTTATACAAGACTTACTTAATATTATAGGCCCTGCACTTAATGTAAGCCGGGCATGTTATAATGAATTTACTGTTATTAGGAAAAAATCATATTTCATCTGTACTATGGAATGGTGTGAAGAAAGAGTAAAACCCTCTATAGGCACAAAACTCCCTGCTTCAATGGTAAAATACTTTATTTCCGGAAGTTTCTTTGTGCTTAATATACAAACAGCTGTAAATGCTATTCCTATAGCTTTAAGGACGATATTTAAACCAGTAATACAAGCATATGCAAAATCACTAAATCTCGATTCCGTTTTTTTAATGCCGTATTTTGTTAAAGATAATATAAAAGGTATTCTTACTTTTGATATTTGTGATGATAAAAAAGAAAAACCTGTTTGGACAGAGGAAAGAAAAAATATAATTTTTGATTTTGTAAATATAGCTTCTGCATGTGTAACAAAAAGTATAATTGAAGAAGAACTTAAAGAAAGTGAGAACAGACTTAGACAGGCAGAAAAAATGAATGCAATAGGACAACTTGCGGGGGGTATTGCACATGATTTTAATAACCAAATGACAGGCATTATGGGATATGCAGACCTGATTCGAAAAAAGGCAGTTCCGGATTCTAAAATATTGTATTATGCAGAAAATATCGCTACTGCTGTAAGACGAGCAACAGATTTAACAGAAAAACTAATGACCTTTGCAAGAAAAGGACCAAATATCTTAATACAGAGTGATATCCATAAAATAATAAATGAGGTAATTACTTTTTTAAATCACAGTATTAATAAAAATATTTCTATTACAAAAAAGTTTAATGCAAAGCAGTATACAATTAATGGTGACCCTTCTCAGCTTCAGAATATGTTTCTTAATATTGGACTTAATGCACGGGATGCAATGCCTAATGGAGTAGAATTTCTTTTAGAACGAATATAAAACAGTTTAATTCTGATTTTTGTGAAAAGCATTCAAATGAAATAATGCCAGGATCTTATATAGAAATAAAAATTATTGACAATGGAATGGGAATTAGTGAAAATAACTTGAATCGAATATTTGAACCGTTTTTTACTACAAAAAAACAGGGAAAGGGAATTGGGCTGGGGCTTGCTTAAGTATATGGTTCTATAAAAAATCACTCCGGTTTAATTACTATAGAAAGCAAAGAAAATGTTGGTACTAGTTTTAAGATTGTTTTTCCGTTAATTAAAGAAAAAATTATAAAGCAAATAGAACAAAACAATGCAAAAATAATAATTATTGATGATGAAGAGATGATTAGAAATATAGCAACGGATTTTTTAGAAGACCTCGGATATTCTATAGAAGTATTTTCTAATGGTAATGATGCTATTAAGTATTATAAACATGAATGGAAAAAAATAGACCTTGTAATACTTGATATGTTAATGCCGGAGATGGGAGGCAGAGAAACATTTAATGCAATGTATTCTTTAAATCCAAATATAAAGGTGCTGCTTGCATCAGGCTTCAGTTTAACAGAGGAAACAAAGGATATTTTAGATACAGGCTGTGCAAAGTTTATACAAAAACCGTTTAGTGAAGCTGAACTTTCTAATGCAGTGTCAAACGCTATGAAACCTGGTGTTTCTATGTAATTGGATTTTATTGAATACAATACTACCAATAATTATAAACGTTTTAAACATTATTTTACTCCTCAAATTCGAGAAAATTTTAGTAAAATCTATAACCTTAGTTAAGTAATCGTAGCAGCGCTATTATTTTTATAATACTATTACAGTTTTTCCAGATGAGTCTGTATAGAAATCCTCTATCAAAGTATCAATTAGCTTTGACAGTTCAGAAAAAAGTGTCTTAATAAAAATAAATTTTTTATGGATTTAAATATATCTTAATTTTCTTTAACATCGTTTATGCTCTTAGGATGCAAATTTTTTAAAAAAAAATTTCTTGACAGAAATTAGATGACATGATTATAATAATTATTGAAACGTTTCGAGTATTTTATACATTTGTACAATATATTACAGGAAATAATAATAGTTATAAAGGAGGGATCTTTTTATTTAGTTAAGAGTCGAAACGTTTCGATTAAAAAAGGTATTTGTTAATGATTAAGGAGGGCAAAAAATGGTTAGCTTGTTATTAAAAAAAAAATTAGTAGTCTTAATGTTATTGGTTATAACATTATTATCTTGTTCGCCATTATTTAATAGCGACAATGAAAACGCATTCATTAATTTAGAGGTACAACGAAATGCAGCAGCCTCGTTTACACAAGCAAATGATGATGCATATTCCTGGCTTGTGCTCAACATGACCAATATGATGGAGAGGCACTCGAAGGACTTGTAGACAGTTTTGAGGATTATTGGGATGTTGGAGTACCAAAACAGATACTCTACACATACGATCAAGCAATCGCTGCGATAGCTTTTATGGTTTATGGCGACATGGCAAGGGCCCAGGAGATTTTAACCACTATGAAAGCGTTGCAAGATCCAGAGGGCTTTTGGATAAACTCTTACTGGATGAACGGAAGTGGAGAGGAAATAAGGAAACATGTTGGCCCGGTTATGTGGATGGCAATGGCCGTTATGAATTACGAGAAAATAACAGGGGACACCAGCACGTACCATGATATGGGTGTAAAAGCCATAGATTGGTGTCTTAATTATCTACAACCTAATGGTGGCATAGCTGGAGGAGAGACTACCTGGGATGTTCCAGGTGTTTGGACAGAAGAAGTTTGGATTTCAACTGAGCATAATGAGGATAGTTATCCTACACTGCTATATTTTGCAAGTACAACACCCTCAAGAACTAATACCTATGAAAGTGCAGCAGCAGGTGTAAAAAACTTTTTGGATAATGTCGTTTGGGACGAGGCCAATAAAAGATGGCATGGCGGGTATAAAACAAATACTGGTTTAATTGACCCTTATGTTCCTTTAGATGTAAATCCCTGGGGAGTAATGTCTTTAGGTGCAAGCGGAGTAAGAGATTATGCAGAAAGCCTTGACTATGTTGAGAATGCAAATGGAAATCCCGGAACATTAGGTAATCCAAGATATGTGCATACATTATCCTACGATTCAACTAGCGATACGATGACCCTTTATGATTTTGATTGGAGATCAGATGGAGCGGCAGCATCAGATTCCAATGGTGGCGGTGTTTATGGTGAAGATATTTGGTTCGAAGGATCAGCTTTTATGTCAATAGCCTATAGGATTGCTGGAGATGAAACAAAGTCAAACGAAATCATTGCTGAAATCATTAAGAAACAAGGTGCAGAGGGCAGCATGACCGGAGGAATCCCATATAGCTTAAATGGAACCAATAATGGTTATTGGAGAATGGCACAGGAAAACTGTGTCTCCAGTACTGGTTGGTTAATGATCGCGTTAGCTCATTGGAACGCGTTTATAGGAGAAGAAGTGGGTACAAATAATAAGGTCGCGACTCCTACAATATCACCGCCATCAGGAAATTATACATCAGCTATAAATGTAACAACTACGAGCTCAACTTCCGGAGCAACAATAAGATATACTACTGATGGAACTACACCTACGTCATCATCTCCAATTTTCCCAACTTCGCTAAATATTAGTACAAATACAACTATAACTGCCAGGGGATTCAAACCCGGAATGGACGATTCTGATAATTTAATTGCAAGCTACACGTTCAGCACAATGGACCAGGTAGTGACTCCTGTAATATTTCCAGCAGGCGGTTCATACTCATCAACTCAAAATGTTACAATTACATGTTCAACATCAGGCGCAAGTATTTATTACACCACAGACGGATCTACTCCTTCATCATCTTCAACTCCATATAGTGGAGGTATTTCCATCAGCTCCTCAACTATATTAAAGGCGATTGGAACGGAAACTGGAATGATAGATTCTGTTGTCGCAACTGAAGTTTATACTATTGAAGTAGTAGGCGACTATACTTGGGGAGTGGACGAAGTTGATTCTGATGCAATAATTTGGTTTAAATCTAATGTTAATGCAAACTGGGCAGATGTACATTACAGAAAAAATGGCGGTCCACAAATGAATCATAGAATGGTTTATATGAGCACAACTTATAGATGGGAACAGACAGTAAGTAATATGGTTAATGGCGATGTCTTAGACTTCTTTTTTACCTATGAAAAGAATAATCTTGCTTATGACACTGAATGGTTTAATTATATTTTTGCCAACTTAACAAGCAAGGTGGCTACTCCTGTATTTAACCCTCCAGGCGGCGTTTATACTTCTTCGCAATCAGTAACAATTTCCACAACGACAAGTGGTTCCACAATTCATTACACATATGATGGAAGTGCCCCTTCAACATCATCACCAGTTTATACCGGGGCAATTACAGTTTCTGATGATACTGCCTTAAAAGCTATTGCTGTAAAAAGTGGTATGGATGAGTCTGATGTGTCTGCAGCTGATTATATCTTATCTGTATCCGAATCATTAATGATTGATGATTTTAGCAACACCATGCAATGGAACGAACGGATAAACGATCTGGGCCAACAAATTATTACTCAGGGCGGATTATATAATCTTGAGGGAGATAGTAACCTGTACTTTTTCTACAATGGCAATACAACGCCTGAGTATTTTGATACCTATATAAACAGATCGATTTCCGGGTATAGTGTGATTGCTCTAACAATTAAGGGTGGTTATAGTGGAGAAGAATCAACAGTGGACATAATTCTTAATGATGGTTCCAATCATTCTGTGGACTTAAACACATATGGTTCAATTTCTACTTCTTATCAGGATATTTCAATCCCATTAACTGCTTTTGGGGCAAATCTATCCGATATCTCATTCTTAAGAGTTGAGGGAACCGAGATAGCTAAAATACTTAGGATTGAAGAAATTAAACTGCAATAAGCTTTACAAAATTAAGTTATAATTTTGCTTTCGGCTGTCTGGAATATTTTTCCAGGCAGCCTTTTATCTGCAACTTCTTTTAACAAAGCAAGATACTTTATTGAAAAAGTAACCAGGACAAGGATGCAATAGAAGGTGTATATTTTCAGTCGTCTCAGATTGTTTCTTTAAGTCCGGTGACAGGCTCTTATATTTAATTTTACGGTTCATACCTTAACACATGTGCTTTACCATCGACATCCAAATCATAATCTGAAAACACAACAACAAGCTTGTTGTCTGATCCTATTGCTACAGATGGCAATTGTTGGATCAATCCTTCTACGAATCCAAGGTCTGTCCAATCTGTGCCGCTATCCCACTTCATTACATGAACTTTATTGCCATTATCCCCATCTATAAACACAACAAAAGGATTATTGTCTGAGTCTATTGCTATGGAGGGGTATCCTGAAGCTCCTGTACTAGCAAATCCAAGATTTTCCCAGGGGCCCTTCCTCACCGTCTGTTTCAACATTACCAGGCTCCTCTACGTTACAACATAATAATAAACCAAATAATACTGTAACTATTGAAAGATTTATAAGAGTTTTCACTTTAATATACCTCCCGATAACGCATACTTATTTTATAATAGAAATAAAGTGATTTATTTTAAGCAAATATATATAAAAAATCAAGCCAAAAAATTGCAAAGCTTTGTCCAGCTCCTCGGGGGTGCATATTTCGGTGAAAGTTGCCACCAGTACCAATTTATTTTAATATACATGGTGGAAACGTTACTGATGATACCATTCAGATAGAAACTTGGGAGAGGTTAAAAAATAGTATATAACCGGCTACTGCTTATGTAAAGCATAACTATTTAAAGAACTATTAAGCTTGATACTTATATCATAATAACCTATCTTTAGATTATACTTATAAAAAACATTCAGGAGATAAATATGAGAAAAAACTTTATACTATTAAGTATATTATCTTTGATGTTAGTAATGATGTGTACTTCAACTTCAGAAACAACGTTAACCACAAATTCAGATATCAATATAGATACAAACACCACAAACACGGACACGGAAAAACCCGTAGTTCACGATGAAGATAAAGCAGGTTTTATGGTTTATGGTAATGATTTTATAATAACTTATTCATTACCACAATATTGGCAGGTGGATATGAATTTTGCTGCAAGAAACAATATAGATGCATTTTTCTATATTGATGATCTGGGTATTGGCGGTTCGCCAGTAGGTATAATTATGACTCTTGCAAGCAAACCTGATGATGGAACAGATTTAGATAGTTATATTGATTATGATTATAATTATTGAGTTAATAATTATCCTGGCTTTGATTTAGAAAAAGTAGATATAATAATAAATCAAGAAAATAACTATTTCGTTGAATTATTTAAATTTGAAAAAGATAGTAATAGTCATCTTCAATATATTGCATACATAGATTGTAATACAAGATTTTTTATTAAAATATACTTAGATTACAAAACAAGAGATGAAGTGGAAATGTATTTATTAGATTTTGTTGAAGGTTTAGAAGCATTAGTATTTCTCCCAATAAAAGTAAATATAGAATAAATATTCTGTTTTAATAATATATTTTTTATATACAATTTTTGATGCGTAAATCATTTAAAGGATTCAATAATTTATAACATTTTTAAACCTGAATTGGATGATATTTAATCAGCCACCAGTTATAATCATCGTGTTCAATTAACTGTTGAACACTTAAGCTATATCTAATACTTGACAAAAAAGAATTTAACAACGAATAGCCACGGATTATCACGAATAAAATTTATAATATACACTTGAAATAATAGTATCAGAAACTGTAAGAAAAAAAATAGATAATTTATTAGTAATAGCTTATTAGTGTAATTCGTGGCCATTTGTTGTTTATTTATTTCAATAAAAAAATTTTATACTACTTAATATCTATCATAGAAGACCCCCTTGAAATAAGTGGCAATGTAACCTTTTACTCCTCCTGTTATATATAAATAGTCAAGGACAGGCCCTAAAGGGTTCATTCGAATCCTTGACAAATCGTCGTAAAAGGTTGGCTGGAAATGAAAATTTCCGGGGAGGTCTTCTATGACAACAAATATTTTATTTAAAGAATTATCTGATAAGGTAATGGATTTGGCTTTTCGTATTCATAGTAAATTAGGTTCTGGTTTACTGGAAAGTGTTTATGAAAAAGCTTTCTGTGTAGAATTAGAACATTCAGGTGTTCCTTTTACATCTTAGCAAGATTTTCCTTTGTATTACAGGAATAAACTTATTGGCAATTATATTGCGGATTTGGCTATAGATAATTCTATTATTTTGGAATTAAAAGCTGTTAAAGAAATGAATAAGTTAATGGAAGCACAGCTTATTAATTATTTGAAAATATCAGGAATACCTGTGGGTTATTTAATTAATTTTAACAGTGTAAGACTTTCCTATAAAAGATATATAAGCAAGAGAGAGTAGTAAGATTACTCTCTCTTAACTTTAAAGATAACGCAATCTATGTTAATGTAAAAATGTGTTGCAATAATAAAAAAATCTGTTCTTGAATTAACACTCATCTGGAATTTCTTCTTGCCAACTTTAGTTTATTTCTTTATTATTCTGTTCTGCTTGCGAGGGATTGTTTTGCAGCCTTAGCTCGTAATTTTCTTTCAAAAAGCAAGATACTTTATTGAAAAATACCCCTTGCAGAGCACCTATGAATTGACTATCATTACAACTTACAGGGAGGGGGGCTTGCATAAGATAATAGAAATATTAAAAAAAGATAGGGTGTTTATGTCTTGTGTTTCCCACTGGGAAACAATACCTGCAAAACCGGGGAAGTTTAAGGACTTTCCAGAAGAATTAAATCCGAAGATAAAATCTACATTAATAAAACGCGGTATAAAACAATTATATACTCACCAGGCAGAATCTTATGATTATGCAATAAATAATAAGAACGTAGTTGTCGTAACTCCTACGGCTTCCGGTAAAACTCTTTCTTACAATCTGCCGGTAATACAGACTTTAGTGGAAAATAAAAACGCAAAGGCTATGTACCTGTTTCCGACAAAAGCGCTTTCCCAGGACCAGCAGTCAGAATTAAATGAAATTGTGCTGGAGGAATCCCTTGGTGTGAAAATATTTACATACGATGGTGACACACCTGCGTCTATCCGTATTTCTGCAAGGAACGAAGGCCAGATAGTGATTACCAATCCGGACATGCTGCATACGGGAATACTTCCAAATCATCCAAAATGGATTAAATTCTTAAGTTCATTAAAATATATTGTTATTGATGAAATACATACTTACAGGGGAGTATTCGGCTCTCACCTTACAAATCTTATAAGAAGGTTAAAACGTATACTTGCATTCTACGGTTCAAAACCAGTATTTATCTGCTGTTCTGCAACCATAGGAAACCCACTTGAGCTTGCTAAGAATATAATAGAGGAGGATGCAGTACTTATAGACAATAATGGTTCTCCTTCCGGTGTACGCCATTTTATTTTATATAATCCGCCACTGGTAGACCCTGTTCAGGGCATAAGAAAAGGTGTTGTGCTTGAATCTCAGAAAATAGCAGTAAAACTTTTAAAGCACAAAATTAAAACAATAGTATTTGCACGCTCACGTGTAAGAACAGAGCTTATTGCTTCTTATATAAAAGACGGCCTTAAGAATTTTTATAATGATAATTACAAAATTAAAATTGCATCGTATAGGGGAGGGTATCTTCCAGGTGAGCGGAGAAAAATAGAAAAGGGCCTCCGTGACGGAACAATTAATGGTGTTGTCTCTACAAATGCCCTCGAATTGGGAATTGATATAGGAGGCCTTGATGCTTCTATTATGGCAGGATTTCCCGGTTCTATATCGTCCGCATGGCAGCAGGCAGGCAGGGCAGGCAGAAGAAATACTGTTTCCCTTTCAATATTAATAGCATCTGCATCCCCTATGGACCAATACTTAATTAAACACCCGGAATACTTTTTTTCGAGATCTCCGGAATCCGGCTGGGTAGACCCGGAAAATATTTATATTTTAATGGACCAGTTAAAATGTGCTGTATTTGAACTGCCGTTTACAGACGGTGAAATGTTTAAAAATGATGTAAGTGAGCTCCTTGCCTTTTTAGAAGAAAACGGAAATATCCGTCATGCAGAAGAAAAATGGTACTGGTCTAACAGGTCATATCCTGCAGAAAAAGTATCTTTACGTTCAGCTACTACAGAAAATATTGTAATTATCAATACCACAAAAGGTAAAAATACAGTAATAGGAGAGATGGACAGGCCTTCTGCTAAAAAACTTATTTATAATAATGCAGTTTATTTACATGCAGGTGACCAGTATTTAGTAAAAAAACTGGATATAGAAAACAAATTATGCTATGTGGAAGAGTCTAATGTAAACTACTATACGGATTCTATTATAAAAACTGATATTAAGTTACTCCATAAAGATAAGAAAATGGAGAACGGCGAAGCTCAATTATTGTTAGGCGATATACTTGTTAGAAATACTGTTGCCAAATATAAAAAACTTAAATTTAAAACGCATGAGAACATAGGCTATGGTGATATAAATTTACCGGAAGAAGAAATGCATACCCGAAGTGTTATTATTTTATTCAGTGAAACTTCGAGTGTCGGAACGTTTATAAATGAACTGGAAGATAAAGAAAAAGGGGCTGTTATGAGAATGCTGGGGTACGTGTTTAAACAGGTATCACCTATTTTTTTGCTTTGTGATCCTGGAGACCTTGGAATAGCCGAAAGAATAAAGGATCCGATTTTAGACAAAACTTGTTTGTATGTTTTTGATAATTACCCTGGTGGTTCCGGCCTTTCAGAAGGGCTTATTGCGAATTATAAAAAGATATTCGCAGGGTGCCTTGAACTTGTAAGCGGCTGCTCTTGTAAAAGCGGGTGCCCATCATGCACCGGCCCTCCGGAAATAGAACTTGATGATACTTTTAATTCCAAGAGTACAGTCGTAAAAGTATTAAAGTATCTTAATAATAAAATGTAGTAATATGGATAATATTTTTAGAAAACTGTCATATTTAGAAAAATTAAGGCCTTTAGTTCCTGAAGATAAGCAGAAGAAATCTAATAAGAAAGTTTTTAAATTAGAAGGCTGGGAAAAGTTAGGAAAATATACCTATAAACGTAAAATCATCATGCCTTTAAATAAAATTGAAGAAAATTTTAAGCTTGGTAATTTATTAATTGCAAACAGAAAATATAATTTAGCTGATATGGTTTTCTTTGACACAGAAACAACAGGGCTGTCATGCGGTGCAGGTAATTATGTTTTTTTACTTGGTATTATTACTGTAAATAATAACTCAAACATTGCCGAAATAGAACAATTTTTTTTAGGTGATTTGCCAGGTGAAAAAGAATATGTTGATTATATTTTAAATTTTCTGCCAGCAAATAAACTATATGTTTCTTATAATGGCAAAGCTTTTGATTACTATGCATTAAAAAACAGGTTTTTAATGCATGGCAGGGAGTTATTAATTAAGAATCAACTCGACCTTCTTTATATATCCCGAAGGTTCTGGAAGAATATAATAGGATCCTGCACTTTAGGTAATATAGAAGAAAGAATATTAAATATTTACCGAGATGATGATATACCAGGTTATGAAATACCGGATGTGTACTTTGATTTTTTAAGGTATGGAAAAACAAAAAAAATTTTAAAAGTATTTGAACATAATCTGCATGATATTATTACTCTAGTAAAATTGCTCTTTCATATAGAAGATATATTAAATAACAAAATAAACGATAAAATAGATAATTTTGGCCTTGGCATCTATCTTGAAAAAAACAATCATAAAAATGCGATTAAACAGATTAAAACAGCTTTTGAATCTGGTAATATAAAAGCAGGTAAGTATCTTGGCGATTTCTATAAGAAACAGAAAGACTGGGTAAAGGCTGTAGAAATCTGGCACAAATTAAAGGAAAGCTATGTAGAATATGCTTATATAGAACTTGCAAAATATTTTGAGCACCAGAAGAAAAAGCCGGAAACTGCATTAAGATATGTACTGGAACTTACAGAAATGAGGAAAAAAAAGAACATTCTCCTAACCAGACAGTTTTATACTGTTAACAATAAAAACAATATGGAAATATATAAACGGATAAGCCGGCTGGAAAAAAAAATAAAAAAAAATTGACTTGAAATTTTCTTTAGTATAAGCGAATATAATATCAAAACCTTATTTTAAAGGAAGAATTTATGGCAAAGATGGTATATAAAAGAAAAACCTATGTTATTGATAAAAAGTTTCAATTCCGCTTTATTGCTACGTTCTTAATATTAATTATTGTATCGCTAATACTTTTTTCAGCTGTATTTGCTGGTTTCTACTTTCTGCAATATATAAATGGCGAAAATATTTTTAATGAATTTATTAGTATACAAAAGATAAGCGCGGCGGTAGACGCTGCTGGCAACGAGATTACAATATCAGGACCGCCAATACTGACCGACAGATTTAATTTAATAGTGCCGCCTATCCTTATTAATAATTTAATTATCTTAATTGTTATTTCTGTTATAGGCGTTTTTTATTCCCATAAGATTGCTGGTCCTGTTTACAGGATTCAGGAAGACATTAAGAAGGTATTAGACGGTGAAAAAGATATAGTTATCAAGTTGCGTAAAAAAGACAAATTAAAAGAACTCGCCGAACAGGTTAATAAATTAATAGAAGAGTATAATAAAAAATAATATTTTATTATCCGGCTATTAAACATAAATAGCCGGATAATATGTAAAACAAATGTCAAAACAAATTGCAGGATTCCACGCTGTAGAAGAAACTTTAAAACAATTAAAAAACAAACGAATAAGCGGGACCGTACTTATCTCTAGTAGAAATTCGAAATTGGATAAAAAGTTCAATGATGTTATCAAAACGGCAGAAAATATCGGATTAAAAATTCAAAATGTTACTATAGACGAACTTAACAATATCTGCAGCAGAAAAGTACATAGGGGAATAATTCTTGTTTTGGAGGAGTCTGAAAATATCAGTAGAAAAAAACATGATATTAAAACCTTTGTACAGAATATAAAGAGCAGTAAAAGTATAATTCTTCTTCTGGATAATATTATGGACCCTGGTAATTTTGGTGCAATACTCCGTTCTGCAGACCTTTTTTCTGTAGATGCAGTAGTAGTTCCTTCTAAAAACTCGGTTAAAGTAACACAGACTGTGCAGCAGTCTTCTTCTGGTGCAAGTGCATATATACCAGTTATTACAGTTTCAAATTTAAATAATGCAGTGCAAATATTAAAAGAAAATGATTACTGGGTGTATGGAGCAGCTATGAATGGTATCCAGGCCGATAAAGAGGACTTAAACAGAAGAATAGGATTGGTTCTCGGAAACGAAGGTAAAGGATTAAAACCGATAACTATGAAATCCTGTGATAGTTTAATAAGTATCTCAACGGCAGGGCATGTAGATTCTTTTAATGTTTCAGTTGCTGCCGGAATACTGTTATATGAAATAAGAAGACAGCAGACCTTCTTTAACAAAGGAAGTGAGTAAAAATAATTTCCCTATCCTGCTTGTTCTTTTGTCCATCTTCTGCGTTGGAGTGAAAGTTTAAAATACTCATATACATCAAGTATATTTCGTTTTTAAACTTCCTCTCCGCCTTGAATATGAACAAAATAACCTCACAATCTAAGGAAATTATTTTTACTCACTTCCTAAATTTTATTTAAATTTATAATACGTTCTGCAAGGTGAACTGCGTTTAGTACTCCCTGTTTGCCGATACCCATAGTTGCACATGGTATCCCTTTTGGTAATTGTAAAATAGAAAGTAAAGCATCCATTCCTCCTAATGAACCCTCAATAAGGGGAATACCTATAACAGGATTAGAGACTTTAGCTGCGACAACTCCAGGAAGAGCTGCGGACAATCCTGCAGCTGTTATTATTACTTTATAGTCTTTTGATTTTGTATCCAGGAATTCAATAAGATCAGTAAGGTTTCTGTGAGCAGAATATACAACCAGATCATATGACAAACCCTTTTCTTCAATTAGATCTATACCCTGGCTTATTACTTTTTTATCAGATTCCGACCCTATAATAAATAATATGTGTTTCATGCTTACTCCTACACCATGAAAAATTTTTTGGCTATGTCATATCTGTACCAGCCGCCTTCAAATTTAATGTACTTTACAGCTTCATAAGCTCTTTTTGTTGCCCCTGCTAAATCCCTTTGAAGTCCTACTGCTGTAAAACACCTTCCTCCGCCTGTTACTACTTGTCCTTCCTTATTTATATTTGTTGAAGCATGGAAAATCAATGCATCTTTTTCCGGAAAGGACGGAATTGGAGCAACTGGTGAACCTTTTTTGTATTCGCCAGGATATCCTGCAGCTGCAACTGTTACACCAACTGCAGTATTATTATTTAGTTCCAGTGGAAATTTATCAAGTTCTCCTTTAATAATTGCATCTGTAAGGTCCCCAAAATCAGACTCAATAATCGGTAAAACAACCTGTGTCTCAGGATCTCCGAACCTTACATTGTATTCAAGTAAATACGGACCTTTTGCAGTCATCATAATACCAAAATATAATAAGCCTTTATAATTAAGTTTGTCTGTATCAATTCCTTTGAAAGTTGGAATAATAATTGATTCTTCAATTTTTTGTAGTAATGATTTATCTACACCAGGTACCGGGCATATAGAACCCATGCCGCCAGTATTAGGGCCCTTATCACCATCTTTTGCTTTTTTAAAGTCTGCACTGGGTGGAAGTAATTTATAGGTTTTGCTGTCTGTAATAGCAAAAATGGATAGTTCATATCCTTCTAAGAACTTTTCAATTAAAAGAGTATCATTTTCTTCAAATATTTTTTTACCGAAATTAAGAATTTCCTGTTTGTCACTCGATTCAAGTACACCTTTGCCTGCAGCAAGTCCACTCTTTTTTATAACTATTTTGTTGCTTATTTTTTCTACTGCTTTTTCAAAATCTGTATAATTATTAAACTTTTCAGAAAATGCAGTCGGGATATCATGTTTTATCATAAATTCTTTTGAAAAAACTTTACTAGATTCCAAACGGGCTGCTGCTTTGTGAGGACCAAAAGCATCAATACCGTCTTCTTTAAGTCTATCTATAATTCCTTCTGCAAGAGGAACTTCAGGGCCAACAAAAACATAATTAATATTTCGTCCTTTGCAGACTTGTAAAACTGAATCAAAATTTAATGGATCTATATCAGAAAGATTTATACCAATTTCTTTTGTTCCTGCATTTCCGGGTGCTATAAATATCTCAGAAACTCTTTTACTTTTTGAATATGCCCAGGCAATTGCATGTTCCCGTGCACCTGAGCCAATCACTAAAACATTCAACTAATTCCTCCTAAAATATTTTGCAATGTAAACTATTTATATTTTAATTTAAAGTTAATTATATAAAAAAAATACTTAGAAAACAGTTACTTCTTAATTTTTATAAATAACCTTTCCAATTTCGAGTATTTTAATATTATTATCATCTGAGTGTTTTAAAATACTTTCTTTATGCTCTTTTGATGTAATAAAAGCAATACCAATACCCAGGTTAAAAACAGTCTGCATTTCATTATTTGAAATAGCTCCCTTTTCCTGCATAGTTTTAAAGATTTTCGGAATCTGCCAATTAAAGAATAATTCTATACTTAGATTGTCCGGAATTACACGTTTTATATTTTCTACAAGGCCGCCGCCAGTAATATGGGCTGCAGAAAGAATTTTATCTGATTCTAAAAGAACGGCCATTTCTTTTGCATAGATTTTTGTAGGGATAAGTAATTGTTCCCAATCATTATCTTCCTGTAATATCTTTCGTGCAAGAGACAATCCGTTAGAGTGAATTCCGGAAGATGAAATACCAAAAATAATATCTCTTTCTTTAATATTGCCGAGTTTGGGCAGAATTTTGGATTTTTCAACTATCCCGTAACAGAAACCTGCTAAATCTATTTCATCATCTGCATATATATCGGGCATTTCTGCAGTTTCACCACCGGATAATTTGCATTCACTTATTTCACAGCCTTTAACTATGCCTATAATAACTTCCTGCAGTTTTGTTTCATTTATTTTACCGCATGCAATATAATCCAAAAATGCAAGTGGCTTTGCACCGCAAACTAAAAGGTCATTAACACACATAGCTACAAGGTCTATACCTATTGTATTAAATTTGTTTAATCGTTTTGCAACTAATAATTTTGTTCCTACTCCATCTGTTGTAGAAAGAATAACAGGTTCTTTATAATCTTTAACATTTAATTCTATACCGCCTGCAAAACTCCCTATGTCGCCGACAACAGGAGATTTTATATTACTAATAAAATTTGCAAATTTATTTCCTTTTTTTATATCTACACCGGAATCTTTATAAGTTTTTATCCGCATTGTATATTTCCTTTTAATAGTTTTTTATCGATTTTAATTGGGTATTTGCCTGTAAAACAAGCATAACAAAAATCTTTAGGATTTTGAATACATTGTTTTAGACATTCTACTGGTAAAAACATTACACTATCTGCATTTATTGTTTTTGCTATTTCATCAGGGCTCATTTGATGCGAAATCAACTCTGCTGTTGTTGGAATATCTATTCCAAAAAAACAGGGATGAGTAATCGGAGGGGATGAGAGCCGTAAATGTATTTCTTTTGCTCCGGCTTCTTTTAACAATTTTACAATTATCTTTGAGGTTGTACCTCTTACAAGTGAATCATCAACTAAAACAATCTTTTTATTGAGTATTACTTCCTTAATAGGGTGAAGTTTCATCCTGACACCGAATTCTCTCATAGCTTTTGTCGGTTGAATAAATGATCTTCCTGTATAGTGGTTCCTTGTTAAGCCCATTTCAAACCGAACTTTTGAATATTGAGAATAACCAATAGCAGCACTATTACCGGAGTCCGGTACTGGAATTACAATATCCGGTTTTATGTGATCTATCCTTGCTAAGAACTCACCCATACGCTCGCGTGCCTTATGAACAGAATAATTGAATACTGTAGAATCCGGCCTTGCAAAATATATAAGTTCAAATATGCAGTTACATTTTTTTTTGCTTTCCTGATATATTTGTGATTTTACTTTTAAATTTTGGTCTATAATCAGCATTTCTCCGGGCTTAATTTCTCTATGATTGTATATCTGGAGTATATCAAGAGCACAGGTTTCGGAAGCAAATGCAACCAGGTCTTTATCCCTGCCTATTACAAGTGGCCGGAAACCGGAAGGATCTCTTATTGCAACTAGAGTCTTCTTATAAAGTATAAGAAGACTGAAAGCACCTTTAAGCTTTTTTAAAGTCTCTAATAAAGAATCTATAAAATTTGTATGTTTTGAACTCGAAATCATGTGGAGTATTAGTTCTGTATCAGAATTACTCTGAAAAATTGAACCTTTTGAGAATAATTCTTTTCGTAAAATGTGAGCATTCGAAATTGTTCCATTATGTACTATGGCAATATCACCTTTATTACAAGTTATGGAGAAAGGTTGAACATTCTCTATCCTGTTTCCGCCAGCTGTAGAATATCTTACATGAGCAATACCGGAATTAGAAGGATGATCTTCCTTAAGATAGTGAGACAGCGTATCTTCGATCATACCTAGATCTTTATAAGTTATTAGCTTATTTTTTTTGAAGTAAGTAATTCCACAGCCTTCCTGTCCTCTGTGTTGAAGTGAAAACAGAGGGTAAAAAAGTTTTTCCGGAATATTAATTTCTTTTCTGGATATTAAGCCGACAATTCCACAATAATGTTTTAGGCTGTCATCATTATCCTGCACACTGATATTTATCACTTACTAGAAGAAAAAGGTCAATAGGAATTTACTAAGTAATTTAAAATTTGACACAGATTTACAGGATTAACACAGATTAAATAAAAATTTATATAATATTATATAAAAATCCTTTTTAAATCCTGTCAATTCGTGTCTAAACATTTTAAAATAATAAATTTTTTGATTTTAAGGCATTCTAATTAACTTCGATTTAAAAAATCTTTAATTATTGTTTTATATTCGTTTAAATTTGATGCGTGTACTATTTTTTTACGGAAATCAGAAGATCTCATTATTCCTTTAGAGTAGGAGCACATATGCTTTCTCATTTCTATACAGGCAAGTTTTTCACCTTTTATTTCTGACATTATTTTTAACTGGCTTAATGCTGTTTTTAAGCGGAGTTTACTTGAGGGAGGCGTAATGTACTTATTTTTATTAAGCAAATAAGCTGCATCTTTAAAAATAAAAGGGTTTCCAAATGCACCTCTTCCTATCATAACTCCGTCACAGCCTGTTTTTAATAACATATTCTTAATGTTGTCTGAAGAGAATAGATCTCCCGAACCTATTACAGGAATTGGGCAATTCTTTTTTAAATCAGAAAGGTGCATAAGATTTGCATAAGAAGTGAAAAGCTGTGATTTTGTTCTCGGATGAAGAGTAATAAGAGATGCACCGCCCTTTACGGCATACTCTGCAGTTGTTAAGTAATTTATAGTATCATTATCCCATCCGGATCTTAATTTAACAGTAACAGGAACCTGTGTTTCATTTTTCATCGCTTTAACAATTTGCATAATTTTCTGAGGCTCTCGAAGCAGTGAAGCACCGGAACCTGTTTTAAGAACTTTATTGATGGAACACCCGCAATTAAGGTCAATTACCTGTGGCTTATACTTAATTATCTTTTTTACACAAATTGCAGCTGTTTTTGGAGTAGCTGCAAATATCTGGAAGCCTATTTTCTTCTCATTTTTTGCACGGAAAAGAAGATCGAAAGTCTTTAAATTATTTCTTGCGCAAGCTTCTGCAGAAACCATTTCCGTATAAGTAAAATATGCACCCCATTTTATACACACAGAACGGAATGCAGCATCTGACCATCCTGCAAGTGGAGCAAGAAATATATTTCCCTTTATTTTTAGATTGGCAATCTTTATTGGTTTTAACAGTTTAGTCATCAGAGAAATAAATATGTATCAAATAAGTTAAATTTGAAAAAAGTTTTTACTATTTTCATATAGTGTTTCAGCTAATTCTTCTAATGGTATATCCCTAAGATTTGCAATAAATTTAGCTGTTTCAATAATATAAGAAGGCTTATTTCTTTTTCCTCTATGAACCGATGGAATCATAAATGGAGATTCTGTTTCGATCATTAGTTTGTCCAAAGGTATGTTTTTTGCTGTTTCATGGAGATTTTTAGCGTTTCTGTATGTTACATTTCCAGCAAAAGATATATATAGATTAAGATCTAAGGCCTTTTTTGCATATTCAAGATCTTCTGAATAACAGTGTAGTAGACCGCCTCTGGATGGGAGTTCGTGTTTTAATATATCTAAAACATCTTCTCCTGCTTCTCTGTTGTGAATAATTACAGGAAAATTCAATCTTTCTGCTATTTCTAATTGCCTGATAAATAATTCTACCTGAGAATCTCTGTTGCCATATTTTCTGTAATAATCTAAACCAATCTCACCGATTGCAATAATTTTATCGAGTTTTGAACCTTCTTCGATTTTCATTGGCCAGTCCTCACCAGGATGTGCAACTTCCGAAGGTGAAATACCTATACTATAATAAACATTAGATGCTGTTTTAAGGTTATCGTAAATTTGAAAAAAATCTCTCAGATTATTTGAAATACTAATAATTTTATCCACATCATCCTGTTTTGCTTCTTGAGTGATGATTAACTGTTCAATGGGATCTTCTGTAATTAGTCCTATATGTGCGTGTGTATCGAAGAATTTCATAATACTCCATTTTAAAATTGGGATACGATATACTTAATTTCGTTATGTTTGTGACTATAATATATAAGATGAATGATAGTCAATATTATTATTTGACAAAAATTACTTCAACTGATACTATAAACAAATTTATAGATCTAAAAAAAAATAAGTAATTTGGGAGAAAGCAGTGTCGCCAGCGTATAAATATAAAAAAATTGAAAATCAGTTTATTGATAAATTAGGCAAAACAATTCGTCTAATCTTTACTTCCATAGGATCATTTTTTAAATTCTTTATTAGAAAAGGCCGCCAGCGATTTACTGTTATGTTCATTCCTCATTCTGAAAAAAAGATCTTTAATTTTCATATTTCCGTATTCGCATTGTTATTCCTTTTTTGTCTTATAATATTTATAATTCTTTCATTTTTTGGCCTGGTCACACACTTTACTACAACAGACAAAAAAATAATAAGTATAGAAACAAATTTAAAACTTTCAGAATCAGATTTAGAAAGATTAAAAGAAGAAATATCATCAGTTGGTCGTGTCTGGAAGGATTTTAGATATACGATGAATGGACTGTTAGAGGTTCTTGGTACAGAAGAAACAAGCGGTATTTTTGAACAGGGGCAGGGTGGAGATTATGAAAACTTTTTCAATTTTGATTCCGTAGGAGAAAATTCATTAATAGAAATAAACGAACTGCGTAGTTTAAGGCTTGAACTTGAAGGCGCTATAAATCCTATGGGAGATTTGAGAAATCTTCTGCAATCCAAAAAGGAATTTTTAACAGACATTCCAACGTTGTGGCCGATACTTGGTAAAGGGAACTTAACTGCTTATTTTGGTGTAGAGCAAAATCCATTTACAAATTCATTCAGGCTTCATAGAGGTATAGATATTGCGTGGAGTTTTAGTACTCCTATTGTTGCAACTGCAAATGGAAAAATAGATAGTATCGATTTTCAGCCGAGCGGCCTGGGAATTGTAATTAAAATTAGTCATAAATACGGATTTTCAACAAGATTCGGGCATTTAAGCAAAGGTGCAGTTGTTAAAGGCCAGAATGTCACAAGAGGGCAGATAATAGGATATATGGGTAGTACTGGCTTATCAACAGGGCCTCATGTACATTATGAAGTTTGGATGGGTACACAGGTTGTAGATCCTCTTCTATTTCTTGATATTAAAAGTCCATTAGTAGAAAATATTTCAAATTAGGTAAAATAAATGAAAGGTTATGAGATTCTTGATGGTGCAATGCTAAACTCCATTATAGGTGAAGGTACAAAATTTAAAGGTGAATTTGATTTAGACGGATTATTGAGAATCGACGGTGATTTCGCCGGGATAATACGTTCAAAAGGAAAAGTGCTTATTAACGGCAGAGCAGAGTGCGATATTTATGCAGGTATTGTTATAATCGGAGGTATTGTAAAAGGTAATATATTTTCAACCAAACATGTAAAAATACTTGCTTCAGGAATGGTAATAGGTGATATTACAACTCCAAGTCTAGTAATGGATGAAGGCGTGATATTCTGTGGCGTTTGTAAGATATGTAAAATTAATGAACTAACAGAAAAAAATACACAGTCTGATAATGAGACTGCAAAAGAAAATATTTCTACGCAGGAGGCTCGAATAGAAACGGTTGTGAATGATAAAACTGATATACAGGAAGAATCAGACAATAAAAAAAATAGTAGCGAATCTAAAATATACGATAATTATCTGGAAAACCATCATAAAAATGATTATACTGAAGAAAAAACAACTGAAAATTCAAAGAAAGAAGAAAATTTATATATAGAAAATAAATATTAGATCAATGGATAGAATTGGTTCACTAAGCGGAAAATCAGATTATTTTAAGAAAAATAAGAAAAAAAAAGTAGCAAAGAAAAATAATAATAAAGTTTCTTTCTCATCAATAGTAAATTCAGAAATACAAACAGATAGTAAGGAAAGTATAGCAGAAATATCCGAAGCATATAATAATGAGGATATTGAAACAGTTCTTGATAAGGTATTTGAAATAGGGGAAGAGCTAAAAGATAAACAAAATTTTGAAAACATTAAAAGATATAAGAGAGTTGTAAAACAGTTTCTGGAATATATTATAAAAAATACTCTTGCTTTAGAGGAAACCACTTCGGGAGTAAACATTTTAAAGCGTAAGAAATTTACTTTAATAAAAATAATAGATAAGAAACTTGAAGGTTTAGCACTTGATGTATTAAGCAGACAGAAAAAGCAATTTGATATTCTAAGAAAAATAGATGAGATAAATGGTCTGATCGTTGATTTAATTACTTAAATTATTTATTCTGACAGCTTGAATACCTCTAAAGTTTTACTTTAGGGGATGGAGGCTATAAAATAGTGCCTGACCACATGCAAGCTTGTGGCTTGTGGTAAGGCCGCCGCCTTATAAAAAAGAAGATACCACAGAGCCTTGTGCCCTTTGGATGTTGCTTTGGGGTTCTTCGTAACAGAAACTATTGGGGAAAAAAATGGAAAATAATAATAATGAACATGATAAGATAGATAATACTGAAAAAAATAGTATAGATGAAAAAAAAGAGAGTAATAATGAAGAAATAATTAAAAATAAAGAAATTTATAAAGTTAAAATTATTCATTCCAGTGCTACAGAATATTGCTATGCTGGTGAAGATCTTAAAGTAGTTAAAAACGATAATGTAATTGTACCAACTAAATACGGAAAAGATTTAGGAAAAATCCTCGGAATTGTAACCAACTTGTTAGAAATCGGTACCGGTGAAATTGTAGAAATAGAAAAGATTGCAGATAAATCTGATCTAAAGCTGTTTGAAAGCAATATAATTAAAGATAAGGAAGCACTTACTATTTGCAAAGAAAAAATAGAAAAGCATAAACTTGAAATGAAACTTGTTTCTGCTCATCATTTATTAGGTGAATCCAAATTATTGTTCTTTTTTACCGCAGAATCCAGAGTAGATTTTAGAGAGCTTGTAAAAGACCTAGTATCAATTTTTCGCACAAGAATCGAACTTAGACAGATTGGCGTTAGAGATGAGTCTCGTGTTATGGATGGAGTTGGTGTATGCGGCAGAGGATACTGCTGTCATAACTTAACTGATAAATTAACAACCGTATCAATAAAAATGGCAAAGAAGCAGAATTTATCTTTGAATTCATTAAAAATATCAGGTCCCTGCGGACGCTTATTATGTTGTTTATCCTATGAATATCCAGTTTATTCAGATACAAAAAATAAACTGCCTTCTGAAGGAACTATTGTTACTATAGAAGGAGAGGAAGCAAAAATACAAGAAATAAATGTATTAAAAGAAAAGGTTCGTTTAAACTGCACTTCCGGTAGAATTTTAGAAGTTTCAATAGATCAATTTGAATATAATGACTCGAAAAATAAGTGGTTTGTTAAAACCTAAGGAAATCATTTTTACTCACTTCCTAAGACGTTTCAGGTACATACAAAATTAAATCCTTTATATCACTTATTGCAAATGTAGGCTTTGGCTCATTTATAGGATAAGGTTCAAATTTCGGGCTAAACCAACAGGTATCCATTCCAGCATAATAACCTCCGCGGATATCTGAATGTGGAGAATTACCTATACATAAAATATCATAAGGCGGAATATATAATTTTTCAGCTGCAATCTGGAAAATTGAAGGATTTGGTTTTATTATTCCAATTTCCTCAGAAATGAGAATTTCATTAAAAAAAATTTCTATATTAGCGCGGGCAATACGGCTTTTTTGGACATATGAAAATCCATTAGTTATTAAGCAAAGCATGACTCTTTTCGAAAGGAATTCCAGAACATGCACAACATTCGGAAGCAAATAAGCTTTATGAGAAAGATAATTTAAATAAAACTCTGATAATTCATAAGGATCGCATTTAATATTAAACTTTTTAAATAATAATCTGAACCGCTCTACTTTAAATGTTTTCATAGAAAGCTTATTATTTAATATATTTCTCCATAAATATTTGTTTATTTTAATAAAATTAGTAAGTATTTTTTCAAATGGCAGGAAGATATTTAAAGATTTATATATTTCATATAAAGCTTCTTTTTCTGCTCTAGAATAATCAAATATAGTATTATCAGCATCCATAATAAATCCTCTATATTTTTGATTTGCATTAAGGTTCATTATTCTATGTTATTCCAAATTGATAATTGAGTATTAAGTTCCTTTTGTATATTGCTTAAAAGGCTATCCGCTTCTGTTTTATTTGCCGGGTGATTATATAATGATAATATTTTTGCTTTTAATTCTATATTCGAAGAAATATTAAAAACATTATACAAGCGTGAAAATAAATGTCCGCCGTCTAATGCAATACTTAAAACAGGCAGATTTGTATTTTTACATAATATTCTAAAAGCGGCATTATAGAATTTACCGAGTTTTCCTGTTTTAGACCTTGTTCCTTCTGGAAAAATCAGAGGGCATATATCCTCTTTCTGTGCAAGTTTTGATAATTTTAATAATGCGGTTTTTGTTTCACTAAAGCCTTTTTTCTGATTAATAATAGCATGTTTACCAGTACGTATACACATTGAAATTAGGGGAATATACTTACTTAAGCTCTTTCTTGCTACAAATTTTATTTTATGCTTTGGCAAAACATAATAAACAAATGGAATATCTATAAGGCTCTGGTGATTACATATAATAATAAATTTCTTCGGAAGTTTTAAATTGTGCGGCATATCAATTTTTAAAGAAATACCTGTAATCATCCTTAATAATTTAAAGGTAGTAGAGGCCATTGTATTAAAGTAACTGTTTATGAATTTATAAATATTTTTATAATTTACAATCTTTTTTGCTCGTAAAATAAGATCCCATTTAAAAACATTAAAAATAAATGCAAAAAGAAATAAAATTATTTTCAAGTATATACTCCTGTTTAAACCAAAATTGCTAAGTTTTAAAAATACTAAAATCTAATTTACAAATTTATTAACTGCAGAGAACGCAGAGATCGCTAAGTTGTATTATTCTTGATAATTATTAACAATTCTTTAAAAATCTTCTTTCTAATCATCTACAGTCCTCTGCGGTTTTCATGATTTTTCATATAGCTTTTGATACCACCGGGTGCAAATTGTTATATGCTATTATTAAACAATTTATAAACTAAATCAATAATAATGAGAAGGAATAAATTTGAGATTGACAAATGTCATGATGATATGTATATTGTTGCTACGAAATCAAATAAAGAATTTTCGCAGCACTGTTGTTGTATTCTTTGAAAAAATTGGTAGTTCTTGCAATTATTATGACTAATTGATTAAACTACCGATAGATATTTCAATAATTATAAAAATAATGAAAAAAATGAATAAAATGAATAAAAATAAATAACAAATAATTTAGGAGGGCCATTAAATTGTCCGGAAATAGTTCAGCGCAGAAAAGACATAGACAGAATGAAAAAAGAAATTTAAGAAACAAGATGATGAAAACTAAAGTTAGAAATCTTACAAAAGTATTTTTTAGTTCAGTTTCAAAAAGTAATAAGGAAGAAGCATCTGAAAATTATAATAATTTAACTAGTTTATTAGATCGTGCTTATCAAAAAGGTGTATATAAAAAAAATAGTACAGCAAGAAAAAAATCAAGATTATTTAAAATGCTCAGTAAAATAAGTTAATCATATTTACCAGCGGGGCCCCTAACATGGCAAAGAATAAATTAACAAAAGCAGAAATTATAGAGAATATTTATGAAAATGTTGATGTTAATAAAAAGAAAATACATAATATTATAGATCTATTATTTGATGAAATTAAAAGCGGTCTTATAGATGATAGAATTGTAGAGCTTCGGGGTTTTGGTACTTTCGAAATTCGGTTAAGAAAAGGTCGTGAAGATGCAAGAAACCCGAAAACCGGTGAAAAAATTATCGTAAAAAATCATGGTGTTACAGCATTTAGACCTGGACAGGAACTTAAAAAAATTGCCTGGCCAAAGAGGGAATAATTGCAATCATACCGTACTAATAAACTCTCACCAACAAGTAATACAATTGGATATATAAAAGAGTTACTATTTGAGCTGGCTCTGATACTTCTTTCCTCTTTTCTTTTTGCACTTTCTTTTCCAAATTTCATTTTTGAATGGGGATTTTTTCCTATTGCATATTTTGCATTAATACCGATTTTTTACCTTATAAATCGTATTAGTTGGAAAAAAGTATTTTTATATGGAATATTGTTTGGATTATTATCATATTCACTTTTTAATTATTGGCTTGTAGTATGGCATCCACTTGCGATATTTACAATCCCTCCGATTTTTGGTTTTTATTTTTTATTATTATTTCCAATTTTAAAAATAATAAATACTCTCTTTCCAAAATATGGATTTATACTTCAGGCATTTGCCTGGGTCGGTTATGAATATTTAAGAACATTGGGTTTTTTAGGGTATGCATATGGTGTAATTGGATACACACAGTACCCATTCCTGCCATTAATTTATATTTCCAGTATAACAGGTATATGGGGAGTAGTATTAATTGTAATTTTTCCCTCAACATTTCTTGGTAAAGTACTAAAAGACGGATATCAGAAATTAAAAGAAAATATTCTGGAATATAAAATAATTGTTATAGCATTTTTTTCAATCTTTATACTTGTTATTATTTTTGGTTTATTAACTGCAATAGATACAGATAAATATGATAAGTGGCGTGTAGCATTGATTCAACAGAATTCTGATCCATGGGTAGGCGGAATAACTGCATATGAAAATTCTCTAAACATAAATACCCGCTTAAGTGATGAGGCATTAAAAGAATCACCGGATATTATTATATGGTCCGAAACTTCATTTGTTCCAAGTATAGACTGGTATACAAAATATAAACCAAATGTAAACAATCAAAGCATTATTGAGAATTATGCTGAGAAATGGGAACTTGTAAAAGAATTAAGAGCATATCTTGATAATCAAAATGTACCCTTTGTTATTGGCAATAATGATGCAGAAAAAAGAATTGATGCAAGTGGAAAGGAAATAAGAGTAGATTATAACGCAACTCTTCTATACATGGACGGTGAAATAATGGATATTTATAGAAAACTGCACCTTGTACCGTTTAGTGAGCATTTTCCTTATAGAGGTATATTAAACTGGTTGTATGAATTACTGCAGAGTGCGGACATCCATTTCTATGCAAAAGGGGAAGATTATGTTATTTTTGAAGTTAATGGTATAAAATTCGCGACACCAATCTGTTTTGAAGATACGTTCGGATATTTAAATAGAGATTTTGTAAATTACGGTGCAGATGTTCTTGTAAATATGACTAATGATTCTTGGTCAAATTCAGTAGTTAGTGAAATACAGCATATGTCTATGGCTGTTTTCAGAGCAGTAGAAAACCGGCGTGCGCTTGTAAGAAGTGCAAATGGCGGAATTACTTGCGTTATAGATCAAAATGGCAGGATAATCGACATGCTAGAGCCCTTTACAGAAGGTTATCTTATTTCCGATGTTCCGATTTATAATGAAGAAGTAACAATTTATACTAAATTCGGAGATTGGTTCGCCGTTGCAGCATTAATAATTGTACTTTGCAGTATAGTATTTGGATTTTTTAAATTCTTATTCTTTAAAAAGCCCATTGACAAGGAACCATAGATTTAGCAGAATAAGCTATAACATTTAGGGGATTTCCATGAAAAATAAAGATAAAATACTTATAGTTGATGATGAAGTTATCAATCTTGAGTTTTTTTCTGTAATGTTAAGTAAACTCGGTTTTGAAGTAGAACAGGCAGAAAGCGGGGAAGAAGCTTTAGAAAAAATAAAAGAATACTCACCGGACCTTATTATACTAGACAATATCATGCAGGGGCTTACAGGCTGGGAAGTTACAAAAATCTTGAAAAATAAAGAAGAATATAAAGAGTTTAAAAATATTCCTATTATTATGTTCTCTGCCATGGACGCAGTAGAAGACAAAATAGAAGGATTCGAACTTGGAATAGAAGATTATATTACAAAGCCATTTAATTTTTCTGAAGTTTTAGCGAGAATAAGAGCAGTCCTTCGAGGTAAAGAACTTGCTAAACAGGTATCCAGAAGAGAAAAGAGAATAGCTGTAATAGAGTCATTAAATAATTCATTAATATTTTTTACAAAACATATTAAAAAACCAATAACAAACCTTTTAAAACAGGCAGAAAAAATATCAGATAATAATTCTAAAAAAGATATAAATGAAATAATAAAACTGTTTAAAAAGGAAAGTCGGGAAATTCTTGCAACTTTAAGTGGACTGGAAGATGAAATAGAGGAGCTAAAGGGCCAGGAAAATCAATTAAAAGAAGGCGACCTCACCTTAGAAGACCTTGAAGATAAGTTTAAAAAGCATTTATTAGAAAATAATGTCGGAGCAAATTAGATGATAAGCGAGAATAAAAAAAGAGTATTGGAACTGTTTGAAGAAGGCCGAAAAAGTTATAAGCTTATGATGTTTGAAAATGCAAAAACATGTTTTGAAAATGCTCTAAAAATAGATCCTGATGATGGTCCTTCGAAAATATACTTTGATAGATGCGTAGAATATATTAAAGACTCTCCGCCGGAAGACTGGGACGGAATTTATGTTATGAAAACAAAATAAAGTAAAATAGTAAAATGGGGAATATGACTAAGAATAACGATATTAAAGGAATAGAAAAAATATACACGATCCTTGGAAAGGAAACATCCTTTAAGGGTTCAATGAAATTTAAGGATTCTCTCAAAATAGACGGTAATTTTGAAGGGACTATTGAATCTGAAGGTTTCTTATATATAGAAGAGGGTGCAGTTATTAATGCTGATATCACCGTGGATTCATTAGTAATCGGAGGGATTGTACATGGAAATGTAATTGCTAAAAAGAAATTAGAATTACTTTCTACAGCACAATTATTTGGAAATATTAAAACAGTTAAATTAAAAATAGCAGATGGTGTAGTTTTTGACGGCAAATGTGAAATGATAAAAAACGCTGAAACTATCGATATCTTTCGCAAAAACCTGCACGAACTTAAAGAGGAACATGTAAATGTTTAAAGATTGCCATTTTATTAAAAATAACTTGACAATATATTGAACGAGCAATATAATAAATAGTAAGATAAAACGAAAATTAAATTTATAATATCTTGTTATGCAAATATAAATCAAATCAATTTAAAATAATATAAATAATTCTAACGAGGAATAACAATGGCTATAATCCGAAAAAGACGGAATTCTACAAAAAACGACGAAAACAATTCTGTAATGTCTAATAATGAACAACTATCATTAATCAATAATGATGAAACTGAAAAGGTTAATGACACTGATAGTTTAAACGTTGAAGTTGAAGATAATAATGGATCTTCTTCGCAAAACGAATCAGGGAGAAAGAAAAAAATGCGAGTATCAACTAATAAAGATGAAAATGGTAAATCAAAAAATAATTATAGATCAAGACCAAGACAGAAAAAGGATTATATAGAACTTGATAATTCTAAAGACGGAAATAGGATAAATATAAATGATCTTTCAAGTATGAGCATACCGGATTTAAGAGACCTTGGTAAACAGTTTGAAGTTCCTCACGAAAAACTTATTGCGATGAGAAAACAGGAATTAATTTTTTCAATATTAAAATCTCATACGGACAAAAATGGTGTTATTTTTGCATTTGGTGCACTTGAAATACTACCTGATGGATATGGTTTTCTACGTTCTCCTAATTACAGTTATCTTCCAGGACCGGATGATATTTATATTTCTCCATCACAGATAAGACTTTTTAATTTAAAAACAGGAGATATTGTAGCAGGCCAGATAAGATCACCAAAGGAAAGTGAAAGATTTTTTGCAATGCTACGAGTTGAGTTTGTTAATATGGACGACCCTACATTTGCTCAAACTAGAATACCATTTGAAAACCTTACCCCGCTGTATCCTCAGGAGAAACTGAACCTTGAATATAAACAAAATGTACTTTCTACTCGTCTAATCAATATGTTCTGTCCAATAGGAAAGGGTCAGAGAGGATTAATTGTATCTCCTCCAAGAACTGGTAAAACTATCATTTTACAGAGAATTGCTAATGCAATTACAGAAAATCATCCTGAAGTGTATATATTTGTTTTATTGATAGATGAAAGACCGGAAGAAGTAACAGATATGAAGAGAAATGTTAAAGGTGAAGTCATATCTTCTACTTTTGATGAACAGGCAACAAGGCACGTTCAGGTTGCAGAAATGGTATTGGAAAAAGCAAAAAGACTTGTAGAACATAAACATGATGTAGTAATTCTTCTTGATTCCATTACAAGATTAGCTCGTGCTTATAATCAGACAGTTCCTACATCAGGAAAGATATTGTCCGGTGGTGTAGATTCTAATGCCCTTCATAAGCCAAAGAGATTTTTTGGTGCTGCAAGAAATATTGAAAATGGAGGCAGTCTTACTATTGTTGCAACTGCTCTAATAGAAACAGGCAGTAGGATGGACGAAGTAATATTTGAAGAATTCAAAGGTACTGGAAATATGGAAGTTAATCTCGACAGAAGAATATCTGACAGAAGGCTTTATCCTGCTATAAACATTAAAAAATCCGGAACAAGAAAAGAAGAATTACTTCTTTCTACAGCAGAATTAAATAAAATATGGATACTAAGAAAGGTAATAAATCCTATGGATGATATAGAAATTATTGAACTTCTTATTGACAAACTCAAGAAATCTAAGGATAATGCATCTTTCTTAAAGTCTATGAATACAGGCGAATAATTTAGAGGTAATGATATGAAAAAAGGAATACATCCGAAATACGAAAATACAACTATAAAATGTGTTTGTGGTAATGAAATAAAAACAAAATCTACAGCAAAAGACATTTCGGTAGAAATTTGTTCAAGCTGTCATCCATTTTTTACTGGAAAACAAAAGCTTGTAGATACTGCAGGTAGAATCGAACGATTTAGAAAACGATATAATATTAAAGAAGAATAGATAATAGAAATAAGTATTAAAAAAAGGATCCACCGATTTCTCCGATTTGGATGCAGGTGGGGCTGAGGGTGTCAAGGTAATTGTCGCCTATTTTAATGCCATATATTGTCCCCTTTCATTTTGATTCAAACTACAACTATCCTGACGCATAGGGATATATAATCTACGAAAATCGGTGTAATTGGTGGTTTCAAAAAAATATTGAAATTCCTTTATAAGTGAAGGTTACTATTTATTTTACTTCTTTTTGCCATCTGGAAATCAAATTAAGAGCTTTAATAGGTGTTGTATTAATTATATCCAGGCTTTTTATCTCTTTTAATATAATTTCATCATTAGAAAATAGGGATATTTGAGACTTATTAGGTGTAGATTTGATTTGTTTTAGTGGTTTTAATTGTGTAATGTTTTTTGAAACAATATTCTCAAGTATTTTCTTTGCATTATCAATTACCGCTTCCGGTAAACCTGCAAGCTTTGCTACATGAATACCATATGAATTATCAGAAGAACCTTTTTTTACCTTTTTTAAGAAAATAATATCATCATCACTTTCAATAATATCCATAGTATAATTATTGAGGTTTTTATTTTTAAGCTGAGTTAATTCATGGTAGTGAGTTGCAAACAGAGTCTTGGCTTTTATAAACTTTAGTAAATATTCCGATACTGCCCAGGCAATTGAGAGACCGTCATTAGTACTTGTTCCTCTTCCAACCTCATCCATGATTATTAAACTTTTATCAGTTGCTGTTCTTAAAATATGAGCTGTTTCATTCATTTCAACTAAAAAAGTGGATTCTCCTCTTGCAAGATTATCAGACGCTCCAACTCTGCAGAAGATCTTGTCTACAATACCTATCTTAGCTTCCTGAGCAGGCACAAACGAGCCTATTTGTGCCATTAGACATATTAATGCAATTTGACGCAAATATGTTGATTTACCAGACATATTAGGCCCTGTTAACAAGATAAAGAAATCATCTTTATCAAGATTACAATTGTTAGGAATAAAAGAACCATAAGGCAGATTTGATTCCACAACAGGGTGTCTTCCTTCTATAATCCGAACAACATTATCATTATTTACTTCCGGCCTATTATATCCGTGGATAGTCGCAGCAAATGCAAATGATTCTAAAACATCAATATTAGAAACAAATTTTGCGATTTCAAGTAATAATGGAATATATTCTTTTGTAGTATTTCTAATTTCTATAAACAGCTTTTTTTCTGATTCTATAATCTTCTCCGATGAGTTATTTATCTTTGTCTCAAATTCAGAAAGCTTATCTGTAGTAAACCGTTCTCCGCCTACAAGAGACTGTTTTCGGATAAAGTAATCCGGTACAAGGGAGATATTAGTTTTAGTTACTTCAAAAAAATAACCTATAATACGGTTGTATTTTAGCTTTAAAGAGGATATTTCTGTTTTTTTCTTTTCTTCTTCTAATAGATTTTCTAAATGTTCTTTTGCATTTTCTCTAATAGATTGTAAAGAATCGAGTTCTGTATTATATCCTTTTTTAATAATATTGCCTTCATTAAGATTTATAGACGGATCATCTTTTATAGACGATTCAATAAGGTTTATAATGAATTTTATATCTCTTAAGTTCTTTTTAATAACTTCAGTGTATTTTTTAAGTTCTTCATAATCATTTAACAGTTCAAATATAGAAAATATATTGGATAATGATATTTTTATTGAGAGGAGATCTTTTGCGTGTGCTTTATCCATCGCAACTCTTGATGACAATCTCTCAAGATCTAGTATTTTGCTTAATGATTCTCTTAAATTGGACAATAATAATTGATTATGATAAAAAAAGTTAACGCATAATAAACGTTTATCTATTTCTGATTTATCTACTAAAGGCTTAAGTATCCATTGCTTTAACCTTCTTGTACCCATTGAAGTTTTACAATAATCAAGAACTTCCAGAAGAGTATATCTGTTTGTATTATTTTGAATGTTTTGTATTAATTCGAGGTTTTTTTGTGTTGATTCATCGAGACTTAAGAAAGTATTTTCTGAATACTTTATAAGATCTCTAATATGCGGCAGCATCGATTTTGAAGCAGTCCGAATATATTCTAAAATTGCTCCTGCTGTAATTATCTCCGGTGAATTATCTTTTAATCCAAAGCATTTTAAATTATTTACTCCAAATTGGCGTAAAAGTTCTGTTCTGCATGTATCTAAATCAAAATTCCAGTCCGGGTATCTGTTTAATACAATATTCTCTTTTTCATGAAGCAGCCTGCTGATGTTCTCATCTTCTTCTAATAATGATTCCTGTATTATAATCTCTTTTGGTGATATTCTGAATAATTCCTTTTTAATTTTTTCATTACTGTCTATATAGTCAAAAGATGTTGTATAAAATTCAGAAGTTGATAAATCAAGATATGATAGTGAGATCCTGTTGTCTGCTTTACCTATTGATGCAAGAAAATTGTTACTGTTTTTATCTAAAAAGTCTTCATTTGTTAATGTACCGGGTGTTATAATTTCTACAACTTCACGTGTAGCAATACCTTTGCCAGATTTGGGTAAATGGGTTTGTTCACAGATGGCTATTTTTTTGCCGAATTTAAGCAGTTTTGATATATAAGTCTGTGCCGCATGATAGGGTATGCCACACATTGGAATACTGTTTCTTTTTGTAAGAGTAATATTCAGCATGCCGGAAATTTCTTTTGCATCATGTTCAAACATCTCGTAAAAATCACCCATACGAAAAAATAAAACAGTATCTTTGTTCTGCTGTTTTATTCTTCTATACTGAATCATCATAGGTGTATCATTCGACATTTGAGATCCTTATATTGTATTAATTAAATTAAAGCCTAAATATTTACTTGTATACTAGTCATCCTCACTCAGAGATAATAAATATTCAAGTACTTCTTCCGTTATATCAATTTCTACTGAGTAATATAAAAATATAGGATTCTGCTTTTCAAGAATTATAGTATAGCCCTTTTTAAAAGCAACATGTCTAATAGCTGCTGTGATTTCTGTATATAGACTATTCTCCATAGCATCATTTGAAATTAATTGTATAATTCGATCATTTTTAATCTGAATATAATCATTTAAGTATTGTTCCTTTTCTTCAATTAGGTTTGTCAATCTTAATGCTTCTATTGTATTCTGTGCTTGTTCTGCTTCGAGTTTACGATTTTTTAATTCTGTAATCTCATTACGAATTCTTACACTCTCTTCTTCTATATCATTTTGTATTTCTTTAGCAATTCTAATATTGGTAGTAGAATCAAAATATGCAATATAGATAGCTGACGTATCTACTACACCAATTCTTGGTATATCTTGCTGTGAAAAAATTGCTGTTAGAGGAAACATTAGCAGAAATATTATTATTATATTTTTAATTATCCGGTTATTCTTATTCATATTTATTGTTTTTATCTTCATAAAACACCCCCTGTTTATATAAAAAGTTATATATTTTAAAAGCCTCCCGGCTGTGAAAAAGAAACTACAAATTTTAACCCAAGGCCTCCAAGGCTGAAATCACCATTTTCCCATAAAAGGCGCCCATCTTCCCATTTAAATGCCTGAGCAAAATAAAGTCGTATTGGCAGGGCAGGGAGGTTTACTCTTATACCAGCTCCAAAAGAAAAATACCAATCATTAAGACTCATACTACCTATATTTTGTACTTCCGGCCATACAGCTGCCGCGTCAAATAACCATGTCCACCAGAGAATATCTTTCATTAATGGGTGCCGAATCTCAAGGCTGTTTTCCCATAAAGCTTTATATTCATAGCTTGGCGGCCAGCCTCTTGCAATAGTCATACCATTAAGACCTAAATATTCCCTTGGAGTAATGGTCAAATTGTCACCAAATTGAGGCAGGATAAATGAAAATGCTGTATGAAAAGCTAGTACAGCTTTAAATTTCCAGTCTTCATCACCCATAGGAATCGCGAACATAGTAAGAAATAAATCAGCTCTTGTTTTTAATTTAATAAAATCTCTTGCACCTAATAGAAAACCACCTGTAAATCCAACGAGTTGAGAAAAATAGTAGCCTTTTGAAGGGTTGTAAATTAAATCCCTCTTATCAAGAGCAAAGGTTGTATTCCAGCTGTTTATAAATTTCCATGTTTTATGATTTTCACGAATTGATGCCATATACGGTCTATATATGTCTTTTTCATACCAGAGATAACTTGCTGTTGTTGATACACCTGATGATATACTGAATCTACCGGCTCGCTTTCTAATAAACCAGATAGAAGATACACCAAGAGTTAAATCAATAGTATTATATTCCATAAACGAAGTTGAAGGCATTATCTCTCCGCTTCTAATAGCATCTTCATAATCTTCCTCAGAATCCCAGCCATCCGGTATATCCTCATCAAAAAATATTGGAGATAAAATGTCCTGTTTTATATCACTGTAAATACTATGAAAAATAGAGAATTGTATTCCGCCACCCCAATTTCTATTGAACAAATAACTGTCCTGGAATCTGAAAGAAAGGCCCTGCTTAAATGCTGAACCCTCAAGATCTACACCGATTGTTTTTCCTGTACCCAAAAAATTTCTGTCTGACCACCCAATTGAGCCTGCAATTGGAAAATCACCCGCTGTAAACGTTGCTGCAAGTCTAAAATCTGCAGTTTTCTGTTCTTCAACTACAATATCTAATTCCATTAGACCCGGAGCACTTCCCTGTTTGGGCTGTGGCAATACATTTAAAAAGTATTGAAGATTCATTAGGGCAAAATAACTTTCTTGAATTTTACCAAGACTGAATATATCCCCTTCTTCGAATAAAAGTTCACGTAAAATAACCTCATCTCTTGTTTTATCATTTCCTATAATTGTTATTTTCTCTATGTGAGCCCTATCTGATTCCTCTATTGTTAAATGGTAAGAAACACTTCTGTTTGCATCATCTCTTATTAATACAGGCTCTACTAAACTATAAATGTAGCCATTATCCCAATAAAGGTTTGATATCCTTTCGATAGTATCAGTAACTTTCTGTAAATTAAAAATAGAACCAGTCTCGAGTCTTATTAATTCATTTATATCTTCTTCAGAAAAAACTAAATTCCCTTCATAGGTTATTCCGCCAAAAGTGAATTGTTCTCCCTCTTCTATATAGATAGTTAAAGTTATATCAGTTCTTTCTTTATCCACATTCTCTATTAGTTCTTTATCTACTCTTAAAATATCTGCATCAATATAACCATGATTTTGATAATATGAAATAATATTATTTAAGTCTTGCTGAAGGATACTTTCCTGATATGCACCGGATCTAAAGAGTGACTGCTCTTTAGTTTCCATGTTTCTTTTTAAAGAATTATCTGATGTAATAATGTTGCCAGAGAAAATAATCTCACTTATTTTGGTTTCTGCACCCTCCGAAATAATAAATGTAACAACAGCAAGGTTAAATTCTTCATCAATTTCAATTTCTGAATCTACATCGATATCCGGGAAGCCTTTCGCAATATAAAACTCTTTAATAATTGATTCTTCAAATAACAAACTGGATTCTGAAACAAAATCACCTCGTTTTAATTGAATCTCATTCATTATAGAGAATCTGGTCTCTTTTCTATTTCCAATTACTTCGATTCTTGATATTGTAGGCCTTTCTACAAATACCCATTCGATAATTACTTCCTTTTTTGTTGCATCCACTTCTAATGCTTCTGCTTCTATGCTTATAAAAAAATCCAGGGAATATAGTCTTCCCTGCATTTCATAGTATAAATCCAGAGTAAACGGCCTTCCAATATATGGCCGAAGAATAGGATAAATATCATTTTCAGATATTGACTCCAGCCCGGAAAACATAAAATCGATAATAGGTTTGTCCATATACCAGTCTTCCTGACTGAAGATTTGAAAAGGTAATATAATTAATAATATTAGAAATATTATATATTTTTTCATAAATGCCCCTTTAAGTGATACAACTTTTTATTAACAGATCCCTAATTATAAAAACTAAGGTTATATTTATATCAAAAAACTCATTAAAGTAATAGATATATCAATATCTTTTTTCAAAAAAAAGTCTATATTATTAGAACTTTTTTATCAATATACACTGAATATTGATAAAATCATGATTTTCAAGAAAATTGATTTAAAATACAGCTTTAGTTTTGTAATCTTTTAAACCATTCTAAAATGAAATGTCCCAGGAAAAAGTTATACTGTTACTTATAGGAAATGAATTGTTTGTATTATCAAATTTTGGTGAAAGTTCCCATTCCAGATCAAAAAAAGGTGTGGGGAATTCAATACTCAGGAAAAGTTCTGTTATGATATCCTGGTTTTGTTTTCTCTTAAAATTAAATAATGCTTCTAAAAATATATCTTCTCCTAAATATTTTCCTATTGTTATACTGGTATTATCCAGATAATTACCAAACGCATCCTGTCTTCCGGAAATACTATTCTCATCAACATCTAAAAATCTTTTCAACAGTACATTTTGAAATATTTTTGTTCTAATAGAGAATAAATCCAGATTAAATGCTTTTCTTATTCTCTGTTCAAATGGACGTATTAAACCAAACTGACTTACAATATCAGTGGAAAGGAGTAACGCAGATAATCCTGCATTTTCTGAAAGCTGCTGCTGCAGCGGTGCCCCTAAAAGTGCCGTTATTTCAAGGTAACTTCTTGATGGTTCGGACCTGAAATCCGGTTCAAACTCACTTAGTTTCTTATTATTTACAATTAAAAATATTTTAATCTCCTGATTATTCTGGTCCCTTTCCCGAATCTCAGCTTCCAGAGTTATTCTTGGATCTATTTGAGTGGAATGTTCATTAAAACTGAATTTCCCGCTTTTAATATAAAAATTTCTATTAAAATAAAATACGTCTCCGCTTAATAATTCTATATCACCAATTAGGTCTAATTCCTGAGTTATATCACTATAATTTAAAGATAACATAGATCCCAGTTTAACATTTGTCCTGAATATAGGAAAATTAAATGCAGGCCAGAAAAAATCGACATTTTTCCCCGATTCTATTTCCAGATTTACCTGATATGGGATATCATCATAATTATTATCATCATCTATATTTTCTGTTTCATCTCCCATAGTTATTTTTGAATAGTAAATTAATATATCACTATTTATATCAATACTGTATTCATCTGCAACAACATTAATATTGCCTTTTGCATAACCATCTATAAAAATAGAACCAAAATCATAAACAATATGCAGTCCGGTGACTTGATCTGTCCAAAAATCAAGTTCATATTCAGAAATTACCCAGTGGCTGAATATAAAATTTCCTTCTGCAAATATTGTAGTATTTCCGGCTTTAGTCTGAATCAGGTTCATTTTTAGTGTTTTTTCCTGAAAAACAAGTGTCGTTGAAAAATATTCTGTTATATCCGGAGTTAAATAAAAGGAAACTATAACATCCTCGGTAAAAAGTCTGCCGTTAAAGTCCGGATCATTTACAAGGCCTGTAATAGATAAATAACCATTTGCAGTACCATCTTCAAATAACACTACTTCTTCACCAATTAATGGATTTAGTAATTTCATGTCAAAATTAATATTATTAATTTCCGCATCAATAGTATTTTCTATAATCTGTCCGTGCGCAAAACAGGTAAAAGGGAGAGGAGCCTGTAATTCGATTTCAAAACTATTGTCATGAGTAATATATCCTTTAATAGAATTATCATTGTTCTCTATGAAATAGAGGTTATTATTTTCCGTATAAAAATTAATGCTTAGATTCGGAGAGCTAATATTATTTAATATATTGTCCTTAAATACGAGATTCGCAGTTATATTTTTATTTATAAGAATGTTATCAATATTATTTAACTGATTTCCAGGAATTTTATCTGTAATTTCACCGGAAAATGAAATATTAGATTCTATAGTATTAGTAAAATATTCTGAACTATATTGAGAAACAAATGAAAACTTTCCAGTATTTAAGTCATACCACGCGTTTGTATTATAAAAATGATGATTTAAATAATAGAGGTTTAAATATGAAAGAAATATTTGTTCATTATTGTATGATACTAATAGATTGAGTGTTACAGGATCATTTAAAAATCTTGCACTATTTATTGATAAATTTAAATCAATGTAAGGATCTTCGATTGTATTTGTAATACTGAATACACCAGTTGCTTTACCAGATATTGTATTGCTGCTGAACCTGCTTATGGGCAGCTCAATAAAATCAATATTAACATTAATTTCCGGACCGTCAATTTTACATGTTAACAAATAAGTTTCTTTTGTATTAGTATCTGATAAATTAATACTTCCTGTTAAATCTTCTATAGAATTAATACTAAAATTACCATATCCATTTAATTTTGAAATATTATCAGAATACTTTATATTTTCTATATCAAGTATATTTGAATTATAGCTGAATGAGAGATCCAGGAAATTATCTTTAGTTTTAATCATCGGAATATTATAAAATGTAACCGATGAAGAGTCGATATACCAGTCATCTGATTTGTTAACATTACCATTTAACTTTAAAGTTATATAAAAATTCTCATCTTTTATAGGAATGTAAAATTTTTCTGATTTAATAGAAAAAGTATATTGATTATGTCTTATCTGAATATTACCGGATAAATTATATGATCCTGTAAAATTTATGCTATAATCCGGAATATACTGTATTTCAAATTTATAAGGACTATTGTTTATTACAAATTGTGTTTGCACATCAATTTGATTTGAATGCGTTAAAGAATTATTTATAAAAGATGCATCAAGCTTCCCATACATAGTATTCTTATTCCATGCTGCAAAAAAATTAGATATTTTAAGATATTCGCTTGTTAATGAAAAGGAAGTCATAATAAAATTATTAGGATTATTAAAATCTTTAACCTTAAAATAAGAGGATGAAAGTTCTAAATTATTAAAATCTGTGGAAAAATTAATTTCTGAATTTATTGCAAGGTTTGAAATATCTTCTGAAGTATCAATTAAATCGTATTGATACGGAGATATCATTCTATATATATGAAGCAATGAAATATTTTTAAATTCAAAATCTACTGTTAAATTTGATTTCCCATTTGTATCATCTAAATATGTAAATTCCCCTTTTGATAGTATCCTGTTATTTTCAAAAGAAT
>SDBV01000933.1_pt1 | contig 42741 bp, 20 predicted proteins | sample 2277081 | NCBI WGS metagenome assembly SDBV01 (sample SAMN10402039, study PRJNA504765) | marine sediment metagenome | isolation source: marine sediment core GS10_PC15, 223 cmbsf | place: Arctic Ocean: Southern Knipovich Ridge | collected 2010
GAGAGGTTGTGAATCAATGTGTACGATGGGCCTCCGAGCCCGTCGAAAAGTCGATATCCCCTGGATTCGACGGCCTCGGAGGGCCATCGTACAAGTTGTTTCCGAATGATTCACAACCTCTGAGTAGTCCTGCGGCGTTGGGGGCGGCCAGCGGGAAAACCGCTGGCGCCGCGCGTCTCCTCGTTTTTCATCGACCTCGACGGGTTGCGCAACCATGTTATTACCACTAAAATCGAAAAATCCACGACATTCCCCCTATTTCCACACTTGGCGGCCTGCATCGGTCGCGAGAATCGTGTATCCTGCCGGTACGTCATTTCAGTTCGCCTTGTCAGTTGCCGACTGATAGCCGCGGGCGGAAGCCTACGGAAAGTGCATGCACTTCGACGGCGTCTTCCGTGGGCTTCCGCCCTCGGCTATTGCCCTGCAATTGACTGATTCCAGAAAGGTAGGGAGATCAACCTTGAACTGGCTGGACGTGCTGAGCGTGCTGGGGATCGCGGTGGGACTGGCGATGGATGCCTTTGCGGTGTCGATCGCCGCCGGGCTGACGCTCGCGTCGGTGACCCCGCGGCACACGTTTCGGCTGGCCTTTCATTTCGGCCTGTTTCAGTTCATGATGCCGATCCTGGGGTGGTTGGCCGGTAAGGAGTTGGCCTCTCACATCGGCGCGTACGACCATTGGGTGGCATTCGCCTTGCTGGCCTTTGTCGGCGGCAAGATGTTGCTGGACGCCCGCAGCGAGAAGACACCGGACGCCAAGGCCGATCCCACCCGGGGGCTGATGCTGGTGACGCTTTCGCTGGCCACCAGCACCGACGCCTTGGCGGTGGGCATGGGCATGGCCTTCGCGCTGCACGTCTCGGTGTGGATGCCCAGCGTGGTGATCGGGATCGTTGCCGCCACGCTCAGTGCCATCGGCATCACCTGCGGCAGTCGCATCGGCCCCCGCTGGGGCTCTTGGGCGGAGGTCGCCGGAGGGTGTATCTTGCTGCTGATCGGCGCAAGTATCCTGGTGAGCCATCTGGGCGGTTGAAGTCTGTGGGAGGCGTCTCCGACGGCGACTTCAACCGTCGGGTGGCTGGGGTCGGACTGCGAGGAACGAGCAGGGAGCCCCCAGATCGTTTTGCAACTGGGGGCTCGTCGCTCGTCCCTCGCGACTCGACCCCAGCCACCCACCGCATGAAACCGGCAAGTTATTTATCGGTCGCCCCTTACTTCCCTTCGATCGTCAATCGCACCGGCTCGGCGTTGAGCGCCCGGACGGTAAACTCCCGGCCGCCGGCGGCGTCGACGATCGCCAGGGTCCGCTTCTGTCCCGGCGACATGTCGAAGAAGTTGTCCTCGAATACCGCCGGGCTGACACCTTCCGCCTCGACGACGACCTGGCGGGCGAAGGCACGGGTGGCAATCTCGATCTTGTCGCCGGCGAGCCGGGCGGTCAGTCCGGCGTCGGGTAGGTGCAGGTAGCGCTCGCCGATCAACAACTGCGTGACCTCCCGGCCGGCGAAATTCGCCTGGAGAAACTCCGTCCGCATCACCACCGGGCCGAAGTCGGTGGTCGACAGCAGCCGCTTGGCCTGGCCCGGCTGCAGCTCGACTTCCGTCTGAAGCTTGCCGCGCGTGGCCCCGCTGAAGGACCGGCGGCTGACCGTCAACGTACCGGCGACCGGTTCCGGCGAGTCGTTGACGACCCAAACGAAGATCTCGTCGCGGGTCTGCTCGAAGGAGACCAGGATCGGATCGTACGAGCGGCGGAGGTAGTAGTAGGCGATCTTCGGTTCGAGGTAGTAGTCGATCACGGCCCAATAGAGAATCGGCCAGGAGTCGTTCAGCCGCCAGACGGTGTTGCCCCAGCATCGCCGATTGCCATCGGGCTTTCCGTCCGGCACGCCGCGCCGCTCGCGCTCGACCCGGTCGCGGAGATAGTCGCCGTGGGCCGTGCCGATCACACGAATCAGATCGTAGGCCGACTTCGGGTCGCAATATTGCTCCAACTTGCCGACCTTGTCCCACGCGCTGCCGACCGAGCGATACTGCCACATCGGCGGCCAGGCCTTCTTGCCGGGCGTGGTGATCGCCGGATCCCAGCCCTCGGGCCACAGGTCCTCTTCGCTCAAGAACCGTCGCATGCTGGTAAGCGACGGCGCGCTGGCCCGGCCGACCTCAGAGGCGTACAGCGGCACGGACGCATGGGGCGAGAATTTCAGCGTGCTGTAGTCGTGCCAGTCGCCTTCCAGTGGCCAGTTGGGCACCCGGCCGCCGAACGGCGAGCTGGGATGGAAGTGCCGGTCCGGGTCGAGCCGGGCGACCGCCTGCGGCATGATCTTCTGGAACAGCTCGTTGCCCACGCCTGGCTTGGTCCCATGGCGGAAGTCCCAGCCCATGTGGTTCTCGTTGCCGCCGACCCACAGCAACAGGCACGGATGGTTCCGCAGACTCCGGATCATGCCTTCGATCTCGATGCGGCAGTTTTCGTCGAATTCGGCGATGCCGCTGGGGTGCATGCCGTAGCCGAACATGAAGTCCTGCCAGATGAAGATCCCGCGGCGGTCGCACTCTTCGTAGAACGATTGCGGCGGGATGTTGCCTTCGGCCCAGATCCGCAACACGTTCATCCGCCCGTGCTCCATCAGGTCCAGCAGTTTCATCGCCCGCTGGTGGTTCCAGCAGTGCGTGGGCCCTTCCAGCGGGGCCAGGTCGGCGCCGCGCATGAAGACGGGCTGGCCGTTGACGTCGAAGCGAAATCGCTTTTCGCCCGTCTCGGGATCGTTCAACACCGGCTTGACGTCGCGGATGCCGAAGCGGACGCTGCGGGTGTCGAGCCGCCCGTCCCGATCGGCCAGGGTCAGGTCGAGCTGATACAAGGGCTGCTGGCCGTGTGTCCGCGGCCACCAGAGTTGCGGGTTCTTTACCTCGATGTCCACGGCGAATCCGTTTCCGGACCTGGGCGCGGATCCGTGTCCCGCCTTGCCTCCTGACGGGTCTTTCAACACCCATTCCAGCGACGCGATGCTGCCGGCCGTTTCGACACGCAGGCGGATCGTCGCTTGCTTGAAATTGGCGGAGAGCTTCGGCCTCACCAAGACGTCTTCGATCCGGCAGCGGCCCGGCAGGTCGAGGTACACGTCGCGAAAGATACCGACCTTGGCCGAATGTGGCCGGGCGCCGAGATACGAACCGAAGTCGCTGTGGCACTTCCTCAAGAAATGGGCCTTGCCGACGCCTTTGAGGTTCTCCGGCACTTTCACCTGGTTGACGAACCGCAACGGTGAGGAAAAGACGATCAACAGCACGTTGTCCTTTCCGGTGGGGGCGAGCTTGTCTTTGACCTCGACGGCGTAGCGGCGATACATGTTGTCGAAGCTGCCGATGTGCCGGCCATTAAGATACGCCTCGGCCAGCGTGTCCAGTCCGTCGAAACGCAGAAACACCGGTCCGTCGTTCTTCGTCGGGCTGGCGAACGTGCAGGCGTAGGCCCAGTCCTTCTCACCCACCCAGGTACACTCGGCGGCGTTCTTGCCGACCCGGGGATCGGCGATCTTGCCCAGCCGAAGCAGCACGTCGTGGACCTGCTCGGGCATCCGAGCGGCCAGCCAGGTTGCGTTGGGTTCGGCGGCCTGGCGAGTCAACGCGGCGACGTCGGGCCGGTCGCCGTCGAGCTGCTTGATGTGCCAGTGGTCGGTCAGCACGATCCGGGTACGCTCGGCGGCCGTCGCAACCGATGTGAGCAAGAGGACGACTGCGGTCAATGCCACGGTAATGACTTGCGTTCTCAGAATGTACAGCACAGTTCTCTCCTTTCACGAGTTCCGAGTTCTCCGGGTGGCACCGCCGATTTTGCGGAGAAGATACTACTATCCTATTCGACTCATTCGCAAAATCGTCGGTGTTGCCTGCAACAAGAGGAGTTCAAAACACCCCATGTACAGCACGGTTCTCTCCCTTTACGAGTTCTCCGGGTGGCACCGCCGATTTTGCGGAGAAGATACTACTATCCTATTCGACTCATTCGCAAAATCGTCGGTGTTGCCTGCAACAAGAGGACCTCAAAACACCCATCCCAGCCGCACACCGACCGACCCGCCTTGCTCGTAGTATCGGGCCGAACTCCACTGCCAATCACACGCCTGCTTCACGAGTCCCGCACGAACCGGGTTCAGGTGCATGTAGTCGAGTTTCTCCCGGGCTTTCTTCTCCGTGTAAAGACTGAATGGGTAGTATTTCGCCTGCCAAAACGGTTGCTTGGGGTCGATCGTTCTGGTGTATTCGCGTAGTTGCACGCGTACAAGCCTCTTCAACTGCCGGCTCGACCGGCTCTTCCATACCCGTACGAACCGACTGAGCTGTTCCACCTCAGTAAACCAAATGATGGCGTGTACACGATCCGGCATGACCACGAATCCGCAGCAGGTGCCAGCGTGATTGGTTAACTCGGCAGCCAGCACGGACATGACAGTCTGCTTCGCGCGGGGGTGGTCCAGTAGCCGCCGTCGCCGATAGCATGAGAATGTTATGAATTGGGCGTGAAGATCGTCATCGTAAATCCGTCGTTTGGCCATAGGATCATTATCCCGTTGAGGAACAATCTCCACGATCCTCTTGTTGCACGCAACACCGACGATTTTGCGAATGAGTCGGATAGGTTGGTGGAATCTGCTCCGCAAAATCGGCGGTGCCACCCAAACGTAAATCCGTCGTTTGGCCATAGGATCATTATCCCGTTGAGGAACAATCTCCACGATCCTCTTGTTGCAAGCAACACCGACGATTTTGCGAATGAGTCGGATAGGTTGGTGGAATCTACTCCGCAAAATCGGCGGTGCCACCCAAACGTAAATCCGTCGTTGGGTCGTAGGAGCATTGTCCCATCACGATCCTCTTGTTGCAAGCAACACCGACGATTTTGCGAATGAGTCGGATAGGTTGGTGGAATCTGCTCCGCAAAATCGGCGGTGCCACCCAAACGTAGATCCGTCGTTTGGCCATAGGACCATTGTCTCATTGAGGAGCAATCCCCACGATCCTCTTGTTGCGTGCAACACCGACGATTTTGCGAATGAGTCGAACAGGATGGTGGAATCTACTCCGCAAAATCGGCGGTGCCACCCAAACGAAGTCGCAAGCAACCATCATCGCTTCAGGTGGACTACGATGTAGGGCATTTCCTTTTCCAGATCGGGATAGATCTGCCCGTTGCCGTGGTTGTCCATCACTTCGATCAAGTACATGAAGTCCCATTGCGATACCACGGCTTCGGCGGGGACGGTCGCCTGATATTGGTCCTTGCCGCCGGCCGGGAGCATTTCGAGCGTCTGGTAGTCCTGGTGCTGGTTGACGCTGCGATACCGCAGCCGAACCCACTTCACCCCGGAGGGATCTTGCACGGTGGCGGTCACCGTCAGCGGCTTCTCGGCAGCGGCGGTGGCGATCGGCTCGTGGGTGACCGCCGGGGCCCGACGGTCGTCGGTGACGGCCACGGCAACCAGGTCCTTCGGCGCCTCGGACGGATAGGTCGCCTTGCGGTCGGACCGATCGGCCGCCTCGATGAAGTAGCTCAATCCCTCGGTCACCTTCTCGGCGGGAATCGTCGCCCGATAGAGATACCGCCCCGTCCGCTTCGTATCCACGAAAGTGACCTCGCCGTCGCCATGGCGGTATCCGACCCGCACCTGGGCGATCGTCTCCCGGCCGTTGACCGTAGCGCTGACCGGCAGATCCTTGCCGGGCGCCGCTCGGCGTATCGGCACATGGGCGATCCAAGGGGCCTCTTCGGCGGCGCCGGGGCTGTAGTTTTCCTTCTCCTGCTGAAGCTTCACCAGCCCGGCCTTCAGTTTGACCAACTCGTCCCTCCAGTGTCCCGAGAGGTCGGAGCCGCGGCGTCCCATCATGATGTCGTCGTGATAGACGTCGCCGGCCGCTTCGACCATCTTCTGCCAGGCCTCGATCGCTTGGGTCTCCTGGCGGATCGCGGCGCTGAGCGCCCCGAGGTGGTTGGATCGCTGATACAGGGACCAACGCACGCCGGCCCGGGCTCGCCGCGAGTGATACAACGCCAGGTTGGCCAGCATCCGCAGGTCGACCATGGTCGAGTCGAATTCCTTGTTGCGATGCTCGCCGATGTGCTTTTCCGCCTGCTCGACCGACTCGAGCACGTCGGCCGCGGCCCGGGCGAACCAGAAGCTCGACTCCCGCGGCAGGATCTTGGCCGAGTCGACGCCTTCGAGGATGTTCTTGGCCGCCTCATCGGGGTTGAGGAACTGTTGGGTGTCGCTGGGCAGCGATTTGGCGTAGCTGGGCAGATCTCCTTGCCGCTGCCTGCCGACCCAGCCTCGGGTGGTGGGGAAATGGCCGTAGGGATAACAGTAAGCGACCGCCCGCGGCAGGATCCCGCTGGCCCGGTGCAGGGCCTTTTCTACGTAAGGAGCCGCCTCTTTGCCGAACCGCTGCTGGAACTCCCTTTGCCAGACTTCCGGCGGGGTGTCGGGGTTGTATCCCATCCGGCCGAAGCACTGGAAGAAGTGCCAGTACCGCTCGAATTCCCAGTCGTAGTATTGATACTTCGGCCGCAGCAGCTCGAACGGTTGAAGTTCGTGCGGATGGTCCTGCATCTTGGTGGCCATCGGCGCGGTGATCTCGAAGCCGCCGCCGGGATAGATCAACGTGGAGGCGGCGAACCGGCGGACGTACTCCGGATCGCCCCACAAGAACACCCGGGTGGTCCCGCCGCTCCAGACCCGCCAGTGCATGTCGTATTGCTTGGGGTATCGCAACATATCGGCGTATCCGTGGCGGCGGTCGTGCTGGTTGCCGGGATGAATGTGCGTGGGATGGAAGGGCAGCCCCATCTGCTCCATCCAGAACTTGGTGCAGATGCGGATGGGGACCCCGATTTCCAAGGCCCGATCGATCAGCGAGTGGGGGAAGTTCTTGGCCCGGGCGTCGAAACGGATGTTCTCGCCGTGTTGCTTCATGATCCGATAGACGTCGGTCCAAAACTCTTCCATTTCGCTGCGGCGCAGTCCGGATTCGCCGTGCATGCGGAACTGGATGGCGTCGATGTGGGGGACCTCTTGCAGAAACTTCGCCAACGCGGCCTTCGTATAGGGGACGAGGTTCTCTGCGGTGACTCCCCAGGGAATTCCGGGCGTCTGCTTGCCGGCCCGATCCGACGGCCCTTGGACGCCCCCGCGATAGATGTGGTCCCAGATCCCGATCGTGATGTTCAATCCCCGTTGGTGCGTCATCTCGATCAGCCGGTTCAGGGCCTTGAGATTCTTCTGCTGTTGTTGCTTGCTGAGGCCCACGACCTTGACGTCCGGATACGCCTCAACGTCGAAGAAGTAGGGATACGGCGGCGAGAAATAGCCCCAGTTCTCGTAGCCGAACAGCAGGGCAAACGTGTTGAACCGATTCTCGGCCAACATGTCGAGGTATCGGGCCCAATACTCCTCATCGTAGAAGAAGCTCTCGAAGGTCTTTTGGTGCATGGTGTAGATCGAGAGCGACCGCTCGGACACGAAGGGTTTTTCTGCGGCGTTACGAACTTCACTCAACGGATGATCGGCGTCGGCGGCCCAACCGATGCGGTCGGCCACGTCCAACAGGGCGTACATCAGCCCGCGATCGTCGGAGCCGGTCACCAGCAGCGCCGGTTTTCCGCCGAAGTTGGTGTGCCGAATCACCAGGGCCTCGGCCGCATCGGGCACGGTGACTCGGTCGGCTTTGGCCAAGGCCGCCGCGAGTCCCGAGCCGGAGGCCAACCCGCTGACAATCAGGGTTTTTCCCTTGGCCGCGGCCACCGACTCGGCCCGTTCGGCCGGCACGGCTTGGGCCTCGAGTGCCGCCATGAGTTTCTTCAAGCCATGGCTCGCGGCGGGACCGCCTTGGTCGTCCGCCAGCACGGAAACGGCCACGTCGGCAGCGGCGGCCGACTCGATCCGCCCCAGGCCGCAGGTGAGTGCGACCATCCCGGCCAACGCCAACGTCATTTTTCCCCACATACTTCCAGAATCCATTTGACACCTCCCGTGCGTGACTTGATCGGTTTCCTCGGACTTGCCCCGACGGACATCTTACTGCACGGAGAGTGAAAACACCACCACGCATGACCAGCGGCGAAGCGGCAACGTTTGACCAGCCGCGAAGCGGCGACAGTCAATAGCCCAGGGCGTTAGCCCTGGGAATCAAGGTTGCAGTTCCCCGGGAAGCCCCGAAGGGGCGACAGAAAAGGGGCCGCCGGGGCATCTGTCGCCCCTTCGGGGCTGTACCGCAAGGATTGGCGTCCTTTCCCAGGGGCTCACGCCCCTGGCTATTGACTGCCGTCCCTTCGGGACTGTACCGCAAGTGCCACGACCCATCGTACTTCTTCAACGGGGCCCGACTTACCGATCCATCCAAGGACTCTCGACCTCCAGGATGAAATCGATCGCCTGGATGTGCTTGGTGTCGGTTCCGCCGGCGGTAGAGACCGCCCTGACGTGCTGGAAGTTGCTGGACTGAACGGAACTTTCGCCGTAAGCGATCCGTGTCCAATCGGCGGCGGCTTCCAGCAGATCGTCGCCGGCCGAGTCGTAGAGAATCGCCTGGTCGACGCCGCCGGCGTCGGCATGGGCATGGACCTGCTCGAAGTACTTGGCCCGATTGTAGAATCCCTCGCCGAACAGGGCGCTTTCGTCGGGCTTGGAGACGAGCGTGTCGTCACCGGCCGAGTCGTAGAGCCGGGCCGAATCGTTGCCGCCGCCGGTGCTGTAGGCGTGGACGCCGGCAAAGTGCTTGACCCGATTGTAGAAGCCGGGGCCGTACAGCGAGGCCTCGCTGGGCGAGGCATAGAACGTGTCGTCGCCGGCCGAATCGAACAGCTTGGCCACGTCGAGGCCGCCGGCCGTGGAGTAGCCGTGGACCCCGTCGAAGCCCCGCGCCTCGTTAAAGAAGCCTTCGCCGGTCAAGGCCCCGTAGTTCGGGTTGGAGTGATAAACGTCGTTTCCGGGCGAGTCGTATAGTTTGGCCACGTCGAGGCCGCCGGCGGTGCTGTGGGCGTGGACGGCGTCGAAGCGGTTGACCTGGTTGGAGAAACCGTCGCCGGAGAGTTCCGCGAAAGTTGGCGTGGCGACGAAGTTGTCGTCGCCGGCCGAGTCGTAGAGGTCGGCCGTGTCGTTGCCGCCGGCGTCGGCGTGGGCCCGGACCTTCTCGAAGTGCTTGGCCCGACCGTAGAATCCGGCCCCCCACAGCGCGGCCTCTTCCGGCGAGGCAAAGAACCGATCATCCCCGGCGGAGTCGTGCAGATCGGCCTGGTCCGTTCCGCCGGCGGTGGCGAAGGCGTGTACGGCCTCGAAGTTCTTGGCCCGATTGTAGAATCCGGCCCCCCACAGGGCGCCCTCGTCGGGCGACGAGTAGAAGTTGTCGTCGCCGGGTGAATCGTACATTTTCGCCACGTCGTTGCCGCCGGCGGTGGCGTAGGAGTGTACGCCGTCGAACCCGTTGGCCTGGGCGGCGAACCCGTCGCTGTACAACGCCCCGTAGTGCGGCGTGGCGACGAACAGGTCATCGCCGGGCGAATCGAACAGCTTGGCCACGTCGCTGCCGCCGCCGCCGACCGCGTTGATCACGGCCGTATTGGTGATTCTGAGTTGATAGCCGGAACCCTCCAGCGTGGCCGTGTTCGACCTGGTCGTAAACAGGTCGTTGCCCGCCGAACCGGCGATATCGGCCGCATCTTCGCCGCCGCCGCCGTCGATGGAGATCGAAGTGATCACCGCGGGGTCGAAGGCGTAGCCGATCCCGTTGACCGTGACCCGATGCGTCTGGGCGTCGAACCCGAACTCGTCGTTGCCGGCCGAGCCTACGATGGTCATCCGGTTGCCGTCGTAGCGGACGGAATGGCCGGCGGCCTGGTCCACGGCCGGGTCCAACATCGACACCACGGCCGGCACAGTTGCCCCGGGAACCGTGGCGGAATCACCGCTTTGCACGTCGAAATGGACGCGATACGCGCCGCCGGCGGCCCCGATGGCCGCTTCCACCGCCAGGTAGTACGTCCCGTCCGCATCGGGCGTCCAGGTAATGCTCGAGGCGAGACCGGTGCCGCCGTCATGGTCCCGCTCGAGCAACGTGGTCCCGTCGCGGCCGTACAGCGACAACACGGAATTCGGCAGCCCGACCAACTCGGTATAGAGACGGTAGGTGGCGCCGGTCACGGCAGAAAATGCAAACCAGTCCCGGTCGCCCTCCAAACCGATCACGCCGTCGACCACGTTGTCCTGATGGAGCACCACCGTGTAGGTCAGCCCGTCGCCGTCCGGGTCGGTGGCCACCAGCACGATGGTCGTCGAATCGTCGTTGTGCGACATGTCCCGGTCGTCGATCGGATCCAGGATCGGGGCGGAATTGACCACCGACACCTGAAACGTCTCGTCGTCGGTGGCGATCCCGTCAGTGACCGTAACCCGCACCTGGAATTGGCCCGTGAATCCTTCCGCCGGATCGATCGTCAGGGTACGGCCGTTGAGGCTCAGCACCACGTCGTCCTGGTCGGGCGTGACGAGTTCGGCCGCGTAGCTGAGCGGATTTTCCAAAGAACCGTCGGCGTCGGTCGCCGCCAGGGCAAGGTCGATCGAGTCCACGTTGTGCGACATGCTCCGGTCGCCGATCGAGTCCAACACGGGAGCCGCATTGAGCACCGAAACCTGGAACGTTTCGCCGGTGGTCGCGACCCCGTCGGTGACCGTGACTCGCACCTGGAACTGCCCGGTGAATCCGTCCGCCGGATCGATCGTCAACACTTGGCCGACCAGGCTCAGCGTAACGTTTTGCGGATCGGGCGTGACGAGTTCGGCCGCGTAGCCGAGCGGATCCCCGTCGGCATCGGTCGCCGCCAAGGCAACGTCGATCGAGCCTTCGGTGTGCGACATGCTCCGGTTGCCGATCGAGTCCAACACGGGAGCCGCATTCACCACAGAAATCTGGAAGGTTTCGCCGGTGGTCGCGATCCCATCGGTAACCGTGACGCGCACTTGGAACTGGCCGGTGAAACCGTCGGCCGGATCGATCGTCAGCACTTGGCCCACCAGGCTCAGCGTAACGTTTTGCGGATCTGGCGTGACGAGTTCCGCTGAATAGCTCAGCGGATCGCCGTCGGCGTCGGTTGCCGCCAGGGCAACGTCGATCGAGCCTTCGGTGTGCGGCATGCTCCGGCTGCCGATCGGCTGAAGCACGGGAGCCGAATTCACCACCGTAACCTGGAACGTTTCGCCGACCGTAGCGATTCCGTCGGTGACCGAGAGGCGGACGTCGAACTGACCGGCGAATCCGTCGGCCGGATCGATCGTCAGGGTATTGCCGACCAGGCTCAGCGACACGTTGTCCTGACCGGGTGTGACGAGTTGGGCTCTTAAGCTGAGCTGATCTCCGTCGGCGTCGGATGCCGCCAAGGCAACCGTGATCCAGTTTTCGTTGTGTGACATGGTCCGGCCGCCGATCGGCTCCAGGACAGGAGCGGAATTCACCACCGTAACCTGGAACGTTTCGCCGACCGTAGCGATCCCATCGGTGACCGAGAGGCGGACGTCGAACCGACCGGCGAATCCGTCGGCCGGATCGATTGTCAGGATATCGTCTACCAGGCTGAGCGCGACGTTATCCATACCCGGCGTAACAAGTTCCGCCGCGTAGCTGAGCCGGTCGCCATCGGCGTCGGACGTCGTCAGGGCAACTTTGATCTTGTCTTCGTTGTGCGACATGGTCCGGTCGCCGATCGACTCCAGAACCGGAGCCGAATTCACTACCGAGACCCGGAATGTCTCGCCGAGCTGGTCGATCCCGTCGGTGACCGAGACCCGCACGTAGAACGAGCCGATGAATCCGTCGGCCGGATCGACGGAAAGGACATGGTCCGTCAGGCTCAGCGTGGCGTGGTCCTGACCGATCAGGAGGAGTTCCGCCGCGTAGGTCAGCTCGTCACCATCGGCGTCGGTCGCCGCCAGCGCGATGTCGATCGAGTCTTCGCGATGCGACATGGTCCGGTTGCCGATCGGCTCCAGGATCGGAACGGCATTGACCACTGAGACCAGGAACGTCTCGCCGATGGTGGCGACCCCGTCGCTGACCGTGGCGCGTACGTGGAGCGACCCGGCGTAGCCGTCGGCCGGGTCGATCGTCAGCACGTTGCCGGCCAGGCTCAGCGTGGCGTGGTCCTGACCGTCCAGGAGGAGTTCCGCGGCGTAGGTGAGATCATCACCATCGGCGTCGGTGGCCGCCAAGGCAATGGTCATGGTGTCTTGGGTGTGCGGCATGGTCCGGTTGCCGATCGGCTCCAGGACCGCAACGGCATTGACCACGGAGACCCGGAACGTCTCGCCGACGGTGGCGACCCCGTCGCTGACCGTGGCGCGCACGTAGAACGACCCGGCGTAGCCGTCGGCCGGGTCGATCGTCAGCACGTTGTCCAGCAGGCTCAGCGTGGCGTGGTCCTGACCGTCCGAGAGAAATTCCGCCGCATAGGTGAGATCGTCACCATCGGCGTCGGTTGCCGCCAAGGCGATCGACGTCGTGTCTTCGGTGTGCGACATGGTCCGGTAGCCGATCGACTCCAACTGGGGAGCGGAATTCAGCACGGAGACCCGGAACGTTTCGCCGGCGGTGGCGATCCCGTCGGTGACCGCGACGCGGACGTAGAGCGAGCCGGCGTAACCTTCCATCGGATCGATCGTCAGCGCCTTGCCCACCAGGCTCAACGTGGCGTACTGCCGGCTGGACTCGAGCAACTCCGCGGTGTAGGTGAGTTCATCTGAATCCGCATCCGCGGCCGCCAGGGTAATCGACATCGTGTCCTCGGTGTGCGACATGCTCCGGGCGCCGACCGGCTCCAACTGGGGAGCGGAATTCAGCACGGAGACCCGGAACGTTTCGCCGACGGTGGCGATCCCGTCGGTGACCGCGACGCGGACGTAGAACGAGCCGGCGAATCCGTCGGCCGGATCGAGGGTCAGGACGTTGTCGACCAGGCTCAACGTGGCGTGGTCCTGGCCGTCCAGGAGGAATTCCGCCGCGTAGCCAAGGTCGTTTTGATCAAGACCGTCGGCGTCGGTCGCCGCCAGGGTGATGGTCATCGTGTCTTCGTTGTGCGACATGGTGCGGTTGCCGATCCGTTGCAGCACTGGAATCGCATTGACTACGGAGACCCGGAACGAGTCGACGACGGTGGCGATTCCGTCGCTGACCGTGGTGCGTACGTAGAGCGACCCGGCGTATCCGTCTGCCGGATCGATCGTCAGCACGTTGCCCACCAGGCTTAGCGTGGCATGCTGCTGATCGGAATCGGACAGCTCCGCCGTATAGGTAAGTTCATCCGAATCGGCATCCGTCGCTGCCAGGGTGACGGACATCGTGTCTTCGGTGTGCGACATGGTTTGGTTGCCGACCGGTTCCAAGACCGGGGTCGCATTCACCACGGCAACCTGGAACGTCTCGCCGACGGTGGCGATCCCGTCGCTGACGGTGACCCGCGCGTAGAATCGCCCGGCGTATCCGTCCGCCGGATCGATCGTCAGCACGTTGCCGGCCAGGCTCAGCGTGGCGTACTGCTGACCGGAGGTGAGCAACTCTGCGGTGTAGGTGAGATCATCCGAATCCGCATCCGCCGCTGCCAAGGTGATCGACATCGTGTCTTCGGTGTGCGACATGGACCGGTGGCCGATCGGTTCCAGCATCGGAGCGGAATTCGTTACGGCGAGGCGGAACGTCTCGCCCACGGTGGCGATCCCGTCGCTGACCGTCAGGTGCACGTAGAGCGACCCGACGTAGCCTTCCGCCGGATCGATCGTCAGAACCTGGCCCGCCAGGCTCAACGTGGCGACGTCCTGACCCGGCGAGATGAACTCCGCCGCGTAGGTGAGACCATCACCATCGGCGTCGGTGGCCGCCAGGTCGATGGCGATCGTGTCTTCGGTGTGCGACATGGTCCGGTTGCCGATCAACTGCAAGACCGGGGCCGCATTCACCACCTCGACCCGGAACGTCTCGCCGGTGGTGGCGATCCCGTCGCCGACCGTCACGCGGACGTAGAACTCGCCGGCGAACGCGTCGGCCGGATCGACCGAAAGGACGTTTTGGTCAAGACCCGTCAGGCTTAACGTGGCGTGGTCCTGGCCGGACCCGAGCAACTCCGCTGTGTAGGAGAGCGTATCCCCGTCGGCGTCGGTGGCCGCCAGGTCGATGGTGATCGTGTCTTCGGTGTGCGACATGGTGCGGTGGCCAATCGGCTCCAACACGGGGGCCGCATTCTCCACGGAAACCGAAAACGTCTCGCCGACGGTGTCGATCCCGTCGCTGACGGTGACCTTGACCTGAAACTGCCCGACATAGCCGTCCGCCGGGTCGATCGTCAGGACACCATCGGCGAGGCTCAACGTCGGGGCGTCCGCAGTCGCCGACGGAGTCGCCTCCCACAGTTGGGCCGCGTAGGTAAGCTGATCACCATCGGCGTCGGTGGCCGCCAGGGAAACGCTGATGGAATCTTCGCTGTGTGACATCGTCCGACTGCCGATCGGCTCCAGGACCGCAACGGAATTGACCACCGAAACCTGGAACGTCTCGCCGACGGTGTCGAGCCCGTCGCTGACGGTAACGTGGACCTCGAACTGTCCGATGAATCCATCCACCGGGTCGATCGTCAGCACGTTGCCCACCAGGCTCAGCGTGGCGTTATCATTGCCCGACGGGGATGGCGGCTGAGCGTTGTACAACAGCGACGCCTCGGCGTGGTAGGTGGCATCCAAGGTTCCCACCAGCGTGCTGGAGTCGATGCCTCCGCTGAAGCGATACAGGGCACCGCTTTGCAGGATGAAGTACCACGTTCCGTCACCGGCCACCAGGTACTTCTCACCCCGGCCAAAGTAGTTTTCATAGGGAGTGGCTTCATAGACCAGGCCGAGCTGCTGGTCCAGTTCGTAGGCCAGTTCCGCCAGCGGATCGCTGTTGACCGCCTCGGCCGTGTAGGTCAACCGATCGCCGTCGGCATCGGTCGCCGCCAGCACGATGGTCATCGTGTCCTGGGTGTGCGGCATGGTCCGCTCGCCGATCGGTTCCAAGACGGCCACGGCGTTGACGACCGACACCCGGAACGTCTCGCCGACCGTGTCGATCCCGTCGCTGACGGTGACGTTCACCTGAAACTCTCCGGTGTATCCGCTGGCCGGATCGATCGAAAGCACGTTGCCCGCCAGGCCCAGCGTGACGTATTGCCCGAGAAAGGGGTCCGGATCGGGGGTGACCAGCTCGGCCGTGTAGCTAAGCGGGTCGCCGTCGGCATCGGTGGCCGCCAACTCGATGGTCATCGTGTCTTGGGTGTGCGGCATGGTCCGCTCACCGATCGGCTCCAAGACGGGCAGGGCGTTGACCACTGAGACCCGGAACGTCTCGCCGACGGTGTTTTCGACAAGGCCGTCACTGACGGTGACGCGCACCTGGAACTCGCCGGCGAATCCGTCTCTGGGATCGATCGAAAGCACGTTGCCCGCCAGGCTCAGCGTCACGTTGTCCGAGTCGGCCGCGACGAGTTCTGCGGTATAGGCAAGCTGATCCCCGTCCTCATCTTCGGCGGCCAAGATGATGGTCATCGTGTCTTGGGTGTGCGGCATGGTCCGCTCACCGATCGAGCCCAACACGGGCGCGGAATTCACCACCGAGACCATGAACGTCTCGCCGGCGGTGGCGATCCCGTCGCCGACGGTGACGTAGACATGAAAATCTCCGGTGAACCCGTCCACGGGATCGATCGTCAGCAGATTGCCGGTCAGACTTAGCGTGGCGTCGCCGGCGCCGGACGGGGACACCGCCATCGACATCGGCGACTGGGCTTCGTACAACAGCCTCGGATCGGCGTGATAGGCGGCGTCGAGCGTGGCCACCAGCGTGCTCGACTCGACGCTGCCACCCCAACGGTACAGCTCCCCGTTGGGAAGGATGTAGTACCATGCCCCGGCCTCGTCCTGGAGGTACTTCTCACCCAGGCCCCGAACGTTTTCGTACTCGTCGGCCTCGGAACTCAGGCCGAGTTGCCGGTCCAAGTCGAACGCCAGATCGACCAGCGGATCGATCACCACGAGTTGGGCCGTGTAGGTCAACGGATCGCCGTCCACATCGGTCGCCGCCAGGCGGACGGTTATCGTGTCTTCGAGGTGGGACATCGTCCGGTCGCCGATCGGCTCCAGTTCCGGCGCGGCGTTGGTGACCGAAACCCGAAACGTTTCGCCCACGGTGGCCGCGCCGTCGTCGACCGTGACGTTGACCTGAAGCTGCCCGGCGAATCCGTCCACCGGATCGATCGTCAGCACGTTGCCGACCAGGCTCAGCGTCGCGTCGTCGGAACCGGGTGCGACGAACTCCGCCGCGTAGCTCAGCGTCTCTTGATCAAGACCGTCGGCGTCGGCCGCCGCCAGCACGATCGTGATGGTGTCTTCGGCGTGCGACATTACCCGGTCGCCGATGGGCTGAAGCACCGGAGCGGAATTGGTCACCGCCACGTCGAACGTCTGGCTGTCGGCGGCGATCCCGTCGCTGACCATAACGCGGACTTGGAACCGCCCGGCGAATCCGTCCGCCGGATCGATCGTCAAGACGTTGCCCACCAGGCTCAGCGTCACGTCGCTCTGCTCGGCCAAGGGCATGGCTTCGGGCGTCGGCATCTGGGCTTCGTACAGCCGGGTCGGATCGGCGTGGTACGCCGCGTCGAGCGTGGCCACCAGCGTGCTGGACTCGATGCTTCCACCCCAACGATACAGCTCCCCGTTGGGCAACACATAGTACCAATCGCCGTCGTCGGCCTGGAGGTACTTCTCTCCCATCCCGCGGGCGTTCTCGTAGTAGCTGGTCTGGAGGTGCAAACCGAGCTGCTGGTCCAACTGGTACGCCAACTCTGCCTGCGGGTCGGTCTGCAGCACCTCCGCCGTGTAGGTCAACTGGTCACCGTCGGCGTCGGTGGCGTCGAGCACCACGGTCATGGTGTCTTCGGCGTGCGGCATGCTGCGGTCGTCGATCGGCTGAAGCACCGGGGCGGCGTTGATCACGGAGACCGTGAACGTCTCACCCGAGGCGACGATCCCATCGCTGACCGCCACGGATACCTTGAACTGGCCAAGGAACCCGTCGGCCGGATCGATCGTCAGGAGATTGCCCACCAGGCTTAGCGTCACGTCGTCCATGCCGGGCGTGACGACGGTCGCCGCATAGGTCAGCTCGTCGGCGTCGGCGTCGGTGGCCTGAAGCACGATGGCCAAGGTGTCTTGGGTCCGCGGCATCGTCCGGTTGCCGATCGGCTGAACCACCGGAGCGGAATTGCCCACGATCAGGTCGAACTCGTCACCGACGCTGTTGGTCCCGTCGCTGACCGTAACGATCACGCGAAACTCGCCGAGGAATCCCTCCACCGGATCGATCGTCAGCACGTTGCCGTCCAAGATCACCGTGGGCACCGCCAAGGCGACGGGTGTGGCCGACGAGGCGTCGTCGCCGTGGTCGTCGGCAACGATCACGGTCACCGTGGTGCTCGCCGAGGAACCCCAGAGCAACTGATCGTCAACGGCCCGGGCGAAGAACGTATGCGTGCCGACGTTCAGGTTGGTGGTATCCAGCGTAAGTCGGGCCACCGAGCCGACGATGGTCGTATCGCGGCCCAAGTCGAGGTCATCGTCGTCGAACAGGCCGTTGTCGTTGGTGTCCTGGTAGAAGTGGACCGCCGCCACGGCGCCGTCGGAAGCGGTGACTCCCTCGGCGGTGAGCGTGACGGACATTCCCGGCTCGACGAGCTGAGGCGTGGCCGACAGCGAAGCAATCGACGGCCCGCGGGGAAGCAGTTGCAAGGTGTTGTACGCGTTGAGCCGCCCGCCGGTGAGCACCTTGCCGCTGAGCGAGGCGAGCGGGTCGGTGCCTTGCAACAGGACATTCTTGATTTCGGCCACGCTGGCGTCCGGCGCTACCGACCACGCCAGGGCGGCCACGCCGGAGACGTGGGGCGTGGCCATGCTGGTGCCCGAGAACCAGTCGTAGTCGTTGCCCGGCACGGTGCTGTAGGTCGATACGCCGGGCGCCGCCAGGTCGACCGTGGTGGCGCCGTAAGAGCTGAACCAGGCGAGGTTGTCGTTGTGGTCGGTGGCGGCCACGGCGACCACGTTGGGGGCGTTGTAACTCGACGGGTAGTGCGGCGAGGCGTCGTTGTTGGAGCGGGAATTGCCGGCCGCGGCGACGAACATGATTCCGGCGTCGTTGCTGGCGGCGATGGAACTGGCCATGGCGAAGCTGTATCCGCCGCCTCCCCAGCTATTGCTGGTGATGCGGACGTTGACGTCGTACATGGTCCGCATCATGGTGGCGTAGTTGATCGCCCGGACCGCGTCAGACAGATACCCCCGTCCGCTGCCGGAGAGGAATTTCAGGGCCATGATCGAGCTGGACCAATTCACCCCGACGACTCCCCGGCCGTTGTCGCCCGCCGCGGCGATGGTGCCGGCCACGTGCGTGCCGTGGCCGTGATCGTCCATCGGATCGCCGTCGTTGTTGATGAAATCGTAGCCGTGGACGTCGTCGACGAACCCGTTGCCGTCGTCGTCGATCCCGTTGCCGGCGATTTCGCCGGGGTTGGTCCAGATGTTGGCCGCCAGGTCGACGTGGGTGTAGTCGACGCCCGTGTCGATCACGCCCACCACGATGCTGCTGCTTCCGGTCGAGATGTCCCAGGCGGCGGCCACGTCGATGTCGGCGTCGGGCGTGCCCCCGGTCTGGCCGTTGTTTTCCATGCCCCAAAGCGCGGAGTAGCTCGGGTCGTCGGGCGTGGCCTGGGTCTGGTGGATGACGTCCAGTTCGTAGTCGGCCACGCTTGCCTGGCCGGCCAGCCAGCTCTCGACCGGGTCGACCTCGGCGCCCGAGCTGCGCAACAGCACCAGGCCGGAGAGTCCCAAACCGCGGACGATCTCGAAGTCCACTTCGCCGGTGGTAAGCAGTCCGGCGGTCTGTTCGGCGGAGGTGATGCCGTCCAGCGCGTTGGTGTCGAACTGGACGATCCAGTCGTGCTGATCCGCGTCGTCGATGGTGACGACGTCGTCGCCGGGGGCCAGTTTGCCTTCCGTGGCCAAGGAGGGCGCATTGACGTGACGCGGCACGTCGCCGCCGGAGAAATCCTCGAACCACTCGGGCGCGATCAGCGCGGCGTCGGTGTCGTAGAGGCCCTGAGGCGCCAGCCCGTCGGCCGACATCAGCGCCCGTATTTCGAGCGTCTGGAGTCCGGCGGACAATCGGCGGTATACGGACCGTCGGCGGCGAAGCCGACGGTTTACAGACCGCGATCTGAGAGGTTCATGTTTCTCGAATTCAGCCCCTCCCTTTGGCAGCCTGGCGACCATGCCGTCGAGAATCCGAGGATTCGACCGCATGGCCCATGGCTTTGCGTCCCCGCTTTACAACGGGTTTGCCTTTTCCGGGATGAGTTTCGTTTGTCGATACTAATTTGAATTATAGCTCACGTTCGACCCCCGGGCGGCGGCCGCGTCACGAATGCCCGCCGGCGGTGTCCTAGGGCCCCGCCGAGCGCAGCCGTGTAGGTCAGGGCTTGCCCTGACACATCCCGGGTCGAGCGTCGCCACTTCGTTGCTTCGTTGCATCGTTCCGTCAGGGCAAGCCCTGACCTACGGCCTCATTATGGCGTCAATGAGACCCACGTACCCCCGTATCGGGCCAGCAGGGTGATGAGGATGGCACCGATCAGGTTCAGCCAGAAACCGGCCTTGACCATCTGCCGGATGGTGACGTGTCCGGAGCCGAACACGATGGCGTTGGGCGGCGTGGCCACCGGCATCATGAACGCACAACTGGCCGCCAGGCCGGCCGGCACCAGCAGCAGCATGGGGTCGACGCCGATCCCCACGGCCACGCCGCCGAGGATCGGAAGGAACGTGCTGGCGGTGGCCGTGTTGCTGGTCATTTCCGTCAGGAGGGTGACGGTAACGGTCACCACCGCGATCAGGGCCACCGGGTGCAGGTCTTGCAGAGCGCCGACCTGATCGCCGATCCACCGGTCCAGCCCGCTGGACTGTACGGCCGCCGCCAGACTCAAGCCTCCGCCGAACAGCACGAGGATGTCCCAGGGGAGTTTCCGGGCCGTCTTCCAGTCCAAGGCAAACACGCCGCGTCTGGCGTCGACCGGGATGGCAAACAGGGCCACCGCCGCGGCCAGCGCGATCCCGGCGTCGTGCAGCCGCTCGACCGCCGGCACCTGCCGCAGAAGCCAAGGCCAGTTGGACAGAGGCTCGCGAACGGTCCAGGCCACCGCCGTCAGCACGAACACCACCAGCACGGTCCACTCGCCTCGCGAGGTTCGCCCCAGTCCGGCCAGCTCGCCGCGGATCAGTTGCCGGCCGCCGGGAATCGGCTCCGAGCGGACCGGAAACACCACCCGGGTCAACACCGCCCAGGCGATCAGCAAAAACACGATGACCATCGGCAAGGCGAAGACCATCCACCGCCCAAAGCCGATCTCCACGTCATAGGTCCGCTGGACAAACCCGGCCAGGAAGATGTTCGGCGGCGTGCCGATCAGCGTTGCCATGCCGCCGATGCTGGCCGCGTAGGCGATGCCCAGCATAAGGCAGGTGGCGAAATTCGCGTCTTCCGTATTTGCGTCTTCCGCAGCGGGCGCGGGCGAAGACTCCGTGGCTTCCTCACTGCCGTTGCGGCGGCCAGATACTTCAGGGCGTCGTTGGCCGGGACCGTCGCAGAGCAGCCCGACCAGGCTCAGGGCGATCGGCAGCAACATCACCGTGGTGGCCGTGTTGCTGATCCACATGCTCAACGCCGCGGAAACCAGCATGAACCCACCCACCAGCCGCACCGGGCTGGTGCCGGTGGCCAGCACGGTAATCAGGGCGATCCGCCGGTGCAGGTCCCAACGCTCCATGGCCAACGCCAGCATGAACCCGCCCATGAACAGGAAGATGTATTCGTGGGCGTACGGCGCCGCGGCCTCTCGGATCGGGAGCACGTCGGCCAGAGGGAACAGGATGATCGGCAGCAGGGCGGTGGCCGGCAGGGGCATCGCCTCGGTCAGCCACAGCAGGCCCATCAGGCAGCCGATGGCGGCGGTGGCCCGGCCGTCGTCGCTCAATCCGTTCTCGCCGGCCGGCAGCAGCCGGTACAGCCCCAACGCCGCCAGCGGCCCGCCGAACCGGCCGATCCACGCCACGGTCGACGCCCCGAAGGCCGGCAGCTTCACCCCGCATCGCCGCATCGCCGTGCTCCGCCTGTCGGGTGATCAAAGTAGGTCCCGCTCGCCGAGCGGGACAGTCCCGCTCGGCGAGCCGGACCTACTTTGCAGACATTAGCTCGCTCCACTTAGCTTCCTCTCGCTCCAGCGAGATGGCTACTATCCGCGCTACCCCTTGCCCGCGGGCCGCTGCGAGATTACGATCAACCATAGCAGTTTCGGTGGGCCGTGCCCACCCTGCGGTTGATTCGTATCGTTCTTAGGTGGGTGTTGCTGCCAGGCGAGGATTTGAAGTGTTTGTTTGGGTGTTCCATCGAATCAGTGGAGTGTTACTGATCTTTCTGATCGGTTTTCAGTTGTTGACCGGTTTCTTTCAGGCGAGTGCTTCCAGCGCGGAGTGGGTCAAGGCGATCGCCCGGCTGCACAATCATGCCGCGCTGAATTGCCTGATGGTCTTGCTGGTGATCTTCCATGCCCTATAGGGCATCCGCACGATTCTGATGGACCTGGGAGTACGGGGAGAGAAGCCCCTCTTTTGGGTATGCACCATCCTGGGACTGGTTCTGTTCGTGGTTTTTCTGGTCCTCTTTTTCACACTGGTCGCAAGATGATCCGGCACGACGTTCTGGTGGTGGGCGGAGGACTGGCGGGACTACGCGCGGCGGTGGGACTTTCCCGGCAGTGGGACGTGGCCGTGATCTCCAAGGTCCATCCCGTGCGGTCCCATTCCGGCGCCGCCCAGGGAGGCATCAACGCCGCGTTGGGCAACGTCCCCGAGGGCCGTCTTGATGAAAAGGACTCGCCCGAGCGACACGCCCTGGATACGATCGTCGGCAGCGACTACCTGGCCGACCAATCGGCCGTGGCGAAGATGTGCGAACTGGCGCCGGAGCTGATCTACGAGTTCGAGCACTGGGGAGCCCCCTTCAGCCGGTTGGCCGACGGCACTATCGCCCAGCGTCCTTTCGGCGGCGCCGGCTTTCCGCGAACCTGTTACGCCGCCGACCGGACCGGCCACGTCCTGCTGCAGACCCTGTACGAACAGACCGTCAAGCGAGGGATCAAGGTCTACGACGAATCGGTCCTGGCCCGGATCGTGGTGGAAGATGATCGATACCATGGCCTGGTTCTCTACAACCTCAAGCAGGGGCGGTTCGAGATCGCCGCCTCGAAGTTCTGTATTCTGGCCACGGGCGGATACGGGCGCGTCTACCGCAATTCGACCAATGCGTTGATCAACACGGGCAGCGGCATCGGGGCGGCCTTGGAAGCCGGGATTGCGGTGAAGGACCTCGAATTCGTGCAGTTTCATCCCACCACCCAGTTCGGCACGAATATCCTCATCACCGAAGGGGCCCGCGGCGAAGGCGGTTATCTGTTGAACAACAGCGGCCGGCGGTTCATGGAGGACTATGCGCCGAAGATGATGGAGCTGGCCCCTCGGGACATCGTCGCCCGATCGATCCAAATCGAAATCAACGAGGGCCGGGGCTTTGAAGGCGGCCCCCTTCTCGGGCAATACGTGCACCTCGATCTCCGCTACTTGGGCAAGAAGAAGATCCAAAAACGGCTTCCCGGGATTCGCGAGATCTGCATCGACTTCGGCGGCATCGATCCGGTCGAAGAGCCCATCCCCATCCAGCCCGGCCAGCATTACTCGATGGGCGGAGTGGACACCGACGTCACCGGCAGAACGCGGGTAGAGAATTTCTATGCCGTCGGCGAATGCGCCTGCGTGAGCGTTCACGGCGCCAACCGGCTGGGCGGGAATTCGCTGTTGGACACGGTGGTTTTCGGCCGCCTGGCCGCCGACGACATCAACGCCCGACATGGCAGTGCCCATCAAGGCAACGGCGACTTCCAGCCGCGGGAGGCCCTGCTTCGAGAGCATCTGAAAACGGTGACCGGGCAGGTCGACCGTCTGCTTGGCCGACGCGGTGGAGTCCCGCATCACCGGATTCGCCAAAAGCTACAGGGACTGCTGATGGAAAAGGTCGGCATCTTCCGAAACAAGGCCGACCTGGCCGAAGCAGTTGCGGAAATTCGCGAGCTTCGCCAGCAGTACCAAGCAGTTTCCGCGCAAACGCCTCTGGGGCCTTTCAATTTCGAGATCCGCAGCGTGCTGGAACTTCAGAGCCTGCTGTGCCTGGGCGAGATTACGGCCCGAGGCGCGCTGGCCCGAGAAGAGAGTCGCGGCTCCCACTCCCGGACCGACTTCCCCGAGCGAAACGACCCCGATTGGCTGAAGCACACCATCGCCCGACTCGACGGCAGGGCTGTTGCGGATAGTGAGATCATCTTTTCCGATGCCCAGGTTGACGTAAGCTTGGTTGAGCCCAAGGAGCGGACGTACTGAGATGTATCGCTTCGAGATCCTACGCTACGACGCAGCCCAAGACGCCGCACCAGGATTTCAGGCCTACGACCTGGCGACCGAAAAGAACATCTCGGTGTTGGAAGGGCTGTTGAAGATCCGGGACGAACAGGACCCGTCGCTGGCCTTCCGCTACGCCTGCCGCGGGGCGGTGTGCGGATCGTGTGCGATGTCCGTCAACGGCCGGCTCGAGCTCGCCTGCCGGGTCCAACTGCAAAATCTCCAGACGGACCGCATCGTGATCGAGCCCCTGCCGCGGTTCGAGATCATCAAGGACCTGGTCGTCGACATGGATCCCTTCTGGGAAAAGTACGAGCGGATCCGGCCTTGGCTGCACGCCGAAATCTCCGCGGAGAAGGAGAATCGCATGAGCCCAAGCCAGCGGGAGAAGATCGACCAGTACGTCAATTGCATTCTCTGCGGGCTGTGCTACGCCGCCTGTCCGGTGGTCTCGTCGAACGAGCATTTCACCGGTCCGGCGGCCCTGGCCAAGCTCCAACGTTTCCTGGCCGATTCGAGAGAGCAGCGGGATGAGAGCACACTTGCTCAGGAAGACGCCCACCAAGGCGTTTGGGGCTGCCATACGATCACCCGGTGTATCCAGGCCTGTCCCAAGAACGTCCGCCCCACCGACGGCATTGAGGGTCTCCGGCGGAAGCTGATCGTGCAGAAAGTCAAAGGGGCATGGCGATTGATATACAAGACCCAGCGCGGCCGGTAGCCGCAACCAAAGGGGATTAGGAGGTTAGGGGATTAGGGATCAGGGATCAGGGATCAGGGATTAGGGATCAGGGATCAGGGATCAGGGATTAGGGATCTAGGTTTGTCCTCGCAACCCTAACAGCCTAACCTCCTAACAACCTGAACCCTAAGCCCTGTGCACGCAATGTGTTATCGCCCGCATCTCGCTCCAGCGAGATGGCTACCATGGGCAAGGAATACAAAATGAAGATCGACGAGTCCTACCTGGCCCGGCGGCGGTTTCTTTGCGGCATGCTCGGCGGCGGGGCGGCGGCCCTGGGCACCAGCGTGGTCGTTCCGCTGACCTACTACGCCGGCAACTTTCGAGAAGAACGGCTCCCCCCGTTTGCCAAGATCCCCAAGGCCGATTATGACCTGCGGCCCGGCGAGTCGACCCTGGTGAAGTACGGCCCCATGAAAGTCCTGCTCTTGAAAACGCCCCCGCCGAACAGCGAACTGAAAGTCCTCGACGCCACCTGCACGCATCTCGACTGCATCGTACGTTACGAGGCAAGCGAAAACTACATCATCTGCGAGTGCCACATGGGAAAGTACGACGTCGATGGGCACGTGATCTCCGGGCCGCCGCCGGAAGATCTGGCCGTGTTCCACAAGGAGTTCCAAGGCGACCAACTCGTGATCGCGTTGAAGAGAGAGAATCTTGAAAAAGCGCTTGAAGAATCTGACGGTTGAAACCCTCCGGGCCGCCACGGTTTCCTGGTTCCGGCAGCGGATCGATCTCGGACCGGCGATCGCCTTGGCCTCGAAGAAGACGGTGCCGATGCATCGCCGTAGCTGGATCTACCTGCTCGGCGGCGCCGCGATGTTCCTCTTCGGGCTGCAAGTCGCCAGCGGATGCCTCTTGATGCTCTACTACCAGCCCACCGAAGCCGCCGCCCACGAGAGCGTGCGGCGAATCATGACCGAAGTGCCCTTCGGGTGGCTGATCCGCGGGATGCACGTCTGGGGCGCGAACCTGCTGATCGGCGTGGTGATCGGGCACTTTCTCAGCGTGCTCTTTACCCGGGCCTATCGAAAACCGAGGGAATTGACCTGGATCTCCGGCACGGCGATGCTGCTGATGGCGTTGGCCTTCGGCTTCAGCGGATATCTCTTGCCATGGAACGAGCTTTCCTATTACGCCACGCTGGTCGGCACCGACGTCCCCAGCGTCCTTCCCGGCGTGGGCGATCTCATCAAGCACTTCCTCCGGGGCGGCGCCGAGGTGACCGGCGATACGATCACGCGGTTCTACGCCGCCCACGTGATGCTGGTGCCCTTGACGTTCGCCCTGGTCCTGTCGATCCATTTGGTCCTGATTCAAGCCCAGGGGATGAGCCTTCCGCTGGGCATGACCGAAAAATGAGGTGAAGGGCCACCGGCCGTTTTTTGCCGAGTTTGCGCTGATCGACGCCGGCGTGTGGCTGCTGCTTTTCGGGACCCTCGTCACCCTGGCGGTCTTTCTGCCGGCGGAAATCGGAGCCAAGGCCGATCTGTTGAAATCGACGCCGAAAGGCATCAAGCCGGAGTGGTACTTTCTGTTCATGTTCCAAACCCTCAAGATCCTGCCGGCCTTCCTCTTCGGAATCGCAGGCGAACTGGTGGGCGTGGCGTTCTTTGGGCTGGTTGGCCTGCTGCTGCTGGTTCTGCCCTGGTTGGACAGAAACGCCACCCGCGAGAGAAAGAGCCCCCTGTTTACGGCGGCTTTCCTGATCTTGCTGGCGTACGTGCTGGTGTTCGAATGCTGGGCGATGATCGGACGCGGCATAGAGCACGCGGCCGAAGAACCGGCGGTCGGAACCTACGGCGCCGCCGGGAGCATGGTCTCGCTGGGGCTGCTGTGGCTGGTAATTGGTTTTGTGGTCTTCTATCTTCGACAACTGTTCAACGAGAATACCCGCGTCAGGCAGCTCTACCAAGGCGGCCCGAAGGGATAGAACTCGGCAGTTCGGGGGGCTCGCCGATTGGCGTATTCTCACCACCGACAGCCACCTCCAACGGCCGCCGACCCCACCATGGGCGGGCCTGTTTGGCCGGAAATGTCACTTTTCTCGGAATTCTCGCCCCCAAGCGCGCAAGATCCCGGGGGGGTGTGGGTATCTAATAGGTAACGGATCGGGCCACTACCGAACCGCTGGCCGGCGCCGGCGGACGTGGCCAAGGAAATGGAATTCCACGCATCTGCCAGTGCAAAAAGTGCCCCCCAAGATTCCAGGACCCCAGCCACGAAGACAGAAAGGTGAATCGCCATGAGAACGCTCGCCACCACGGCCCTGGTGCTGACCGCCCTGACCGCCCCGACGGGCCTGACCGCCTCGCCCGCTTTCGCACAAGCGTGGGCCACAAGAATGTTCGAGAAAACGACCCACGACTTCGGGTCCGTAGCGCGAAATTCCAAGACCGAGTATGAGTTCAAACTGAAGAACCTTTTCAAGGAAAACGTCCACATCGCCAGCGTCCGCTCGAGTTGCGGATGCACCAGCCCGCGGATCGAGAAAAACTGGCTGAAATCACACGAACAGGGCGCGATCATCGCCAAGATCAACACCGACACCTTCCGGGGCTCCAAGGGCGCCACGCTCACGGTCACCATCGACCGGCCGTTTCCCGCCCGGGTGCAATTGCACGTCAAGGTGAATATCCGCGACGACCTGTTGCTGACGCCCGCCAGCGTGCAGTTCGGCTCCGTGCAGCGAGGCGCTGCGGCCGAGCGGTCGCTGGAGGTCAGTTTCACGAAACGAGACGACTGGCGGATCCTTGGGGTCAACAGTGCCAACGCTCATCTTTCGGGCGAGGTGGTCACCGTGCGGCGCGACCGCGGCCGGGTGTCTTACCAACTGCGGATCCGCTTGGACGCCGACACACCGGCCGGCTACCTACAGGACCATCTGATGCTGGTGACCAACGATCGCGGGCGCACGGAAATCCCGATCCGGGTCGACGCCCATGTGACCTTGGCGTTGAGCGTCAGTCCGGCCACGCTGTCGATGGGCGTGGTGCGGCCGGGTGAAACGGTCCGCAGGCAACTGGTGGTCCGCAGCACGAAGCCCTTCCGAATCAAGCAGATCACCGCCGACGGCCATCGGTTCCTGTTTGACAAACTGGCCGACGGGGCCCCCAAGTCGCTGCACGTGATCCCGGTCACGTTCGTCGCCGGCAGCACGCCGGGCAGGGTAGACCGGACGATTCGCATCGAGACCGACCTGGACGACACGGCGACCGAGTTGCACGCCTCGGCGGTGGTGTCGTCGCTTTAGGATCGCTCAAGAAACTAGCGTTGCATGAAACGATTGGGTGGCTGGGGTCGAGCGTAGCGAGCCCCCAGTTCTTTCGCCAGACAACTGGGGGCTCGCTACGCTCGGCCCCAGCCACCCCGACACTTATTTCTCGAACGATCCTTAACGGCCGTCGCGATGGCGATCACAGATGCCAGGGACTTCGCATCGCACGCGAGAGCAAGAGGTTGGCGGTCTCGTCGCCGACAAAACGTTCGCCCCGGGCATCCCACCGGAGTCGGCGTCCCAGTTTGGCGGCGATCGCACTGACCTGACAAATGGTGTCGACCGCAAAGGCCGCCTCGATGTGGCTGACGGGTTGCTCGCGGGTCATGACGCAGTCCAACATGTTCCCGGCATGGTTGTCGCTCTTGGCCAAATGGATCTCGGCCGGACCGATCGACGATTGCAGCAGCGTCTGGGGATTGGCGTTGATGCCGGATCGATCGACGTGAATCCATCCTTCGGTGCCGACGAACACGGTGCCGTGCCCGCCGTGTCTGCCGTAGTGGCCCCGCCACTTGCTCGACGAAGGCGGCCCGGTGAAGTTCAGTGTCCCGCCGGTGGGGAACTTCATGGTGAGATCCCAATCGGTGGCCGTATCGCAGAGCCCGCCGGCGGGGAAGCTGCCGGTCCCTTCGATTTCCAAGGAACCGCTGAACAAGTCCCCCGCTCCCCAGAGTGCGATATCCATCGGATGCACGCCCCAGCCGGATATCCAACCGGCGCAATAGTCGGAGATGAACGGCCACACCTTGTAGGGATCGCCCGACTCGAACCGATTCGTGCAGCGGTGCCTGGTATGGGGCGACATCGGCGCCGGCCCGACCCACATCTCGTAGTCCAGCCACTCGGGCGCCGGCGTCCTTTCCAGGGATCCCGCGGTGCTGCTGCCGGGACTCCAGACGTGGACCGTGTGCAGCCGGCCGATGCGGCCGTTGCGCACCAGTTCGCAGGCCAGATGGAATCTGCCGTCGGAGCGTTGCTGGGTGCCGAACTGAAACACGGTGCCGTATCGTTTCACCGCCGCGCGCAGCGCTTGGGCCTCGGCGAAGGTCACCCCGATAGGCTTTTCCAGGTAGACGTCTTTGCCGGCCCGGGCCGCGGCCAATGAAGTCAACACGTGCCACTGATCGGGCGTGGCGATGATCACCATGTCGACGTCGGCGCGAGCCAGCAACCGGCGATAGTCGTGGTACGCACGGCAGCCGGTCGTCTGGTAATGCTCGTCGATCAGACGCACGGCGGCCGTCCGCCGGTGGGCATTCACGTCACAGGCCGCCACCACCCGGGCGTTGCGATGAGCCAGAAAACCTCTGAGCACCTGGCTCCCGCGGCTGCCGATGCCGATACAACCGATCGTGATTCGGTTGCTCGGGCTGAGGTCATCGTCTTTACCCAAGGCCGATGACGGGACGATCTGAGGCAATCCGAGCACGGCCCCGGTTGCGGTCTTGAGGAATCTGCGTCTTTTCATTTGTCGGCTCCCTGACATTACTGGGAATTTCCCATTCACTACCGGATAGTAGCCGTCTCGCTCCGCGAGACGAAGCTTCATCTCGCGGAGCGAGACGGCTACATTGCTGTTTTCCGACAAAGCCTAGTTTTCTTTCGCAGGCGTGGCCGCATAGGCTTTCCACTGACGTTCCAGGTTCTGCCGGTCGGCCGGGCCGTGATGCACAAGGATGCCGTACCTCAGCGTCAGGCTCTTTCCGGCCGCCAACGTATAATCTTCTTTGCACGTGAAGGACGGATTCAAATAGGGATAGTTCGACCTGCTCTGCCACCAGCAGGGATGGCGCGGGTTGTCGGGGTGATCGAAAATGGCCAGCGCGGCCGGCCGGCCGTTTTGCGCGGTCCCTCGATAAGCCACCCATCGTGCGGCCCGGCCGTTGCTGTTGGTCCGATCCTCGTTGTCGAGGAACGTCCAAGCCGGCGTGGCCGTGGCGTCGTCGCCGCAGAACTCGGCCGCCATGCGGATCGCCAATCCCCCGTAGGAATTCTTGTTCAATACCACGTCCTTCGCTGCGGCCGGCGTAAAAGTCGCCTGCCAGTCGATCAGGTAGTCGCCGGCCGCGTTCGGGGCGCCGACCGAGATCACCCGCCGCTCCATCACCACGGGCGCTTCGTTCGGCAGGTGGTAGGCGATGGTTGTACGGATCCGGGCGGAGCCGTCCTTGCCGCGCGTGATCTCGACTCGGACGGGCTCGGTGCCCGGCTGGTTCTCCTCCCAATAGTTCACGCCGTCGATCGCTTTGAACGACCACCACAGCGCCCGGTGCCAGGTGTGGTCGGCCTTGGGATAGCCTTGGGGGATGGGCCACGGACGCGTCAGTTCCGTCCCGTCCAGCAGACCGATTCTCATGTACGGCTTGCCGACCTTCTTATCGTGTACGTGCATCCACACCACCTGCCCGCGATTGAGCAGGGCAACCGAGGTCTCCGTTTGGCGCCAACTGAAATCCGGCTCGGCGGCCTTCGCGCCGGCGGGTGCTCCCGCCAGGAAGCCAAATGAAACCAGCGAGCAGAGAATAGTGCGAAGCATGGGGGCGTTCCTTGTGGGGCGGGTTGGCGTTTGCCAGTCGGCGGGCGCCTGGCGCCATCTTATCGGGCGGCAACGGCGCTGTCAACGAGATGTGTTTATCGCACGGTTGCATAGCAATCGGGTAAGATGGCCCTTTGAGGCCGTCTCTTTCAGGGTGAATGCGATATGCCGTCACCTTGTCCAAACTTCACGAAAAGTAAGGTTCATCCGGAATTCGGATACTTTGCCCAACGACAGAAGTACGGGTTCCTCTTCTCTGTTCACGGGTTTCTGGCAAGAGACGGCGTTTTCCGGTGACTTGACCCGTCCGGCCACAGAGAAGAGGAACCCGTACTTCCCCTAACCTGATGTCGCGCACGCGAATTCCGGATGAACCAAAGGTAAACTGTGCGGACACGCCAACACTTCATGCCGGCACAGCGGTCGACGGCCTCGGAGGGCCATCGTACCGATGATTTCTGCAACGCTGGGGTTCATGAGAGGCCACTCAGGCAGCCAGTCGGATTTGACCTCGGAATGGGGACGGTTGCGGCGGTGGAAGGTTTGAGGATAATAGAGAGAGACTTCTTGATCGATTCGTCGCGCGTGGGCTCGTACCTCGACCCACCCTACATGTTCCCAAGATCGTGTAACCTTATTCAGGAGATCAACTCATGGGCCAAATCGTGCGAGCCGGCAACCGCTTGTCTGTGGGAATCCTTGCCGCGACGGTGTGGTTCTCTTGCGTGGCAGCCGCCAACGCCGCCGAAACCCGCGGCGGCGAAGCCGGGGTCGAAGCCGGCATCGCCCAACGGATCCTGAAATCCACCGGCGTCGAGGGCGGGCTGGTCGTCCATCTCGGTTGCGGCCAGGGCAGGCTGACCGCCGCGCTGGGCCCTGTTTCCAGGCGACACGGGCCGCGGTTTGTGGTTCACGGCTTGGATACGGACCGGGCCCAAGTCGCCGCTGCACGCCAGCATCTGCTCGCGCTCGGCGTGTACGGCCGCGTGTCGGTCGGGCATTTCGACGGCGCCGCCTTGCCCTACGCCGACAACCTGGTCAACCTGGTCGTCGCCGAGGAGCTGGGCAAATCTTCGAGAAGCAAGGTCGAAATCGGCGAGGTGTTGCGAGTCCTGGTCCCCGGCGGGGTCGCCTGTATCGGCCGCGACGGACAGTGGACCAAGACGGTCAAGCCTTGGCCGGCGGATATTGGCGAGTGGTCGCATTTCCTGCACGACGCCTCGAACAACGCCGTGGCCAAGGATACGCGAGTCGGGCCGCCGCGCCGGCTGCAATGGACCGCCGGACCCCTCTGGACCCGCAGTCACGAGTTCACCTCCAGCATTTGCGCGATGGTCTCGGCCAACGGGCGGGTCTTCTACATTCTCGATGAGGGGCTGACCGGTGTCACGTCCAAGTCGCTTCCCGAAAGATGGACGCTGATCGCGCGAGACGCCTTCAACGGCGTGCTGCTGTGGAAGCGTCCGATGGAGAAATGGGGATCTCGCGGATGGGGAGGCGGGTCGGCGCTGCGGAGCGTTCCCCCGACGGCTCCTCGGCGGATTGTCGCCGATGCGGATCGCCTGTTCGTGACCCTCGGCTATGGCGCCGGCGTGTCGGTGCTCGACGCGGCCACCGGCGAAGTCCTGCAGACCTGCCAAGGCACCGAAGGGACCGAGGAGATCCGCTGCGCCGAAGGAGTCCTGATACTTCGCCAGGGCAAAAACGCCGTCGTGGCGGTCGACGCCCACACCGCAAAGAAACGGTGGGAGGCCACCGGCAAGATCCAACCGCTCTCCCTGGCCGTCCAAGACGGCAAGGTCTTCTATCAGGACGGTCAGACGTTGGTGTGCCGCGGGCTCGACGACGGCAAGCCGCTGTGGAAGGCGCCCGCCGAATCGGCCGTGTCGCTGCTGGTGGTTCACGAGGATCACATCCTGCTGTTGAGCGGACCGCGACTTCAAGCCGTGTCGGTGGACACGGGCGAGACGATCTGGACCGTCAGCGGGCGGGTGAGTCGCCGGGAGCTTTTCGTGGCCAACGATCGGCTTTGGCATTGGGAAGGAGACCGCGTCGTGGGGCGCGATCTGAATACGGGAAACGTGGCGGAGAGACTCGATACTGAGGATGTGTTCACCCCGGGCCATCACCCCCGCTGCTACCAGAGCAAGGCCACGCAGCGGTTCATTATTTCGCCCAACCGGGGCGCCGAGTTTCTCAGTGTTTGCGGCGGCGACCACACCCAAAACGATTGGGTGCGAGGTCCCTGCCGGTACGGCGTCATGCCGTGCAACGGTTTGCTCTACGCGCCCCCGAACCCGTGTTTCTGCTATCCCGGCGTGAAGCTCACCGGCTTCAATGCGCTCGCTCCGGCGGGAAACATGGAGGACGAAGGACGCAGGACGGCGGAGGTGGGCCCCCCGGCGGCGCGACTCCACCGCGGACCGGCGTACGGCTCCCCACCGTTGCCGCTCGATACTTCATCCGACGTCCCGCGCGTGGCCGATGACTGGCCGACTTATCGCCACGATCCGCGGCGCAGCGGTGCGACCGCCGGCGAGGTCCCACCCCAGGTTGCGACGCAATGGAAGGTCAGGCTATCCCCGCGGTTGACGCCGCCGGTGGTGTCTCGGGGCCGGGTGTACGTGGCGGCCAAGGATCAACACACGCTGTACGCGCTGGATACGGAAGACGGCCACAGGCTCTGGCGTTTCACGGCCGGCGGCCGGATCGATTCTCCGCCTACCGTGCATGGCGAGTTGGTGTTGTTTGGCTGTGCCGACGGGTGTGTTTACTGCCTGCGGGCCGCCGACGGGGAACTGGCTTGGCGATTCACGGCGGCGCCTGAAAAACGCCTGATCATGGCGTTCGGCCAATTGGAATCCGCCTGGCGCGTGCATGGAAGTATCCTGGTCGACCGCGGCGTGGCCTACGGCACGGCGGGACGTTCGACCTATCTCGACGGCGGCATCCGGGTCTTCGGGCTCGATCCGAAGACGGGCCGCGTCATACACGAAACGCGCCTGGATACGTGGGCCCGGACGCGAACGGACGCCCAAAACAAGCCGTTCATTCCGGGATACCACATGGAAGGGGCGTTTTCCGATATCCTGGTAAGCGAAGGCGATCATATCTTCCTGGGACAATACAAACTCGATCGGACGCTCGCCCAACGGGAGACCCCTTACGTCATGCCCGGCCCGGACGATAAGACCGTGGCCATGGACCTGTCGAAGGAGCCCTACGTGGCCGCGGATGCGGAACCCAAGAGCGACTATGAGACCCATCAACGCAAGTGGCTCGAGCGGACGCAGACGCAGCTTCTGGCCGACCTCGAGCGAGCACACGGAGGTCATAATCTCGGCGACCGACGGATGGGGTTGCACGTCATATCCATGGGCGGGTTCCTCGACGATTCGTGGTTCAACCGCACGTATTGGACGTACTCGGCCACCTGGCCCGGCTTCTACCTGGCCCATCGGGCCCCGAAAACCGGCCAGTTGCTGGTCGTCGGCCGCCAGAAGACTTACGCCGTCCAGGCGTTTCCGTCGAGGAATCTCCAGAGCCCCCTGTTCACGCCCGAGACGACGGGCTATCTGCTGTTGGCCGATCGCAACGACAACCGGCCGATGCTCGACCACCGAACCAGGGGCACCACGAAAGGATGGGGTTTCATGCGGACTGAGCCTCCCGCGTGGCACGATTGGATACCGGTCCGCATCCGCGGCATGGTCCTGGCCGGCGAGCACCTGTTCGTGGCCGGACCGCCGGACGTAGTGGACCCGAAAGACCCCATGGCCGCGTTCGAGGGTCGCAAGGGGGGCGTGCTGCTGGCCCTCTCGGCCTCCGACGGCAAACAACTGGCCCGCTGCAAGCTCGACAGCCCGCCGGTCTTCGACGGCCTGATCGCCGCCGGCGGCCGGTTGTATCTCGCCTCGAGGGACGGGACCCTCCAGTGCATGGGCCGCTGACTGGGCCTTGCCGGAAAGCTTGCCACCGACCAATAGTAGAATCGTTTAGCCGCCGCGTCGGGTGGCTGGGGCAAAGCGCAGCGGTGCCCCAGAATGTCGGGACTGGGGCTTCGCTGCGCTCAGCCGCCGGCCACCCCCAAGATCGAAGTTGACGGTGTGTTTTCCCGGCCCGGCCGCCCGGGACTAAACACGAGATTGGCTTCGTCTCGCTCCAGCCAGACGGCTACTTTGATTCGCTCTTGAGCGTCTGATACATGTCCATCGCCTTCTCGGGCTTTTCTCCGTCGTGGACCACTGCCCGGACGGCCCGGATCATCGCTACGGGGTTTTCCGTGGCGAAGATGTTGCGTCCCATGTCGACGCCCGCCGCGCCCTGATCGATCGCCTTGTAGGCCAGCGCCAGTGCGTCCGACTCGGGAATCTTCTTGCCGCCGGCGATCACGATCGGCACCGGACAGGAGCTGGTCACCTGCTCGAAGTCCGGCTCGCAGTAGTAGGTCTTGACGAACTGGGCCCCCAGCTCGGCGCAGATGCGGCACGCCATACCCAGGTAGCGGGCGTCGCGGACCATCTCCTTGCCCACGGCGGTGATCGCCAGCGTGGGCAGGCCGTACCTCATTCCGGTGTCGATCGTGGTGGTCAGCACGTCGAGCGTCTCGTGCTCGTACGTCGCGCCGATGTAAGCCATCACCGACTGGGCGACGGCGTTGAGCCGTATGGCGTCCTCCACATCCACGCCGATCAGTTCCTTGCTCAGATCGGTCAGGACGGTGGCCCCGGCGCTGGTCCGCAGCGCGACCGGCTTGCCGCACTGGGGTGGGATCACGCTGCGGAGAATACCCCGGGTACACATCAGCACGTCGGCGTAAGGGATCAGCGGCACGATGCTCAGGTCGACCCGCTCCAGCCCCGTCGTGGCGCCCATGATGTAGCCGTGGTCGAACGCCAGCATAACCACTTTACCGCTGTCGGGGTTGAAGATCCGGGTCAAGCGGTGTTTCATGCCCCAATCGCACGAACCGGCCCCTTTGACGTGGAAGCCGGGCGTTTCCTGTGGAATACCAAGGCCATAGTCTTTTCCGATTTTGTCGCCATCTACATCCGGCATTATTCTTGTCCTTTTCTGTATGTTTTTGAAATAGTAGCCGTTTCGCTCCGAGCTTAGATTTGGAGTGCGGTGACTTGTCACCGCTTTCCTTTTCCAATCGTCTTCCTTTTTCGACCGTTTTCCTCTTCCGACCGTTTTCCCGGTGGCGCTTTTTCCGATGACGCTCTTCCCGATGACGCTCTTCCTTCCCGATGACGTTTTTCCTGATCAATGGTCCTCGCTACTGCGAATCGGCGGGAAAAAGAAAGCGGTGACAAGTCACCGCACTCCAAAATTTGCTTTGGAAGACCACAAAGTTATTTGTCCGTCGCTGCTTACAAGTCCTCGGGTATGGCCGCCGCCCCCTCGGCGAAGCCGCTGAACAACATGGCCGTCGACGTCGCACCGGGGTCTTGATGTCCCAGGGTGCGCTCGCCGAGGTTCCGGGCTTTGCCGAACTTGGCTTGGAACTGCTTGGTGCCTTCAGCGCCGGTCCGTGCCGCCGCCGCCGCCTTTTCCAGGGCGCCGGCCACCGAGTCGCCGTCGGCCGCGGCGGCGCCTAGGGCCTCGACGGCCGGGACCAGGGCGTCGACCATCGTTTTGTCGCCCACCTGGGCCTTGCTGATCGTCCCGAGCTTGGCCAGGGCGGCCTCGAACATCGACGCCAGCAGCGGGGTGTCGATCTCGGCGGCCTCACCGACCGGCTCGACCATGCCCATCATCAGCGACCCCATCAACGGGCCGGTGGAACCGGCGTCGATGCTCATCACCGCCCAGGCCACGCCCTGAAGCAGCGTCTTGTTGTTCTTGTCGCTGCATCCTTCGATGCCGTTTTCCAGGGCCTCCATCGCCCGGCTCATGGCCACGCCATGGTCGCCGTCGCCGATGGCGGAGTCGAGCCGGCCGAGCTCTTCCACTCCCTGCTTGACCTTCGCGGCCCCGGCGCGGAGCATGCAGACCAGTCCGTCGTAATCGAGCGTTTTCGCCATGGCTACTTCACCGTGAGGCCCGGCGTATCACACGGTGCGTCGTAGAGTTCGATCAGTTCGTCGTCGAGCTTGGCCACGCACATCTGGAAGCCGCCCATTTCCTGGACGGTGAGGAACTCGCCGGCCATCGATCGGGCCAGCTCGATGCCCTTGGCGTCGAGCAGCTTCTTGACGGCGCGGAGCACGATGAGTTGCTCCATCATCGTCGTCGCCCCGGAGCCGTTGATCATCGCGAACATCTTGTCGCCGGGGCCGACGTCCATGGTGTTCAGGAGCTTGTCGAGCATGATCCGGGCGGTTTCGTCGGCGGTGGCCAGTTTCATTATGCCGCCGCCGCCCTCGCCGTGTTGGCCCATGCCGACTTCCATCTCGTCGTCGGCGATTTCGCCGATCACCGCGGCGTTGGCCGGATGGGTGGCGGGGGTGACGGCTACGGCCAGGGTGCGCATGTTTTCATTGAAGCGCTGGGTGACGGCGACGACCTCGTCGAGGCCCTTGCCGGCCTCGGCGGCCGCCCCGGCGATCTTGTACAGCGGAACACAGCCGACCAGCCCGCGGCGGTTCTCCATCGGCGCGTCGTGGCCGGCGGAGATGTCCTCGTGAGTGAGCACTTTCTGGACGTTGACGCCCTGCCCGGTGGCCATCTCGAAGGCCATGTTGCCCGCCAGCACGTCGCCGGGGTGGTTCAGGATCACCAGCAGCGTGCCGGCGTCGCGTTTGATTGCCGTCAGCGCCTGGACCACGGCCGGGGCGCCGGGGGCCGCGAAGATGTCGCCCACCACGCTGGCATCGAGCATGCCTTCACCCACGAAACCACTCAGGGCGGGCTCGTGCCCCGCCCCGCCCAGGGTGACAATCGCCACCTTGTCCGTGCTTTTGGGTTTGGCCCGCACGACCGTTTTGCCTTGCAGGGCGATCTTGTGGCCAAAGGCCACGGCGAAGCCTTCCAGCAGTTCGGGGGTCAGGTTTTCGGGGGCGTTGATGAATTTTTTCATCGGCATGGCTTGTTTCCTCCGTAGGTATTGGCTTCGCCGCTTCTGTCTGCACTGAACTCGAATTCCAGCCAAGTTGGGCTACGATTGCGGTAGACACGGGCCAAGGTTACTCTCGATAGCGTGTCGATTCAAGCCGGGGGCTACCTTGGGGAACCTCCCACCCCCTCTGGATCGCTTGTGGGAGGCGTCTCCGACGGCGATGGGGCCCGTGATCGGTCACAATCGCCGTCGGAGACGCCTCCCACAACACAATCGCTCGAGGTCCTCAGTTCTTCACCGCGCGGGCCACAGTTGCCCAACGGGCGGCCGGCGCGGGTCTGGGTAGGGCACACCCCGAGCACCCGTCGGGTCTTGAAGGGCCCGCCGCAGCCGGGCGGATGGAAAATCGCCGCCCCCTTTCACCGCCGGACTTTTTCCGAGGACCGGCTGGGTGGCCGATAACTTGCCTAGTAAAAAGGACTTACGTCGATTAGAATGAGGCACAGTCGAGTTGGCCCGCGGGGGCGGAAAACCAACAAATGGCCGTAAAACCGGGGCTAAGTGGTGATTGGGCAACGGTTTGCGTCGATTTCCGTGCAGCCCTTCCGCGACGTCATTTGCGCGACTCGACTTACGGCGACCGCTGGTGCAGCAGAGGCGGCCGAACTTGTTTTGACACCGGGCGTTACGAATTCACCCGCTCGATGCCCGCCGCCGTAAGCCGATTTAACCCCAGGTAGCTTCACCCGGCATACCACGTGAATTCACCCGGCATGCGGGGTTAATTCCGGCGACTGCACACCAAATTATGCCTGCGGGGTCATGGTGCGTTGCACGCACCCTACAAACTCAGCAACAAGTCCAGCTTGACGTTGTCCACGATCCTTCGACCGCGGGACGATTGCTCAAAGCCGGTGCTGAACACTGCGTCCAGCGCGGCGAGCGAGTCGTTGGTCAACTCGGCCGACGTGCTTGACGCGCCGGCCGTGTGCGGGATCTCGTGCGTTGCGCTGAGTTGGCCCAGGCCCTGGTTCCAGCTAAACGGGTCGAGCGAGAGGTCGGTGACCAGCGCGGTGTAGGTGCCGTTGGCCAGATTGCTGAGCCACGTGCTGGTAAACACGCCGGAGCTGTCGGTGACGCCGGAGAGGGTTGCCGAAAAGGAGCCCGGGCCGGTGACCGTCACGCTGACCGCCACCCCGGCCAACACCGGATCGCCGCCATCGGCGCCGTTGGCGTCGGCATCGTTGCGGACCGTCAGCACGATCCGCTCGTCGTGCTTACTGCCGCCCCTGCCGCGCAGCCGGGAGTCGAACTGGACGGCCCCCACGTAGATGTCGTTGGCGCCGGCCGGAGGTTGATCCACCACTTCGCCTGTTGCCGATGCCGCGTCGCTTGTGTCACCGACGTTGTCCGTGGCCACGGCAAAGTAGGTCTGCGGTCCCAGCGGGAACGTGGCCGTCGAGACGGTAACGCCCCAGGCGTCCGAGACGTCCGTATCCGTGCCCAGCAACTCGTCGCCCGCATCCAGCAGCCCGTCGCCGTTCGCGTCGCGGTAAAACGCCACGCTGGCCACCCGGCCGCCGATATCCAGCACGCCGTGGGCGGACAGTGTCAACATGCCGCCTTGGGTGATCGGGTCGGGGCTGACCGACAGGCGACGAATCCCCGGCTTCCCCGGCTCCATCTTCGAGACGAAGATATCACCCGACGGCCATCCATTTGTCGTCGGGGTGCTGATGAGCGTCTCGCCGGTGGGAAACTCTTCTCCGGAGGCGTCGGTCTTTATGGCGCCCGTGTAATTGAGCGTACCATCGCTACCTACCGATACGCCTGATATGCCCCAGCCGATCACTTGCGCACTCAGCACGTTGCCGCTGGCGGCGTCCAACTTTTCCAGGAATCCGGCGCCACTGGCGGGACCGTCGTACGTCAACTCGAAGGGACCATAATCTCCCCCTGTGCCGTCGAAGTTTCCTGCGACGTAGAGGTTCCCAAAGTCATCGGCCGAAACGCTCCACCCCCGATCATTTCCAGACCCGCCCATGCCGCTCGCCCAGAGAAAATTGCCGGACGGGTCGAGTTTCGCTGCAAAAGCGTCGCGGTCATAGTAGTCGTCCCCTTCCAGGTTGATCGTGTGACTACCGAACGAAGCGGATACCGAGCCGAAAGCTCCCGTGATGTAAACGTCCGCGTTGCCGTCCACGGTGACGTTTCTCCCCCTATCGAGACTCATTCCACCGGCCATGCTGGTCCACTGGAACGTGCCATCGACGGCGCCCAGCTTCGCGACGAAGATGTTCCCAGCACCTGTAGGCTTGGGTCGCCCTTTCTTGGCTTGCGACAGGATGATTGTCTCGCCGCCGAATTCGGCCCCGTTGACGGCGCGGCCCGTCAGGTAAACGTAAACGTTGTCTGGATCTTGTCCGTCAACCGCGATGCCGCTCGCCCCCTCGTAGAACGTCGAATGTGGCGATCCGGCCCGTTGGGCCCAGATGACCTCTCCAGTGGGCGCATACTTAGCCACAAAGATGTCATGCCAACCTGCACTGGTCAAACTTATCGTCTGCCCGTCTGGGGTGTCGCCGAAATCGGCGGTTTCAGTAAAGGAGCCCGCGATATATATATATCCGTCCGCGTCGACGGCCACGTCGTAGGCACGACCGTCAGGGGAGACAATCGCCTGTGACCACAGGGTGTTGCCGTTGGCATCCAGGTGCCAAAAATCACCCGAAAACGTGACGGTCGCGTTGCCCCAGCCATCGACCGCGATCGCACGTCCATCCTCGCTGCCCGCGGCCGTCCCCGCGGACTTGGCCCAGATCAGGGCGCCGGTCGGCGAGTATTTGGCGACAAAGGCGTCCCGGCCTCCTTGGCTGGTGAGATTGACCTCGCCCGTCGGGTCAGGGTCGAAATCGACTGTTCCCTCAAACCGACCGGTCACGTAGACGTTGCCGCTGGCGTCGGCCGCCGTGTCAAAGCCATCATCATAGTCCCCCGAGCTACCGAAGCTGATCGCCCAGCCGGCCACGGACAACAGCTCGCGGCGTTCCAGGCATTCCAGCCCCGGGCGGCGAAAACCGCGTCGGCGGCGCGCCCCATCGCGGTGGGAGTTTCGTGTGCGCGGTGGGCTGGAAATCTGCTTCAGGCCATCAAACAGTTTACTGCGTAACATTTTCAAGGTCTCCTCAAACACGTCGGCCCGCGGTATAATCATGAAAACCATCCATCCGGTGCGCGCAGACCTTGCCGCCCGGGGGACGGAGTGGCCGGTGAGTCGTCTGCCTAGCCGCAAGGGCTCACCGGCTTTTTTTGGTGGGTTGATGGATCTCACGCCAAGGCGCAGAGACGCAAACGGAGTCTTATTCTTGGCGTCTTGGCGCCTTTGCGTGAGGCTCTTCTTTCTCCTCGGGTGTTGACGGTTCCTCGATACCCAGTAGCGCTTCCGCTTCGGTGCGGAAGCGGCAGAGCTCTTCATTGGCGGGCTGGTTCTTGTCCATCCACTCGACGGCCTGATCGTACCAGCGGCCGGCCTCTTGCTTGTGGCCCAGTTGCCAGTGAGCCATGGCCAGGAAGAAGCGATGGTAGCGGTCGCTACCTTCCATCATTTGGTCGGCCTTTTCCAGGGCCTTGACCGCGGCGCTGAAGTCCCCAGCGCGATAGTGCGCCACCCCCAGATTGTTCCAATTATTTGCGTCCCGCGCCGATATTGCGACCGCCTTCTTGGCCAACTCGACCGCCCGCTCCCCGTCCCGCAGACGAGAATCCGCGCAGGTGGCCAGCAGCCAAGCCAGACTGTTGTACGCGGGCGCATATTTCGGGTCGAGTCGGATCGCTTCGGTGTAGTCGGCGATGGCCTTGTCGTAGTCGGCGGCGGCCTTGTCGAATTCATCCAGTCTGATATACGCTTGGGCGCGAGAGATGTAGGATCCAGGAGCTTTCGGGTTGAGTCGGATCAATTCGCTGTAATCATCAATGGCCTTGTCGAATTCACCCCGTCTCATATACTCGCCCGCGCGATAAGCAAAAGGTTCCGCGACTTCGCCTAATCCGGCGCCTACGGGACCTAAGTTGTTATCGAATTGGATTGCTTTGGTGAAGCCTTCCAGAGCTTTATCGTATTCTTTCTTCCTCGCAAAAACCCTAGCCCGCAACTGGTGGGGCCTCGCCCATCGCGGGTTGAGCCGGATCGCTTCGTTGAAGTCTTCCAGGGCTTTGTCCAAGTTGCCCATGATGGAATGCGCATCACCGCGAGTGACGTAATTGTGCGCGTAGTTCGGGTCGAGTCGGATCATTTCGGCGAGAGCGGGCATCGCCTTGTCGAAATCTCTCTTGGCCACGAAGACTACAGCTCGCTGGTGGTGGGATCGGGCATTGGCCGGATCGAGGCGGATCGCCTCGTTGTACTCGGCAAGGGCGTTGTCGAGTTCGCTTTTCCGCCAATAGGCGTCGCCTCGCATGTTGAAGGCGTCCGCGAGGAGTGTTCGGTACTCCGGCACACCTGGGAATTCAAGGAACAATTCCTGGGCAATCTCGACGGCCTGATCGCCGGCAGACACCGCCTCCAGATGCATCCCGAGCAATCCTCGGATTCTCCCCACGCGCATGTATGCCCTGACGGTCTCCTGTCGTACCAACAGGTCGTCGCGGTTTGCCTTGGCAAATCCCTCGTAGAATTGCAGGGCCTTCTTTAGGAAATTCTCGCCTTCAGACGTGAGTTGCCCATTGGGCTCGCGGAAGTCTCTGTAGTTCGTCTCGGCGTAATGCAGATAGATCTGGTCCACGGCATCCATGGCCATTTGCAAGTTCTTCTGCGCACGTTCGCGTTGCGCTTCGGCACGCACCCGCTGCACGGTCTCCTTCTGATGTCCGTACCAAATCAGCGCCGAGCCGGCCAACATGGCCAGAAAACTTGCGACAATTGCCGTGACGACTGACGTGCGGTGGCGGACGGACCATTTCGAGATCCGCTGCAACACGGTGGGCCGCCGAGCACGGATCGGTTTATCCTCGAGCAGCCGCTCCAAATCCGCCGCCAGCGCACCGCCCGTCGCATATCTGGCATGCGGCTCTTTGGCGATTGCCTTCAGGACGATCGTCTCCAGGTCTTTCGGGATCGCCTTGTTGATCTGCCGCGGCGGTGGCGGGTCTTCTTCGGGGATCTGCCGCAGGAGCTTCTGGCGGTCATCCCCACCGAAACCCGGCTGGAGGGTGAGCAGTTCGTAAAGCGTAAGGCCCAACGAGTAGACGTCGGTGCGGTGGTCCAAGACGCCGTGCCGGGCCTCGATCTGCTCGGGGCTCATGTAGCGGAGTGTGCCCACGAGATCGCCGGTCATGGTGAGATTCGTCTCCGTGTGGGTCATCGCCAGGCCGAAGTCGGTAAGCCACAAGTTCCCAGCGGCGTCGACCATCAGGTTCGACGGCTTGATGTCGCGATGCACCACGCCCATCCCGTGGGCATGCTCCAACGCTTCGGCCGCCTGGATGCCCAGCCGGGCCACCGTGCGGAAGAACTCCGGGCTGCGGGTGGAGCGTTCGGTGGAGAGGGCGGCCAGCGGGGAG
>SDBV01000934.1_pt1 | contig 42736 bp, 45 predicted proteins | sample 2277081 | NCBI WGS metagenome assembly SDBV01 (sample SAMN10402039, study PRJNA504765) | marine sediment metagenome | isolation source: marine sediment core GS10_PC15, 223 cmbsf | place: Arctic Ocean: Southern Knipovich Ridge | collected 2010
ATCGGAATCGCCCGCGCCTTGAAAGCCGCCGAGGGCGCGGACGCCGTTATAGGAGTATTCGACGGCTCCGGCCAGTGGGACGACGCCGATAGCGAAGTTTTGAAAACGCTTAAAAATGCCTCCCGCCATTTGGCGGTTATCAATAAAATCGACCTGCCGCAAAAACTGAAATGGCCCCATTCGGTGGACACAACGGGTACGCCCATAGCAATTTCAGCAAAAACCCATCGGGGGCTGGATGAACTAATAAAAAAAATATCGAAGCTTGCCGGCGATATCGGCAAGTCGGTAACCGAGGAGCCGGTCGTTACGCGCAGGCGCCACATAGAAATCTTTTCGCGGATTGCGGAAGACCTAAAACGCGCCAAGGACGAACTCCCGGTCGGGCGCGAAGTCGCGGCGGCCAGCGTGTGGGACGCGCTTGAAGAGATAAAACGGTTCACCGGAGAAAGCTATACCGACGAAGTGCTGGATACTATCTTCGACGAGTTCTGCATAGGGAAGTAAGAGAGGGTGGAACTTCAATCTCCAGCAATATATATTCGAAATTTCCAGAATTCCAAATAGACAATGATTTGCTATAAAGTATCAACATCAATGTCACCTTTCCCATAAAGTTCGGACCTTTTAATTCTAGCTTTATCTATCCCTTTAGAGACACAATATTTTTTAACGGTTTTTACAAACCAGTCTTCAGATCGAGGGTCAATGATTATTTTTTCTATAAAATATTTATCGATTTTTGCGTAAACTGCGTCCTCATGTTTTTCTTTTAAAGCTCTATTTAGTTGTGGAAAGGAAAAATATAATATAGCTCTTACCTCTTTTTCATGGTCGAATGCTTTACGTTTTACAAAAAAACCTTCAAGACCGCTATAGTCATTTGGGTTTGGGTTATTATCATAGAAAACTTGGCCTACAGCATAAAATATGTGTTTAGGGTGAACGGTACTCATCCTGCTTAAAGTTAAATCTAACTTATTAGCAGTTGTTTGAATTTTAACGCCTCGCATATTAGGAGAATATATTCTCCACATGGCATCGTGCTCTTTAGATTTCGACCACGATGAGCCATAAGAATACATTAAAATGTCACGAGCGGTATTTTTGATAAATTTATAATTTGCTAGAGCCCCTTGAGTTGCATTTTCTTCACCGATAAGTTTCAAAACCTCATCAATCATTTTAATAGTGTCTTTGTGCGGTTTACCTTCTTCGGGATCTTCCCATTTAGACAGGTGAATTAACTTAATAGAATTTGTTTCAACAATGGTTACTAGCTCTTCAAAAGAAATGTAACGATGAATTTTACGATTCTCTTTAATACTAAATTTTTCATTTAGATTTATTTTTTTAGACTGCATTAAAGACTTCCCTCTTCAAACTTTTATCGTTTTAAGATTCTTTATTGTTTCCTGAAGTTCGTTTATCACCTCCCGATCGACAAGCTGGCCGGTGATGTACTTGTGCAGGATTCTTGAGATGTGCGACTGGTAGGCCAGGCCTTCTTTTGCCGCCCCCTCTTTTACAAGCGCAAGGTCTTCTTCGGAAATGCGGATATTTATCCGCCCGGATTTTCCCCTCCCCCCCATAAAAGATTTGGCCGCCTTAACGTCGCGGTCAATCTCTCTTTTGGAAGCGCTCTTCCATTTCTCTTGTCCCAAACTTTCTTCCAGCGCCTTTTCCTCTTTCTTTAGCCTGCTCATTTGCTTCCTCCTCATATCTCTGGCTTATATTTCCGGTTCATTTTCCTTGAAGGAAAAATAGTTTTCAGTATTATCGTATTCCCTTCTTCCACCGATGGAACGCAATGTATGTAATCATTAAGTTTCACAACGTATATCGCCTGCCCCGGATACGCGGGATTTTTCAGCTTATCGAGTAGCCGCCCTTCCGCAATTTCCGCAACAACCTGCTCGAACGATACGTTTCGGGTTTTCATCAGCTCGTTGTTTTTAGCCTCGTCCCATACGAATTCCTTCACGCCTATATATGACTACATTGTACATCATTTGTCAATCTTCATCTCCGGCGGAGTCCCCATGGGGAGACTCCGCCGGGGGCTAACCATCCCTTATCACGCCGTCCCCCCGAACTGCTTCCACAATCCGTGCTAGAATCGCTCGCAGTGTAGATTAAAAAAAAGTAGATAAAAAAAAGGGAGGTAAAGAAACAGGTGATTGAATGGGATGAAACTTTGGACGTTGGGGTTGACGAGTTCAACGGCCACCACAAGAAAATTATTAGTATGATCAATGGCCTCTCAAACTCGGGAGACGGCCCGGGGGCGGACGCCTTGGTGAATAGTACGCTGAAGGAACTTTCCGAATACGCTGTTTATCATTTCAGCGCCGAGGAAAAGGCGCTGGAGGAAAGCGGCTACCCCGGCCTTGACGAACATAAAAAAGAACACGAGGAGTTCATCTCCAAGGTCAACGAATTCCTGAAACTTTTCTCAACGGACCACCCGCCAAGCGTCCCGCGCATCCTGGCCTTCCTTAACAGTTGGCTTATCTCGCACATCAAGATAAGGGACACAATGTACAAAGCGCACCTTAACGCCAAGGGGGTTAAATAGCCGCGCCTGTTACGCCATAACCCGTACTGACGGCGTGTTCATTTTTGCTATAGTTTATCCATGAAGACATTCGACGTAATAGTTATCGGCGGCGGGCACGCGGGATGCGAGGCGGCGCACGCGGCGGCTCGGCTCGGATGCAAGACGGCGATGGTCGTAACAAGCATCGAAACTATCGCGCGGATGTCTTGCAATCCCGCTATAGGTGGGCCGGGCAAAAGCCAGATCGTGCGCGAGATCGACGCGCTTGGCGGCCTGATGGCGCGCATCATCGACAACAGCGGCCTCCAGTACCGCACCCTTAACGCGGGCAAAGGCCCCGCCGTGCAGGCCAACCGCGCACAGGCCGATACGGAAGTTTACGAGCGCAACATGCGTGACGCCTTGGAGGAAACTCCGAACCTTGAAATCATCGAAGGCTCGGTTTCGGCAATCGAAATAAAACGTGAAACAAAACGTGAAACAAAACGCAAAGCTACTGGAGAAGCCGCTGGCGGCCGCGTTACGGGAATCACCCTTGAAAACGGCGATACCCTTAAAGCCGCCGCCGTTATAGTTACTACCGGAACATTCCTCAACGGCCTTTTGCATTTCGGGATGAAAAAGGTTCAAGGCGGGAGGTTCGGCGAGCCGCCGTCAACGAAGCTTTCGGATTCATTAAAACAACTCGGCTTCATGCTGGGACGTTTAAAGACCGGCACCCCGCCGAGGCTCGACAGGGACACAATCGATTACTCCGTCCTTGAGGAACAGCCGGGCGACGACCCGCCTGTGCCGTTTTCGTTTTTCACCGACAAGATAGAGCGTCCGCACATCCCCTGCCACATCACGTGGACGAATGAAAAGACGCACGACATCATCCGCGCGTCGTTCGACCGCTCGCCCCTTTACACCGGCGAAATACAGGGCGTGGGGCCGCGTTACTGCCCGTCGATAGAGGATAAAGTTGTACGCTTTCCGGAAAGGAACCAGCACCACATCTTTCTTGAACCTGTATCGCACGATAGCCCGATGGTTTATCCCAACGGTATCTCCACTTCGCTCCCCGAAGACGTGCAGGAAGCTTTTCTGAAAACGATCCCCGGACTCGAAAAGGTGAAAATGCTCCGCGCCGGTTACGCAGTGGAATACGATTTCGTGCCTCCAACGCAGACCTATCCGACTCTTGAAACAAAAGTTGTAAGCGGTCTTTTTATGGCGGGACAGATAAACGGCACCAGCGGTTACGAGGAAGCGGGCGGGCAGGGGATACTTGCGGGCATCAACGCCGCGCGGAAAATCGGCGGAAACGATTTGATTTCGTTTAAGCGCAGCCTAAGCTACATCGGCGTGATGGTTGACGACCTTACGACGCTCGGCACCGAGGAGCCTTACCGCATGTTCACCTCGCGCGCCGAACACAGGCTCGTCATGCGGCAGGACAACGCTGATTCCAGGATGTGTTCTTTGGGAAAAGAGGTTGGGCTTTTAACGGAGAGCAAATACCGGAGGTTCCTGAAAAAGCAAAAGAATATTGACACGCTGGTAAAGCGTATAAAGGGTTCCGTATTGACGCCCGATACAGAGACTAACAACGCGCTAAAGGACGCCGGACTGCCGGAGATATCGGAGGCAATACCGCTTTGGCGGTACGTCAGGCGGCCGGAGGTCAGGGTGAAAGACTGCGCCCCCTTCAACATGATGGAAGGCGGCCTCAACGGTTTTTCGCGCGACGAGGTACAGCGCGCGGAGATAGAGATAAAATACGAGGGTTACATTGAAAGGCAGAACAAATGGATACAGCAGTTGGCGAAGGTGGAGGACATGGCCCTTGAAAAGGAAATGGACTACGAAGGCATACCGGGTCTTAGCAAGGAGCTTCAGCTGAAACTGGGCGAAGTGAAACCGCTCACCTTTGGCCAGGCGTCGCGCATATCGGGCATAACGCCGGCGGCCCTATCGATATTGATGATCCATCTTAAGGCGCGGGCGGCGGGCAAAAGATGACAAAAGATTTCGATAACGATTTCAATGAAAGTATTGGGCTCTTCCTTGACGAACTCTACCGCTGGAACGAAAAGATGAACCTGACGTCCGTAAAGCGCGAAAAGGCGGATGAGGTTTTGATAAAGCCTTCAATTGTAATGGCGGGTGCAATGACCGGGATCCTTGAGGGCGCGGTTGACGCACAAGTCTTCGATATCGGTTCCGGCGGCGGCATTCCCGGCATTGTGATGGCGCTGAAACTGCCCGGCCATTCTTTTACACTAATAGAATCGAACATGAAAAAAGCCGTTTTTCTGTCGCACATAATCTCGGAATTGGGACTCGGAAACGCGCTTGTGATAAACAAACACACCGAAAGTGTGATGGCCGACGGCAAATTTGAGCACACTGCGGATTTCGTAACATCGCGCGCGGTCAACAGAGTGCGGGTGTTTGAAGCGGCTACCCATCTCTTAAAGCCCGGCGGAAGGCTGTTAATCCACCGCTCGGAAAAAGAAAAGGAAACCGACAAACCCTTAAGGCTGCGTTTTAAGTTGATTGAAAAGAGCGAACACGTCGAAAGTTTCGGGATTTTATGAAAAACCTTGGGACATGAAAAAATACGTCCACGGCTATTCGCAAAGGGAGATGCAGCGGCTGCGTGAGCAGTCCGGCATTCTGGAAGAACTCTTGCATTCGGGCACGGAGTATCCCGCAGACAGCCGCGTACTTGAAGCCGGGTGCGGGGTCGGCGGCCAGACGCGCATATTGGCCAAAAGGAACCCGAAGGTGGCTTTTACCTCCATCGACTTTTCGCACGAGTCGCTTGATAAAGCAAAAACGCTTATCGAAAGTGAGGGGTTAGGAAATGTCGCCTTCCGGCACGCGGACATAATGAACCTGCCGTTTGATGATGAAAGTTTCGATCACGTCTTCGTTTGCTTCGTGCTGGAACATCTGGATGATCCCGTTGCCGCGCTTGGCGGACTGAAGCGCATTCTAAAAAAAAGCGGGACGATAACGCTTATCGAGGGCGATCACGGCTCGGCATTTTGGCATCCTGAAACGCCCGAATCGCTCAAGGCGTGGGACGGGCTTGTGCGTTCGCAAAAGGAACTGGGGCACGATCCCAACATCGGGCGGCGCGTTCACCCGCTTTTAAAGGAGGCGGGATTCGAGATAAAGGAAGTGTCGCCCCGATGGCTATATGCCGATGCGGGGAATCCGGTGTTGCTGGACGGGATGGTCAATAAAATCATCGTGCCGATGACGCAGACCGCGAAAGAGCAATCGATAGGGATGGGTTTGATTGATGAAGCGACGTGGGCGAAAGGGCTGTCCGATCTCGAAAAATCCGGCAATCCGCCCGAAGGAACATTTTATTACACGTGGTTCAAAGGCGTGGGCGTGAAGCGGTAACCCTGCGGGAAACGCGCCTTGATCGATAAAAACCTTTCCTTGATTGATCTAAAAAAATATTTGTAAGATATAATACGCTTGAAAAGGCTCTTATGTATATGTAAAGTAACAATGCACCTCAACCCGCACAATGAAGGACATTGGCAACATGGTTAGGGGTTAACAAATTTTAATTGCATAGGGGGGGTATTCATGAGGAAAATCACTTTAATAACAACGCGTTTCCTGATTATATTTGCATTTACGGTGCTCCTTGCGGCCTGCGGTGGCGGCGGTGGAGGCGGTGGCGGCACTGACACTGACACCGACACTGACACTACTGACACCGGAACGGTTTCAGGCGTGGCAAAAGATGCCGACGGTAATGCGCTTTCCGGCGTAACTGTCGAGATTTTCGTCGGTGAAACGATTACCGTTACCGATCCATCCTCCAAACCTTCGGCGGACGGCGCGTCGCCCCGCCATGCGGCTGTGGCTACCGCCACCACGGCATCCGACGGCTCGTACACCCTTTCAGGCGTAGTGGTAGACGATGACTATGTAATGACGTATACAATATCCGCTTACGTAATCGTTTACATGTACGACGTTGACATAACTGCAGACACCACCGAATACGTCGAGACTGTAAGGATTGTTCCGGAATCGTCATCCCCGGGCGACGCGGGCGGAACGATCACAAACGCGCTTACCGGAGACGCGGTATCCGACGCAACGGTTACGGTCTACTCCGGTATGAGCAACACAAGCGGCACGGTACAGGGTACGGCCACAACCGATAGTTTGGGAGCGTACAGCGTAACCGGACTGGATGCGGGCAATTACACCGTACAGCTTTCAAAGTCCGGTTTCCAAAGCTCCTCCTTCTCTATTTACGTCGTAGGCGGGTCGACCACCAGCAACCAGAACGGCGCCATAACGCCTACGCTGTCATCCGGAGAAACGAGGATAATCCTTACTTGGGGCGTATCGCCCAGCGATCTTGATTCGCACCTGCTGGGGCCGTATGGCGACGGTAGCGGAACCCAGTTCCATGTCTACTTTGGTGACACGACATACACTTACAGCAGCGCCACCTATGCGGACCTGGACTTGGATGACCTGTACAGCTATGGACCAGAAACAATTACAATTTACACGCAATCCACCGGCACTTACACCTACTGCGTGCACGACTATACCAACAGCTACGAATCAAGCAGCACGGGCCTTGCGAATTCCGAAGCGCAGGTGAATGTGTATCAGGGATCATCGCTTTTGGGCACGTTCAACGTGCCGAATTCCGGCGGCACGTCGTGGAAGGTGTTCACGCTCAGCGGAACCTCCATCACGTCGGTTAACACGATGAGCTACGAGTCATCACCCTCAAGCGTTTGCGAAAATTAGGAAAATATTTCCAGTGGGAAACGAGGGGCGTTTAATTAACGCCCCTTCCCCCACCGGGAATTTATGAAACAGGTAAAAGGAAGTTTTACCATAAAAGATTTTTCGGACTGATTCCTAACGCCAATGAATAATCTTTAAGCGGTATTCTTTTTGGCTTTTTTGCCGCCGTCCTTATTGGATTTGTCGATGAGTTTTATCAGCCTTTTTATTTCGGCTTCCATTTCGGGGCCGGCGTTGTCTACGGCGTCTTTCATCTGGTAGTAGTTGTGGGCGAGCTGCATCATGGCAAGGATGGTTAGCCGCAGATAGTCGGTAGAGCCGGATGAGCTTGCAAGGTTCTTCATCATCCAGTCGCAGTAACCTGCAAGGTTTTTCGTGTATTCGACGTCCTGTATGGTGCTGAGTGTATATTCGCGGCCGTGAATTTTTACGGTAATCGCCTGTCCGCTCATTTAGTTTTCCTTGTAGAACCTGTCGAGCCTTTCGGCCATTTTTTCCACCTTGGACTTTATGATCTTTCTTTCGCCTTTCAGTTTTGCAATCTGGCGGGTGAGTTCCAGCACGGTAGGGTTGGTGCCGCCTCCGTTGTCTTGCAGTTCCTTTATCCTGCCCTCGGCCGCAAGGAGGAGCCTTTTGGTTCGCTCGTTGCCCCTTCGCTCCTTTGCGATATCATTAACGAGGACTTCAACTTTTTCCGTAAGTGTTCTAATGCTGGCCGGTTTCATCTCATGTTCCCCTTATTTGGGCGCCATGTTTCGATTTTGTATTTTCAAGGATGTTTTTCATTATCAGGTCGCCCGTTTCGTCGGTGAGGGTTTGTTCCCCGTCAAGGAAGTAAAGGCGGAACGCCAGGCTTTTTTTGCCGTCGGGAATCTGCTTCCCCCGGTAGAGATCGAAGACGCGGCATGAACGTATGCGCACCGGATCAGTTTCCATTATCGTTTTCACCAAACCCCCTACCTCTTCATTTGCATCAACGATTAAGGCCAGGTCGCGTTTAATTCCGGGGAACCTGGGCAACGGTTTTGCCCTAACTGCTCCCGTGGGTAATTGTAGCAGACTGTCTACCGAAATTTCAAAGCATACTATTCCCGAATCGATCCCGAACTTTTCGGTTACAAGCGGATGCGCCTGGCCGAGGAAACCGATGCGCGACGACCCAGCCCTTATTTCCAGTTGCCTGTGCGGGTACAGGAAATCTTTCGGATTTTCGGGGCGTTCCATAATCGGTTCAAAGCCCGCGATTTCCTTTATAACCTTTGCGACGATTCCCTTTAGGCGCGAGAAATCGCGCGGGACGCGCAGGCCGTATATTTCCTCCTCGCCGCACGTAATGAGCCCGGCGGACATAAACTCTTCCGATTTTTCGCCGTTTGCGCCGTAAAAGACGACGCCGGTTTCGAAGATGCCTATGCTTTCCTCGCCCTGTCGTATATTAAAGGCCGCCGTGTTCATAAGCCCCGGCAAAAGAGATGTGCGCAGTTCACACCAGTCGGCATTGACGCGGTTTTTGAATTCGATGGCGTTGTCTTTGCCCATTCCCAGCCAGTTGCGCCATGACGGGTTGATAAAGGAATAGCTAATCGTTTCCGACAATCCCGCGGCGGCCAGCATGCCGTTCAGGCGGCTTCTTCTTCCGTACCTTTCCGGCTCTTTCGTTTCGTGTTGCGCCAGCCGTGCAACGGTTGAAACGATGTTGTGGTAGCCGAAAAGCCGGGCGACTTCCTCCATGAGATCGGCTTCGATAGTCATGTCGTGCCGGTACGGCGGGCATTGCACGCTGAAATAATCTATGTGCTCTTTCGAATATTCAAGCCCAAGGCGGTCTAAGAAACCGGAAATGTCGCTGTCGTCGATTTCAATGCCTAGGAGTTCGCTTACCTGCCGGGTGCGCAGGATAATCGACGGGAACTCCACTTTTTTGGGGTACTCGTCAACGAATCCTCCCACCTTTCCACCTGCGAGACCGGCCATCATGTGCGCGGCGCGAAGCGATGCCTGCCGCAACCCTTCGGGGTTTACGCCCCTTTCGAAACGGTACGAAGACTCGCTCGATATCCCCAGCCGCTTCGATGTGCGCCTGACGGAGCGCGGGTCGAAGTAGGCGGCTTCCAGTATCACGTTATTCGTATCGTCTTTTATTTCGGAGTTCTCGCCCCCCATTATTCCGGCAAGGGCCACTCCCTTTTTGGCGTCGGCGATCACCACGTCTTGCGCCTGAAGGTCGTGCGTCCTTCCGTCGAGAGTCTTAAGCTTTTCGTTTTTTTCGGCTCCGCGCACGATAATCGTATCTTTCGAAAGGTCGCGCCTGTCGAACGCGTGCAACGGGTGGCCGGTTTCGATCATTATGTAGTTGGTTACGTCGACGATATTTGATACGGGGCGTATTCCCACGGCGCCTAGCCTGCGCCTCACCTTAAGGGGCGACAGCGCGACCTTTACCCCCGATATTTCGCTCGCCGTGTATCGCGGACAGCCCTTTTCGATTTCCATTTTCACCTCGAAGCCTTGAATGCCGCTTTCCGGTTCCGGATTTTCGGGGAAATTCACCTTCGCGCCGGTAATTGCGGAAACTTCCCTTGCGATTCCCAGAAGGCTCAGGCAGTCGCCCCTGTTGGGTGTAAGGTCGACTTCGAGGATTACGTCTTCCACCTCGACGTATTTTGCAAGCGGTTCGCCGGGAACGCATCGATCTTCGAGTACCATTATTCCCTCATGGTCATCGGATATCCCCAGTTCCGCCTCGCTGCATATCATGCCATCGGATAATACACCCCTGATGCTCCTGGCTTTAACCTGAACACCGTTTTTAAGGGTTGCCCCTTCAAGCGCCAGGGCCACTTTTTGGCCTTTAGCGACATTTGGCGCGCCGCAGATTACGGAAACAGATTTTTCTCCAGTTAAAACTTCACAGACATTGAGTTTATCCGCTTCGGGGTGTTTTTCCACCGATTCAACATGCCCGACGACGATGTTTCCGAACTTTCCCCGGTTGTCCGTTACAATCCCCGTTTCTATGCCAAGCGAGGTAAGGCCGTCTGCAAGCTCCTCGGGCGAAAGGTTGTGGGCTATCCAATCGTTCAGCCAAATGTAACTGAAAAGCATTTTAAAACTGCCTTAAAAAACGAAGGTCGTTTTCAAAGAAGAGACGGATGTCGTCGATACCGTATTTCAGCATCGCCACGCGCTCTATGCCCATGCCGAATGCGAACCCTTTCCACTTCTCCGGGTCTATATCCACTCCCTTAAGGACGTTTGGATGTATCATGCCCGCGCCCAGGATTTCCAGCCAGCCGGTCTGTTTGCAGATGCGGCACCCCTTGCCTTGGCACATAACGCACGATACGTCCACCTCCGCCGACGGTTCGGTAAACGGAAAAAAGGAAGGCCGGAACCTTGTCTTGGCCTTCGGGCCGTACAGCCTGTGGATGAAGAGATCTAGCGTGCCCTTAAGGTCGCCCATCGTTATATTCTTATCGACGGCAAACCCTTCAATCTGGTGGAACATCGGCGAGTGGGTTACGTCGGCATCGCACCTGTAAACCTTGCCGGGGGCGATGACGGAAAGGGGCGGTTTGTACTTTTCCATCGCGTGTATCTGCACCGGCGAGGTGTGGGTGCGCAGGAGCGTGTCGTCCGATATGTGGAAGGTGTCCTGCATGTCGCGGGCGGGGTGGTCTGTCGGGAAGTTTAGCGCGCCGAAGTTGTAGTAATCGGTCTCCACTTCGGGGCCTTCCTCCACCTGAAAGCCGAGGCCGGTGAAGATTTCCACAATCTCGTCCATAACCGACGATACTGGGTGGCGCGTGCCGAATGGGATTTCGGACGGCGGCAGGGTTACGTCGAAGAACTCGGACTCTATTTCCCTTTGTATCTTTTCTTTTTTGATTTTTTCACGCGCGTTTTCTATCAGGCTTTCTATAGCGGATCTGATTTCGTGCAGGAGTTTGCCTGCCCGGGGCTTTTCCTCCTTGGAAAGGTCGCGCATTTCGCGTGAAAAAAGGGTGACCACGCCCTTTTTGCCGAGGTATTTTACACGGAGTTCTTCAAGGTCCTTTTCGTTTTCGGGACGCGGCAGGGAATTTATCCGTTCCTGAAGCTTTTTTAGCTTTTCAATCACCTTCCCCCCGCCAATGAAAGCTAGAATTTTGTCAAGCGGCTTTTTTCAGACCTTCTTTGGCCTGTTTGACTATCTGGCCGAACGCCTGCGGCTCGTTTACGGCAAGATCCGCCAGAACCTTGCGGTCGAGCTCGATTCCCGCCTTTTTCAGGCCGTTGATGAATTGGCTGTATGAAATTCCCTCCGCCCTTACAGCGGCGTTAAGGCGCACTATCCACAGCCTGCGGAACTCCCTTTTCTTTACTCGCCTGTCGCGGAACGCGTAACATAGCGCGCGCAACACGGTGGGTTTTGCTACTTTAAATAGGGAACGGCGCGAGCCGGAATAGCCCTTTGCCTGTTTAAGTACCTTTTTCTTTCTCTGCCTAGTTGCAGGCCCGCCTTTAACCCTTGGCATTTCTCCTCCTAGCTATTTGTACGGGATCAGTTTCTGAACCCGGCTATGGTCTACGGGGTCCACTATTCCGCCTCTGCGGAAATTTCTTTTTCTCTTCGTGCTTTTAGTCGTCAGAATGTGGCTCGAAAACATTTTATTAAACTTTATCTTTCCGCCGGCCGTCTTTGAAAACCGCTTGGCGGCCCCGCGGTTGGTTTTAATCTTTGGCATCGGTTTCCCCTTCCACTTCCACTTCCTCTTTCGCCTGCGTTACGGCCTCCTGTTTTTCCACCGGTTTTTCCTTAGCCGGCGCATGCGCGGCCTGCCTTGTTTTCTTCGTCGGTTCCAGTATCATGCTCATCCTTCTTCCTTCCAGCTTCGGTTCCTGAGAAACAACCGCAAACTCTTTTGTATCCTCTACGAACCTGTCCAGCATTATCCTTCCAAGCTCGGCATGAGTTATCTGCCTTCCCTTGAAAAAGACCGTAACCTTTGCTTTGTTCCCCTCGGTCAAAAACCGTGTAGTGTGCTTAAGCTTAAACTTGTAGTCGTGCTCGCTGGTCCTGGGAGTAATCTTTATCTCCTTTAACCGCATTAGCTTCTGGTGCTTTTTGGCCTCGTGCGCTCTTTTGTTTTTACGGTACTTGAATTTACCGTAATCCATGAAGCGGCAAACCGGCGGCTTGGCGTTCGGCGCAACCTCCACGAGGTCCAGCCCCCTTTCGCCGGCCAGTGTAATGGCCTCGGGGATAGGCAACAACCCTAGCTGCGTTCCGCGCTCGTCGACAACCATGGCCTCGGTCAGCTTTATTTTCCTGTTGACTCTCAGGTTGTCTTTAGCGATGACGGCCTATTCCTTTAATAAAGGGTATGCCCTCCACACGCTACAGTTTTTTTCCAGCTTATTCTCCTCTTTAATAGCTTCTAAATTATACCAAAATTCTCTCTGGTGGGCGCGGGGGGTTTCGAACCTCCGACCTCTTGCGTGTCAAGCAAGCGCTCTCCCCCTGAGCTACGCGCCCAGTAAATTTCCGGGAATATTATACTATACCCTGCCGCGTCACGAACAATCCTCCGCCCTGACATTACCTGCCGGGTACCAGAATCCGTGACCGGTTTAAGGTGCATATAATACCACACAAAGGAGAAATGGCTACTTCCAATTTTCAACCGGAACCGGCCCCGCCTTTGCGGCGGTTTTCCCTTTTCGGGCGCTGAAAACGCATCCGCAATAGTCCTGCCTTTTGAAGCCGAGTTCTTTGGCGATTCGCGAAGAAATCTTGAAACCTTCCTTTTTCTTGAAATCGGACTCATAAAAATTAATTTCAACCGGCTCACTGCCATTTATCAACTTTTCCCGTACACGGTTGCCGGCGGCGTTGATCATCAAGGCGTCTTTATGCGGCGATACGCTGAGAACGGTGCCGAAGTTATTTATTCCGATATGCGCGGCCTGCTTTGCGGCGCGCCGGAGGCGTTCCTCTACGCACATCTCGCACCTTTTGCCCTTTTCGGGTTCGTCCCCTAAATGCGCATGACGCCCCATCCACTCGTCCGGCCTGTAATCGCCGACGATCAGTGGGAGGTTTTTTATATCCGCCAGCTTTTTCACCTCTTTTAGCCTATCGATGTACTCGGATTCCGGGTGTATGTTCGGGTTGTAGAAAAAAAGCGTTATATCGAAATCGTTTTCCAAAAGGTTTATCGGGTGTGGCGAACACGGCGCGCAGCATAGGTGCAAAACGATTTTTTCCCTTGTGGATTTTTTGCCGGTATCCATAAACCGAGTATATGGGATGTTACTTTCTTAGTACAGGGGAGGCGCTATCGAACGAAGGGCTGTTCTTCGTCTTCCGCTTGTTTATTAATGAAGGGCAGGGCATCGAGTAACAGCATCTGCTCTTTCGCTATTTGGTCGTGCGATTCTTTTAAGAGTTTCTGGAGATAGTCGAAAAGGTCGTCGTCGAAACTTTCCATAGTTTCGCCGTAGAGTTTTTGGAAATCGATTGACGGCAATGTCGGCGCGTTTGCATCGGAAGACACGGCCTTGAAGTTCTCCATTCCCTCACGCACTTTACGTATGAAGCCGGTAAGGGAGTTTTTTAAGAGCGCTTCGGCTCCGGCGAACATTCCGGCTTCGCCGCCGACGGCTTTTCCCATTTCGTCAAAAAGGTTCGACGCCGCTTCGGTGAATTCCCGAAGGTCTTTTTCGCTAAGCGTCGTGAGGTCTAACGCGGCGGAGACGAATTCGCCAAGAACGCCCATATCGAAGCCGCCGAGCTTTAGCGCCGTTTGGTCGAGTTTTGCCAAAAACGAGAAATCGAACGAATAGTCGGCCTCGTAAGCCCGTTCGACTGTTTTGCGCAGTTCCATATAGCCGTCCGCCGTCTGCCGGACGGTGCTTTGGGAATACCTTTCGTAAAGCGAGAAATGCAGGTCGAGCGAAATCTCTCCGAACAACAAGCCGTAACCGCCTCCATTTTCATCAGGCGTAACGGAATCCGGGATGGCCGGTGGGGGTAGGTTTGCCATCCCGAATCCGTCGCCCGAAGAACTTGAACGTCCCATAGGGACGGATGGCGGTATCCGGCCGGCCATGACGGCCTTTGGACCGGTTATCTCCATAAGATGTTTATCGGCAATGTCGGAAGTCGTCTTTAGCGCTTTTCGGTTATCGGGGAAGCTGCCTTTTGGGTTTTTCGGAATATACACCGCTACTGGGTATAATACGCAGATGTTCAAAACTTTGGTTGTGTGGTTTGCGCTTGCCTCCGCCGTGGGGCAGCCGTCGATAGAACTCATATCGGTTTACGCCGAAGGCGCCGCCCCGCTTAATGAGAAGGACTACATTATTTCGCGGGATGCGGCTACGAAGGACGCCCTCGGCAATGCGTTGTGGAGCGTTGCCACCATACTCCTTACGCAGGAGGAAATTGAATTCAACCTGGGGACGATAAACGAGTTTTTGATCTCGCGCGGAATGGACTACGTGCAGAGCTACAAGTTCATAGAGGAACAGATGGACGAAGAAAGCCGTACCTACACAACCGGCATGCAGTTTACATTCTTTCTGGATCACATCAAGCTGGTGCTGGCGGAAAGGGGAGTTACCTTCGACCAGAGGGACAAGCCGAAGGTGGCGCTCCTTATAGACGAGCGTTCCGTCGGGGTTATGGACGACGCCAGTTTTATCCTTCTCCCCTCCAGCGCCGAAAAACGGCTGGAGGAATCTTTGGTGAAAATGGGATTCAACGTGATAAGCCGTGGCGAGATACGAAAACTGGGAGATAACGAACAGGTGTTAAGCGCCGTAAAAGGGGATGTGGATGCCGTTTCGTGGCTGGCCCGGCAGTATGATGCGGAGTTCATCGTGCTGGGCAGGGCGAGGCCGATATCGCAAACGGAAGACGACGGCAGTAAATGGGTGGAAGGCGAGATAGATGCCAAGGTTTACGACGGGTTCACATTGGAGGTTTTGTGGGAAAGGCAGGTTGTCGAGCGGATAGAGGACAAGGGCGGCGGAAGCGGTTTCCGTGCGGTACGGATGGCCGCCGAAACGTTCGACGACGAGTTGCAGGAATTCCTTTATGAAAGCATTAATACCAGATGAAGACTGATAAAAACCTATGGCCGATTGCCGCCGTAGCGGCTTTTATTTTGCTGGCGTACGTTCTTCGCGAGGCGTTGCTTCCTTTTTTTATCGCGTTCCTTATCGCATATCTACTCGATCCGCTTCTCGACAAGATGGAGGGGAAAAAGATCCCGCGCACGGCGGCGGTTGTTTTCCTGCTGGCATCGGCGCTGGGCTTGATTGTGCTTGCCGGTTTTCTTATATACCCGCCGCTTGAACGGCAGGCGTTAAAGGCAATCGAATACCTGCCCAGGTATGCCGAGTCGATACAGGTAAAACTGGCGCCGGTCATTGAAAAGGTAAGCGGCTACGATAAGGAAAAAGTTAAAGAGATCATTAGCGCCGCAGTTGATAAAATGGGTACGCTGCCGTTGCACATATTGAAGGCCGTTTACGATTTTTTCGTTTCGACGTTCTCGTCGGTGGCCGGGATGGTGTCGGCGCTTTTCGGGTTTTTGATTGTGCCGGTTGCGGCATTTTACTTTATGCGGGATATTGATGATATGAAACGAAGGCTATTGGAACAAGTTCCGGAGAGGTACCGGGATAAGGTGGCGGAAATTTTTGGCGACGTCAACCGCGTGCTGTCCGCGTTCATGCGGGGGCAGTTCATGGTGGCGGCGATTATGTCGATCCTGTACTGCATCGGGCTTTACTTTATCGGCGTTCCGATGTGGTTATTTATCGGTATCCTTTCCGGGATGGCCAACATCGTGCCGTATTTGGCGTTGATCGTCGGGTTTATTCCGGCGGTGATAATCACGTACCTGCACTTCGGCGATTTCTGGCACATTGTTTACGTCTTCATCCTTTACGGTATCGTGCAGTTTACGGAAGGGTTTTTCCTTACTCCACGGATAATGGGGGAATCGATAGGCCTGCACCCCGTATTAATCATGCTTTCGATTTTGATAGGCGGAATATTTTTCGGCATCATAGGCGTGATCGTCGCCGTGCCGGTAGCCGCCGTCATCAAGGTTTTATCCGACCACGCCCTTCGCGCCTATCGTGGCTCCGATTTTTATAAGGGTAGGGAAGGGGAGTAAATAGTCAGTTTAAAAGCGTATATTTGTTTCTACTTTATTAATTATCGCGCAACCCAATGCGCCGTTGAAGGTCGGGTGTTCGGGGACTATAACGTCGGATTCGCATCGTTCCTTTAAAAACCTGACCACCGCTCCGTTTTTTGCCGCGCCGCCGGTAACGATGAAGACGGGCGAATGGAATTTCCTCGTCAGCGGCAACAACCTTTGCGCTACCGACAGGTTCGCGCCCGCGCAGATGTTTTCTATCGGGGCGCCCTCGGCGACGTGGCCGATCACTTCCGATTCGCCGAAGATCGCGCACGTTGCGCTTAGATGCACGGGGTTCTCATAATGTGCGGCAACTTCTTCCACTGTTAAGCCGAGCGTTCGCGCGATATTTTCCAGATACCTGCCGCTTCCGGCGGCGCACTTGTCGTTCATCACGAAGTCGTCCACTTCGCCGCCGCGCACTTTGACGACTTTGGTGTCCTGCCCGCCGAGGTCTATCAATGTGAAATCGTCAAGTCCCGTCTGGCGGCGCGCGCCCGTTGCGTGGGCGCGTATTTCCGAAACGATTACCGCGCCCTCTATATTTACGTTGTGCCGCCCGTAACCGGTGGCGACCACGCGCCCGAAATCGAACGGTGTCGATTTAAAAAGCTCCAGCCTTTTTACGTCCACGCCGCTTTTTTGTGTGCGGCAGGTGCGGTAAAACTCGATTGTGTCCACCTTTTGGGCGAATTTAATTTTGTCGTTAAAGCCGACAAGTTTTACAAACCTGCTACCCACGTCTATGCCGAGTGTATTCATGCTTCCTCCCGCGCGGCGGTTCTTGCCTGTTGCGCGGCGGTTCTTGTTTGAAGCATCTCGCAGAAACTTTCTATTCTCAGCTTCGTGCGCGCGTCCAGAGGCTGGGGCGCGTCGCCTTCCACTGTAAGGAACGGTAGCTTTAGCGCCTTTCGGAGCATTACGTCTTCCATCTGCCGGTGGCAAAAAGACTGCACGTAATGGATTATTCCATCTATTTCGCGTTTGTCGATCTCGCGTTGTATATCTTCTATTCGCCCGGCAATATCGTAGGGATAAGTGTATTCAAGATAACGCTCGACTATATCGCCGCCCGCATTTGGGAAACTGAACTGCCTTTGCACCTCGTTGAAGACGACCCTCGCGCCGCGTTCCTCGAAAAATTGGTAGATGTCAGGAAAAATCGGCGGCACGCCAATGAAGGCCAGCCTGATCTTTTGCGGCAGTTCATCGCGCCTTTCGGCCTGTTCTATGAACGTATCGCACCTTTCTTCAAAGGCGTCGGGGTGGCCGTCGAAATCGGAAGAACTAACAAGGAGTAGGTGGTTTTCGAATCCCGTAACGCGGTTTTCCTTCCATGTAAGAAAGTCGATATGCGCCAGTTTTCGGCGTATCCGGTCAAGCCTTGCCATCCATTCGTTTGCGTGCGCGAATGTTGCGCCGAGCCTTTTGGCGAACTTTTCGATATGGGCTTTCAGGATTCCCGCGTCGCGGTCGTAGGGGTAGGCGAACGGAATTACCTCCATGCCCTCGTGCTTCAGGATTTCAAGGAGGCTTCGTGTGTGCGAGCAGTCGCCGTCGCTCACGGCTACGATTGCGTCCACGCCGCATGATTTTGCCGCGCCGTACATTCCCTTTATCCACGCGCACACCGGGCGCGGAATGCCCGTTACTTCCGCCTGCTCGATGAACCCCGAGGCGTTGAGATCTGTTATAAAGACGTTATTCAGGTCAACGGGCGTCGCCCCCGCCGCGAATATGAACTCCGACGGGACGGTGGTTGTAATGCCTATCCGCTTAAAAGCCAGCGCTTACCTCTCCTCCATGGGTTGCGGTTTTACGACCATGAATGTGGACTGGTTGCCCCGGCGCACAACAAAGAGCGCGGGATTGCCTTCTCCGGCCTTTGAAAGTTCTTCCGAGAACTCTTCGACGCTCAGCACTTCATTTCGGTTTACCTGTTCGATAACGTCGCCGCGCCGAAGCCCGGCCGCCGCCGCAGGTCCCGCCGGATTGACGTCGAACACCACCACGCCTCTGTCTGTAGTCAACTGGAACATGCGCATCGTTTCCGGTGTGATGTCCCTTACCAGTATACCGAGGCCTTCGTCGGTTGCTTCGCCCTCGCGTTTGGCCATCTGTTTTTCGCTTGATTCCAGGCTGCCGAGTTCAAGGGTGAACGATTTGGTCTTACCGTTCCTCATTATCGTTACCGATACTTTTTCGCCCGGCTTGTGCGAGGCAACTATCCGGGGCAGGATGTCATGACTTTTTATCTTTTTCCCGGCGAACTCTATGATTACGTCGCCTCGTTTCAAGCCGGCTTTGATTGCCGGGCCGTTTTCGGCAACGTTGCTTACCAATGCGCCCCCGGTGTCTTTCATTCCCAGGGCTTCCGCCAGTTCGGACGTCAGGCTCTGGATTACCACTCCCAGCCACCCGCGCCTTACGCCTTTGCCGGTCTTGAGGTCGTCAAGTATATTTTTTGCCATGTTTATCGGTATGGCGAAACCGATGCCTATGTTTCCGCCCCCGCTGCCGGGTAGGATAGCGGCGTTTATTCCCACAACCTCGCCTTTAATGTTCAGCAACGGCCCGCCGGAATTTCCGGGGTTGATGGAGGCGTCGGTCTGTATATAGTTGTCGTACGGTCCCGATCCTATATAGCGCGCAAGGGCGCTGACAACGCCGACCGTCACCGTTTGGGAAAGCCCGAACGGGTTTCCAATCGCTATTACCCATTCGCCCACTTCGAGGTCGTCCGAATCGCCCAATTCAAGTATCGGCAGATCCCCTTCCGGGTCAATCTTGATGAGAGCGAGGTCGGTTTTGGGGTCAGTGCCGATAATTCGCGCCTGGTATTCCGTGCCGTCGTTTAACTTAACGCGGATTTCATCAGCCTTTTCGACAACGTGGTTGTTTGTGAAGATGTGGCCTTCCTTGTTGATTATGAACCCCGAACCCAGCGACCTTCTCGGCACCACGGGCGTCTGCCCGCCGAAAAAACGATCCAAAAAATCCTTGTAAGGGTCTTCGTTCGGGTGCTGGTTATTCGGTCGCCGCTGGGTAAATTTTGGCGTCTGCGTCGTATAGATATTCACGACGGCGGGCTTTTTCTTTTTTACCACATCGACAAAAATACTCTTCCCGTTTTTATTTAAAATTTCCGCGAATGCAGCATCCGGTGAGCCGGCGAACCCAGTAAAATAGGCCAGAATGCCGACCGTAATCACTGTTGTTAACAGTTTGAGTCTGTCGTTGCCAAAGAAACGGTTCATCTATAATCTCCTGGAAATATATTAAACTGTCTAATTTTACGAATCGCTAATGATATCACACTTTCCCGCGATATGCCTTCCCGGAATTTTCATCTATCACGTTCACCGGCGCTCCGTCGATAAGGGAAGACTGCTGTAAAGGTATTATGTATTCGCCGGGGCTTAACCCTTTAATAATTTCGCTAAGCTCGCCGAACTTCCTGCCGACTTCCACCTGACGAAGCCGCGCGTGGCCATCGGCGTAAACGAAAAGGTGGTAAAGCCCCATTCTTTCAATTAGCGCTTCGGTGGGAACCAGCATTAGACCGGAAAAGACCTCGCCGTGCAGCGCCACGCGGGCAACCATTCCGGGCTTAAGCTTGCCGTGCCCTTTAAGTGCAATTTCCACCGGGAAACTGGCAACGCCGGGTTTGTCGCTGAAACGCACGGACCTTATCGAACCCTCGAACGCCTCTTTCGGATAAGCGTCTATGAACAGCTTTACCGCGTCGTTGGTTTTAAGGTGCACCACTTCCCTTTCGGAAATGGCTACCACCAGTTTCAACATGCTCGTATCTACAATTTTGTAAAGAGGCGTGCCGGGAACAACCCTGTCGCCCAGTATCCGGTACTTCCTTACCGTTTCGCCCGATATGGGGCTTTTAATTTTGGTTCTGGCAAGGTTAAGCCTTGCTTCCTCAAGTGAGGCGTCCGCCAGTTTCAATTCGGTTTCGGCAACGTCGTATTGTGCCTTGGGCACTGCTTTTTTTGTGTATAGCTCATTTATTCTTTCGAAATTCTTTTTCTTTCCGTCAAGAACGACCTCGGCCTTTTTCAAGGCCAGCCTGTAATCGGCCGGATCTATCCGCGCAACCACCTTTTCCGCCGCCACTCTGTCACCTTCCCTGAGATGGAGTATCGATATCCTGCCCGAAATGGCCGAAGTTACCAGGGCTTCATCCACACCCTGAAGTATTCCGGAAACCCTGTAACTGTTTACGATTTCCCTGTACTCAACGCGCAGAACTCTTACGTTTACCGCCGCCACCTTTTTTGCCGATTTTTGCGCCTCACCCTTGCCGGTACACGAAGCAGAGATGAAAAGCGCCAAAATTACGGCAATAGCAACTTTCAGGGTACGTATCAAAATTCCCTCGAAAAATGAACAAATATCGTGTTTACAATGAAGACTTTTTTGCTCCTACACTTAATATAATAGCTTATTTTTTAGCTGGTTTGAGGTTTTTATATGGCAAAAAAACAGAAATATGTGACAGCGTCACTTGTCGTTGGCAAAAACTTGTGATAACCTATGAAAAAAGGGGAATTGAATTTATAGATAAAACTTTGATTGTTGGGACCTGGAGGTTCTTTTGTCGGTTATTTTTTTTCTTGATATGATGATCACTTTAGTGTTGAAAGCATACAAATATACTTATAAGTGGTTGATTTTTGAGCCGACTTGCTTGGATATGACGGTATTAAGCGGCGAACGCTTTTTAGGTAAAATCCCCTTTGGGCGTTTTAGCCCGTTAAACACAGAAACGCTTTACCGTAACCCGTTAATGCTTATGAGGAGTGAAGTTGCGCATAAGCATTAAACCGATTTTCCGGGCATATTAAAACCTTCTAAAAAGGCCTTCCGGTTTACCCAGCACAGGTGGTTTGTATACCACGGTCTTGTGCCGTGTTTTTTAACAGTGACCGGAACGGAGGTAAGAGATATGGACGTTAGTATGATTTCCGGTTATGTCATAACCGGGGCCGTCGCCATCGCCGTCGCCGTGGGCTTTTTTCTTAGCCGTTTTCTTGAATCCCGCAAGCTTTCAAGGGCCGAGGACAAGGCGCGGGCAGTAAATGAGGATGCCCGCAAAGAAGCCGAAAACATACGCCGCGATGCCATGCTTGAATCCAAGGACGTTGTCCTTAAAGCCCGAAACGAGTTCGAACGTGAAATGAGGGAATCAAGGAAAGAGCAGATGCATCTCGAAAAGAGGATCCAGCAAAGGGCAAGCAACCTCGACAGAAAGATGGATCAGCTCGAACAAAAGGAAAAGGAGTTTAATAACAAGGAACGGGATCTCAAGCGCCAGATGGAAAAGACCGCCGACGCCGAAACGCGCTATGAAGCTCTTATAATAGAGGAACTGAAAAAACTTGAAGAGGTTTCTTCAATGTCCGTAGAACATGCAAAAGAGGAACTCAAAGAACGTTTGTTCGAAGAAACGAGGTCCGAAAACGCCAACATAATGAAGCGTATTGAAGACGACTGTTTAGCCGAAGCCAACAAAAATGCGCAAAAGATTATCGGGCTTGCGATACAAAGATGCTCGGCCGACTCCGTGGCGGAATCCACCGTTTCGATAGTTAATCTCGCAAGCGACGAAATGAAGGGCAGGATAATAGGACGCGAGGGGCGGAACATAAAGGCCCTTGAAACGGCAACAGGCGTGGATTTGATAATCGACGACACACCGGAAGCGGTTATCCTTTCATGCTACGATCCGATAAAGAGGGAAGTAGCCCGTGTAGCCCTCGAAAGGCTGGTAGTTGACGGCAGGATTCACCCCGCAAGGATTGAAGACGTAGTAAACAAGGTCAAGAAAGAACTTGACCGCAACATCGTCGAAGAAGGTAAAAAGGCCGCAATGGAAGTGAGATGCGAAGGGCTTCACCCTGAGCTCATAAAACTGCTGGGACGGCTCAAATACAGGACATCGTACTCCCAGAACGTCCTGGTGCACTCGAAGGAAGTTGCATTTCTGTGCGGCATGATGGCATCGGAACTGCAACTTGACGTACGAATGGCAAAACGCGCGGGACTTTTGCACGATATAGGCAAGGCCGCCAGCCACGAGGTGGAGGGCTCCCACGCACAGATAGGGGCGGACATTGTAAGAAGGCACAACGAAAAACCTCTCATCGTAAACGCCGTGGAATCGCACCACGAGGATGTGGAGGCGGAATCGGTAATAGCCACGCTTGTCGGCGCCGCGGACACCCTTTCGGCGTCCAGGCCGGGCGCGCGCACCGAAATGCTGGAGGCATACGTCAAGCGTCTTAGAAAGCTTGAAGAAATCGGAAACTCGTTCAAGGGTGTGGAGAAAACTTTCGCAATCCAGGCCGGGCGCGAAATACGCGTGTCGGTTGTTCCCGAATCCGTTAACGACAGCGCCGCGTATCTTCTGGCAAAGGACATCGCCAAAAAGATAGAATCGGAAATGGCATATCCCGGAGAAATAAAGGTAACAGTGATAAGGGAAACCAGGGTCACCGAATACGCCAGGTAATGAAAACCCTTATTGTTGGCGATGTTATCGGCCGCGTAGGCAGAAGGACCGTAAAGGAACTCCTGCAAAAGACGATAGACTATTACAAGGTCGATTTCGTAATAGCCAACGCTGAAAATCTTGCCGGGGGTTTCGGCATAACCAGGGAAACCGTGGACGAGATGTTTCAAATGGGCGCGGATGTCCTTACCTCCGGCAACCACGTTTGGGACAAGAAAGGCGGCCTGAAAATCCTGGAAACGGAACCGCGAATCATCCGTCCCGCCAACTACCCTCCCGGTAAAGTGCCGGGGCGGGGCGCGGAAGTTTACGAAAAGAACGACCGGATGATAGGCGTAATAAACATCATGGGGCGCGTTTTCATGAATGATTACGACGACCCCTTTCGCGTAGTCGACAGGGAACTGGAATGGATGTGCAAGGAGACAAAGCTGATTTTTGTGGATTTCCATGCGGAAGCCACCTCAGAAAAACAGGCTATGGGTTTTCACCTTGCCGGCAGGGTAACAGCGGTGATAGGCACGCACACGCACGTTCAGACCGCCGATGAAAAAATACTGGATGAGAAAACGGCCTATATAACCGATGTCGGCATGGCGGGACCGGTTGATTCGGTAATAGGGATGAGAAAGGATGAGGCCCTTAAAAGATTTTATACGAACATGCCTCAGCGCTTCCAGGAAGTTGCCGGCGGAAAGGGAGTAATGGGCGCCGTGCTGGTGGAAGCTGACGATAGAACAGGACACGCAAAATCGATAAAGCGGCTCAGCCTGAACCACGAACCGCAAATGTGATTCGCGTATAAAACGCGATTTCTTACCCAGATCAATGCGATCATATGCATTTTACCGGAATGCGGCTGGTATATAATACCTAGTTGGATGTAGGACGGCACCGTCGCCAAGTGGTAAGGCCGAGGACTGCAAATCCTCTATCCCCGGTTCGAATCCGGGCGGTGCCTCCAATAATTCAAAACATTCTTATAAGGAAATTCACCAAACCGCCCACAAGAATCGCCACAACCATGATCGAACTGTTGATGGCAACAGCCCATCGCATTCCCAGTTCTTTTATCATCACCATCGTGTTCGACATGCACGGTATGAACAAAGTCATTACTATCAACCCGACGACCGTTTGGTAATAGTCCACTTCCGAGGCCTCGTACATATCCTTGAAATAAACGGCGCCCACTTCCCGCCTCGAAAGGACCAGAATGAACACTTCCGTAACCTTGTCCGGCAACGATAAAAAGCCCGTTATTATCGGCCTGAAAACGGTCTTTATGATATCCAAAAGGCCGGTTTTCTCGAGGAAGAACATAAGCGCGGCGGCCACAACGAACATCGGCAACGCTTCCTCAAGGAACTGTTTAATCCTTACGTACGTCTTCCTTATGATGTTTTTCCAGTTCGGTATATTGAAATCGGGAAGCTCCATTATAAAATCCGACGTCTTTTTGGCGGGAATCAGCATGTTGATGAGGATCCCGCATACGATCTGAGTAGCGACTACCGACGCGATTACGATTATAAGGGCCGAAAATGGCGCGGTGGCAAGTATGGCAATCATCACGCCCAACTGAACCGAACACGGCACGCCAAGCGCTATCAGAAATGAAAGGACTATCCTCTCCTTTTTGGTTTCAAGCATCCTGCTGGTAAGCGTTGCCATCGTGTTGCACCCGAACCCAAGGGTCAGGGGCAATACCGCTTTTCCCGTAAGCCCGAAAAAGTTCAACACCCTGTTTCCCAGCACGCTTAAGTTTGGGAGGTACCCGACGTCTTCAAGGAAATTAATTATAGTAAAGAAAACTATCAGTATGGGGACGACCGTCACGACGGCGTTCATCACTCCCATTGTAAGGATGCCGAATTGGCCGACCAGGAATTCGTTAAGGAATCCAATCGTAACAAGGGCCGATATCGCATCGGTTAGAGGTATGAAAATCAGTTCATCCATGAAACCGGCCATCTCGTTGGCAATCGTCCCGACGCCCCAAAAGGTAAGCCACAATATCCCAAGCAGTACGGGCCATCCTAAAACCGGGTGGCGCGAAATCCACGCGAGCTTGTGCGACAAGCCGGTAAACGTAAGGGACGAACTCGAAGTAACGTCGTCCGCCACTTTATCGGCCCACGATTCACGCACGTTGAATATGGCCTGCCTGATGTTGATGGCGGTGGTATTACGGTGGATTTCACGGAGGGCCGAGTTTATCTCAGGCGCCATGTTACCACCTAAGGCCGAGCACAGCGTCGCATTTACCGCCGGGTCGCCGCCCAGAAGAAGGAGGAGTTCCCCTTTTGCAGGGCCTTGCCCCGAAGGGAAGATATTGCCGATCTTTTCAACCGCCTTCTCAATCGTGCCGGAATACGTGACGCAACCGCCGTTTACTTCGGCGCGGTCGGTGGCTTTTTCGAGTTCTGCAAGGCCGATTCCGCGAACCGCAGAGGTCTCCACGACCGGGACCCCGGTTTCCAGCGCGAGTTTTTTTACGTCGATTACCGAGCCCTTCTCCAGCGCTTTGTCAACCTTGTTGAGGCAAAAGACAATGGGTATCCCAAGTTCCTGAACCTCAGCAAGGAGTACCAATGACCTCTTGAGATGCGTGGCGTCTCCGCAGAAAATCACCAGATCGGGTTTTTCCTTTACAAGAATGTCGCGGGTTTCCTTTTCGTCGCCGGTTGTCGTGCTCAACGAAGAGATGCCCGGCGTGTCTATAACGATTGACTGCTGGCCGGCAATAACGGTTTCCTTTCTTACCGAATGTATTGTGGTCTGGGGGTAATTGGCCACAATCGAATAGGTTTTGGTGAAATTGTTGAAAATCAGGCTCTTGCCGGAATTTGCAAGGCCTATGACGGCTATTTTTCTTGAGCCGTTATTCTCTGCCGACTGACATGTTTCGTCTTGAACCCCGTGACATTTCCCGCTCATTTCACCCTCTCCGTCCGATTGTTAGCATATAACAATTGGTTATGATAATCTTTATCAGGGTAGTGCAACACGAAAGAATTATCAACTAAAAAGATTTTGTCAGACTGACGCGCGCCTGAACCCGAAAAAGCCTCTTTTCTTCTTTTTACCTTCTATTATCACAGGGGCAAGGAACACCTGCACCTCGCCCGCGTGTTCCATTTCCTTAAGAATCTTTTCCTTTACTACGTCCACAATCAAGTCGCCCTCGTACACCTTATGGCTGCTGTCGATCTCTACTTCGATGTCAACGTGCAGGTCTTCGCCAACCGTTCTGCCCCTGAGATACGAAATCCCAAAAACGCCAGGCACTTTTTTGACTATGGCGTATATCTTTTTCAGTTCGTCCATTTCCGGAGCGGAATCCATCAGTCCCTTGATGGCGCTCCTGTTCAGCTCGGATCCTATCTTAATAACCACAAGGGATACGCCGATAGCCGCCAGAGGGTCCGCAATCGGAAAACCGAAGGTGGCGAAAATAATGCCCACCATCACGGCAAGCGAGGAAAAGGCGTCCGACCTGTTGTCCCATGCGTTGGCTATAATCGCCGGGCTGTTATTTTCCTTGCCCACGCATCTTTGGTAGCGGAACATTACTTCGTTCAGCGAGACCGAAATCATCGCGCCGAACAGCGCCACCCGCGCCGGGGCTTCCAGATTGCCGGCGATGATGCTCTTGATCGAGCTTACCATCAGCATTAAGGCGCCGCCAATAAGGATCAGCCCCACAATTGACGAGGAGATGTACTGGATGTTGCCGTGCCCGTAGGCGTGGCCTTCGTCGGCGGATTTGCTCGAAATCTTCAGGCTGATCATTGTAACTATGTTGGCTATAAGGTCGGCGGAGGAGTGAAACGCGTCCGCTATCAGCGCCGTGCTGCCGCTCAGAACGCCCAATGAGCCCTTGAAAATGACCTGTGCGATATTTACGAAAAAGGCGTACCACACCACCTCGTCGCGGCATTTGGCGCAGTGGTCGAATTTCATTTCTTGTTAAGGTATTCAAGTATGCACTGGCCGGGAATCTTGTAATTGCCGTTAACGGCCTTGGCGGTTATTTTTTTTTTCTTGATAAGGACAATTACGTCTTTACGGTCTATACCCAAAAAGCGGGAAACCTGCACGGTGTTGTAGATCCTTGATGGCGAGATTTCGTAATTGACTTTATCGTAGATCTGCTTTACCGCGGCAACCAGCGAAACCACGATGCTCGTCCTTAAGAGTACGGTCCATAACATTTTTACTTTTCCCCTCCAGCCGGCAACAGCCGTTCGAAGGTTTTCTGCGTCAATACGGGAACCTCCAGAACACCTTCCGACGCTTGGTAGTATTCGACCCTGGCAAAACCGGTGGCCCTTGCAAGGATGTACCACGGAAAGGCCGAAACCGCGTGATTATATACACGCGCGTTATCGTTGTACTCGGTTCGGCGGTCTGCGATTCGGTTTTCTATATCTACCAGCTTATCCATCAACTGCAGGTAAGTGGTGTACGATTTTATGTCCGGGTACTGCTCTACAACGGCCAAAAGCCTTGAAAGCGAAGAAGAGACGGATACGCCCGATTCCCCTGCCATATTACCTTCGGGCAACAGCGAAGAAGCGGCGTCGGGATTTTTCGATATCTCGGAAAGGAGTTCATTTGTCCGGTTCAGATTCGAGCGGACGTTGGCCACATGTCGGAATATTTCCTTCTCGATGGCGGCCTGGTTGAGGGTTATGTTTACCAGATTGCCGAAAAGGTTTTGGCGCCTTTGCAGGTTAGCCTCCACGTGCCCCCTGGAAGAAAGCACTTTCTCATTCAGATCGATAAAGCGGTTGAAACTATACAACGAGGAAGCCGACAACATCACCGCGCCCATCATGGAGAGGGCCATAATCAGCCCCTTAGCCCTGATAGGCTTGAAAAAGGGGCGTTTGGGTGCGATTTCTTCCCGATACAGCGTCCGGACAAGCGCCTTCATGCGGCGCATGCGATCTACACTGATATCCTCGGAGCTTAAGTCCTCGTCTTCAATCTTTATCCTGGGATTTGCCATTTACCGTTCCCGTTAATTTGTATCGTCCAACTCCAAGGCTTTCTTGAAGTTTGCCACAGCCGACTTCCTGTCGCCTTTCTGTTCGTATGCGAATCCGATAGCCTGATAGACCTTTGCATCGTTAGGATTTATTCCAATTGCTGACCCGAAGGCCTTTATGGCTTTGGGGTATTCCTTAAGGTTGTCGTACGCCATGCCAAGCCGGTAGTAGAGGTCGAACTTGTCTTTGGATTTGGCAATGGCTTTTTCCAGCATCACCGCGGCTTTCTTGTACGACTTGGCCTGTATGTATGCCATTCCAAGGGCCGAGGCGATTTTGGCGTTTTTCGGTTCGAGCTTGCTTCCCCTTTCCAAAAGCGCGATCCCTTTTTCCCGCTTATCGGTTCTCAGGTACGATACGCCCAGAAAAAAGAGCGTTTCGACGTTTTCAGGATTTCTTTTAAGTACTTTTTCAAGCATCGGTACCGCCTGCGAGTACTTTTTGCGTTTAGCGTGCGCTATGCCCTTGCTACGGTAATAGTCCTGCTGCATTTCCCTGTTGATGGAAAAGAGAGATTTATAGCCGTCTATTGCGGCGGTGGAAACCTTTTTTGCCACCAGGAATCCCGCCATGGCGTACAGTCCCACCTGGTCGGCGACACCCGCCGCGCTCCTAATTTGTTTTACTGCCATCGTTCCTCCTCCTGTAATTCAAACTATATAATATACCTCAATTTAATTGACAATTACATGGCATACTTTGCACGGCCCACGGTCCTGGTGCGGAGTTTTCATAACCGCCCTTATCGGCGGCGGCGGCAGAGTAATGCCGTCCGGGTCGGGACTTACGTGGCCGGTATTTCCAATTGGGTGGCACGTGGTGCACGACCCCCTGTAGGGATGCGGCATCAGCGCACCCGCCAGTATCATAGGCGCGGTTTCCATCTGGGCGAACCCAAGATCGCCTTTGCCCCTTAGGGTCAGCTTTACACGCCTGCCGTTTCGCAAAACGGTAAGCGGAACGCTGCTCCTGTTCTTTACGCGCTTCGATTCCATTACCATTTCCTTTAGCGTATGGACATTTCGGCCGTTAATTTCCACCAAAATATCGCCCCCCAAAAGGCCCGAACTTGCGGCAAAGAGCGTAACCTCATCCACCATAAGCCCCGTAAGGTTCGGCGGAAGCTGAAGCTTTTGCTTTAATTCTGCGCTAAGGGACATTACTTCCATCCCCTGCCAGTGGCCTTCGGAAAGCTTGATATCGGGTGCGGTGTAGCCTCTGCCCGGACCAGGAGCCGTAACGGAAGCCGTACCGCTGCCTATTGCGCCGCCAGCCGTGGTATCTCCCGCATTTGCATCCCACGACTTGGCGGCAACGAGCGGCGCCTGATTACTGTTTGCAATCGACTGATCCGGCACGGTAATAAGCCCGCCACTTGCGACAATTGACGCGATTTTCGGGTTGACCGGAAAATCGCCGTAATTGGGTGAATCCAAAAGGTTGTACGCCATCACCGCAACGATGGAAATTATCCCGATCGAAAGGATTATCTGCCCGGTATTCATGGTAGCAGGAACATCTTGATAGATATTACGAACATAAGGATTACATAGACCCACTTGAGCACGTTTACCGGCGCAGTCTTGGTGAGCCACGCGCCGATCACCCCGCCCGCATAAGCGCCGGGGGTAAGGAAAAACGCAAGAAGGAACGGTGTTTTCCACTCGAACGCGCCTATGCTCGTACCGTGGACCATCGCCACAACCGAACCGACCAGCGACGCGAAGAATATCATCACCGCGCTGTTCGCAATGGCGTTTTTAAGTGGAATTTTGGCTACGTATCGCTGGAGCGGAACTTCTATAACGCCCCCGCTTATACCCAAAATACCGCTTACGACACCCATCGGAACTCCCAGCATCCCCTCCTTGACCATCTCCTTATCGAGATAGCCGTCCTGTTCCACCAGCCTGTCGAGCGCGGAACCGCTTTTACTTTTCCGTTCGTCTTTTTTGATTTCCCGCTTCGGTTCATCTTCATCGTCCGAAGGCTGGAAAATTTCAATAAGTATCTTGACGCTAAGTGAAAAGGCGAAAACACCAAGCAGGTATTGGATCATCACATGCCCAAGGTAGTTGCCCATGAAGTAACCCAAAACCACGCCACCCATCGCCCATGGTATCAGGCGGCGGACTTTGTCGATAATTATCAGGTTATCCCTGCTGTATCGAAGCGCCGCGGAGCCGTAAAGAAAGATATTGGTTATGTAGGCCACCGGACGGATGAGGATGGCGCCGTATCCGAAAAAGAGCATGAGGCCGGTTACCTTAATTATGCCCCCGCCCATCGTCATCATGCCCCCGCTGATTCCCGCAACGAGTCCCAGCGCCAAAAGCCCTATTATCGATTTTATCGAATAACCCCACAGGGTCCATCCGGAGTGGGAAGTGTCTATATTGCCCGTCTGCCCGTTTTTTAAAGCCGCGTTAAGGCCCAATGGCCAAGGCCCGGTATCGGCTCCGCCGTCGTTCCTGCCGAACCCCTGGGTAATCATCGTGTTTTGGCGTTCGATTGTCGCCCGCGCCATTTTCCACCAGTCGTCGGCTTTCGTGCGTTTGGCGGGCGGCTTTACAGATTTGTATTGCCGAAATTGCGGCAACGGGCGCGTTGCGGCGGCATTAATTCCCTCCGTCTCAAGCGGCTCCCAGTTGGGGTTTTGCATCATTCCCCCTGGCGCGTTTGCCGGAGACTGCGCGAAAGACTGGCCCACGGCTCCGGTGGAAGTCATGAACTGGACTACGTCCTGAAAGTGGGCCACGACCACGTGCGAAGGAATAGCGTATCCGGTAACGCCCCTTCCCGGCGTATCCGCCGCTATATTTAGCCCTATCATAACGCCCTTGTCGTTCAGGAGCGGACCGCCGCTTTGCGACCATATGTAAACGGCATCCGTTTGAATCATGTTTGTAAATAATGTTCCGCCCAGGTTTACATCTATGCCCGTTTTGCCGATCATTCCCTTTTTGGCAACAAGGTTCGAACCCGGGGAATTGCCGAACGCATATACGGTCTCGCCCGGCTGTAGCGCCAGCGAATCGCCGACAGACATGAACGGGAAGATATCATTGGAGATCAGCTTTAACAGGACGATGTTGTGCGATGGCACAACCTTGACTATCTCCGCCCGGTACTGTTTCGGGCCGCCCAGCGTCCGCACCGTAACGGCTACGTCATGAATGTTAGATACCGAGTGCAGGGCGGCGATTACATATCCGTCCGGATTTATCAAGACTCCCGATCCGGCGCCTGAAACCCGCGCCTGTCCGTTGGCGTCCACGCCGCCGACGTTTACGACCGTCTGCCGGATTACGGAATTCAACTGTTCGATCACTTTGCCTCCCACCGAAAGGCCGGAGGCCGGGCCGTCGCCGGAAAAGTAGTCGAATTCAGATTGCCAAAAGGACGAATCCTTCAGCACGTGGAATCCCCATCCGAACGTCGCCAGGCAAATAACGCCCATCACGAAGGCCAACGGCTGCCATGCCCTCTTGCAAAAAGGAGAAAGTTCGTCGGGGTTTATTTTTTTATCGGCCATCTTTATTCCACCACCAGTACAATATAGACCGAGGACAAGAGCAGGAATATCACCATTATGGGTATTCCCCATCGGAGGAACTCCTTGAAATCGAGTCCTCTCCCAGAGGGGATGTACTTGGCCATTTCAGGGTATTTTTCCAACGCTTTTTCAAGCTGGGACGAAGCTATCGACCCTGCCGTTGCGCCCGTCAGCGCGGCTGAAGACCCTGCCAGAACGCCCAGCGACAACGCCCACCACACCGTCTTGCCCGGTATATAAAAACTCATCTGCGCGGCCACCGGAATGAAAAACGCCGTGGATGGTCCGGCATTCAGAAAAACCGTCACGATTCCTGCTATCCACATAAGGGCCAGCAGTTCGAATGTGCCGTTGCCGTTGCCGATTTTTTCTATAAGCCATGCCATGCCGTTCAAAACGCCGGCCGCGTTCAGGCCGCCGACCATTACGAAAAGGCCGGTGAAAAATAGTATGTCCCCCGCGCCGCACGCGTCGAAAACTTCTTCTTTTTCAAGGCCGCCTATTACCAGCAGTATAAGCCCCGCCGCAAGCGCGATGTATCCCGGCCTTACGTCGAAATACTCCGAAGCCAGAAAACCTATAACCACCAGAACGAGAACCGCCATTCCGGTCTGGAAAAGGTAAAAGTCTTTGATGCCGGGTGCTTTTCGGCCACTGAACATCTTGTCGATTTTCTTCTTGCTTCCACGCGCGGCCCCGGGCTTTTTGATTATGTCCCCAATGAGCTTCCCGCGTCGCCGGTCGAAAAAGAGAAGCATTGCCGCCAGCAGGACGAGGCAGGGAACCATCATGCCGCCGATAAAATCGAGGAAATGCAGGTCGGCGGCGGACGATATTATCATGTTCGGGAAATCCCCGACCATCGTCGACGCGCCGCCGAGGTTGGACGAAATGATTTCCGCGATGATTATCGGCACGGGATTAATCTTTGCGGTGCGGCAAAGGTTGAGCGTTATCGGCAGTATCACCACGATGGCGGCGAGGTTGTTTACGAAAAGGGACAGCGCATAGGTGATTAGCGAGAAAAGGACGAGTAGCAGCCATGCGTTGCCCCTTGAATAAACGGCCGTTCTTGCGGCAATCATCGTGAAAAAGCCAGATCGCGAAAGTGTGTCGGAAATGAGCGACATCCCGAAAATCAGCGCAAGCGTTTCGATATATATGGAGTCGAAGGCCATGTGGAGTGAATAGAAATTGAATACGGTTCCAAGGAAAAGGATGATCAACGCCCCGGCAATCATCGCAACGCGCCTGTCTATCGAATTATTGTAAACGAGGCCAAATACGCCCGCGAAAACGGCCAGGGTAACCACCGATACCGCCATGGTTATTCTTCCTCCCCGGCCAGCGCGGTTTGAGTTTTACCGCCCGATTTTCTTTTATTTTCCGGGCGGACTATTTTCATTTCGGGAACTGACCCTTTAAGCGATTTAAAATGAACGTTAACGTTTCCAAGGTGCTCGATTGTTTTGGCCAGCTTATCCTCTACTTCGACGCTAAGCGATTTGGCGTCCAGAACGGAGAGATCCGGGTCTACGCCGACCGTAAGATCGACCCAAAGCTCCTGGCCGACGCGCCTGGTGCGCAACTGCTCGACGCTCGTTACCCCATCAACGCTTTCGGTGTCTGATGTTATCTGCAGATGCACATCCTCCGGCGCGGAGGAATCCATAAGGCCCCGGAAGGAATCCCAGAAAATCTCTCCGCCAAGGTACAGGAGGTGCAGCGTTTCTAATAACGCCACAAGGGGATCGAGCCACGGCATTCCGAGGGAATGGGAGCCGATAATGGCAAACGCCACCGCTACCGAAGACACTCCCTCGGCGCGGTGATGCCGTGAAAGGGTTTTTACCATCGGGCTATTGATCTCCAAAGCCACGCAACGTGTGTAGGTGTACATCAATATGTTTACGAAGACGGAGAATATGGCCGTCCACAGCGCTATAAGGTGCGGGGCTTCGTGTTCCCCTTCCAGGAGGCTTTCGGTGGCATAGAAAAAGAGAATGCCCGTAATCCCAATAAAGACAATGCTTATGATGCCCGAAAGTATGAACTCTATTTTTCCGTGGCCGTAAGGATGCTCCTTGTCAATCGGCTTTTTAGAAACCTTGAGTCCTACGATTATCAGCCCGGATGTTATTACGTCCTTCGCGGAGTACATGGCGTCCGCGACAAGAGCCTGTGAGCCGGCTACTACGCCCACGAAGACCTTCAGCAGGGAAAGCGCGAGGTTCGCCCCCAGGCCCACCCATCCCACGATCTCGTAACAGACAACGCATCTTGAGTATTTCATTTATACCGATCTGCCAGCTTCTGGTTTTTCTTAGTGTTTTCTTATTCCACCGGAATCGACTTCGCGCGCGATTTGCCGTTTCCTCGTTCGGTAAAGGGGCTTATGGCGCCTTCGATCCCGTCAACCGTCCTCTCAACGCCGTCGTGCAGAATTCCGGCCCAGTCCGGCTTTACGCGTTTTAGAATCTCATAAGTAAAAGCGCCTGCAAATACCCCTAAAAATACGCCGGCAAGTAATTTATTCATTATGAATGCCTCCTAAAGTAAACGTTTACTCTTCCGATTCTTCGGTTTTTTTCCTGTTCTCTCTTGCGGTCTTTATTATGTGGTTGAAAGTGGCGACTGTGAACCCCACTATCAAAGAGCCTGCAATAACCACGATAAGGGGCATTTGCACCGGTGGGCCGGTGATAAACCTTATCCACACCGGATGCATGTTCTGCGATGCGAATATGAGCATCAGCAGGGCCAGAATCAGCAACCCTATGAGCTTAGCCACATTCCATCTCGCTATTTAATATTTCCGTTCCCAAAATCATGCCCTTTGGGGCTAGCCCGCCAGGTCCCCTACCTGATCCCAGTACTTCGGGGGCAGGTCCATGGAGAGTTTCAGCGCTCCCGCGCAGCCCGCGTATTCCGGATCGCTTACGCACTGAACGTTCACGTCGCCGTAATCGGCCAAACTCAAGGCTAGTACATTGTCCAGTCCTTTTATCTGCGAGCCGCCCCCGGCGACATATATGTTCCTTAAAGCTTCTTCCTGGTCTTCAGGATCGAACCTCAAAATAAGGGCTTCGAGGTTCTCGACGATTATCGATACCACGGTCTCGCATGCAGCCCTTATTTCATCTGTTAAATCGAAAGATGATGGCTTGCCCCCCGCGCGTAATCGCACAAAGACCTTTTCGGACGGTTCGCCTACAAAGGAATGTTTTTCCTTGATTGTCCTTGCCAAGTGGGACGTCATCTGGATCTCGGGGTAGCTTTCGTTGACGGCGTTCGCCAAAAGCTCATCGATGTAATCCCCGCCCTTTATGATCGTGGCCTGATCCTCGGCGGCTGGGAGCGTGCCTTTCATAGCACATATATCTATTGTGCCTGCGCCGATGTCTACGATGATGGAGTTTTTCAGCTTGCCCAAATTATAGGCGACCATGAACGGTTCCGAAACGACCATGGCCACATCCAGGTATTGTTTTGCGATCTTGAGAAGACGTTCCTTGTTGGCTATCGAGGCGCGGGCCGGGACACCGATGATTCCGCACACTTCGTCTCCTTGCCGGGGCTCGGCAAGGCCAACCGCATGTTCTACAAGTAGACGAGCGGCCTCCTGGTCGCGCTCGCTGGCCTCCTTCAAAACGCCGTCCTGAAGTGGATGGTAAAGTTCCAGGTAGGAGCGTTTCTCCACAGCCTCTTCGCCTATAATGTGTGCCTGACCCAATAGCTTAATGGCGATAATGTCCTTGGGATAACCGACCACCGAACTGACCATGGCCTTGGTCCCATTGTCGGACATTACGACCGTTCTTGAAGTGCCGAGGTCTATACCCAGTAAGAGCTGATTTTTGTTGCTACCTTCTACCATCCTTAATCCCCTTCGTTTAATAATTCCTTTTACAAAGCCTTTTCTTTCTTCAGCCCCGCTTTCATCGTCATGCAAAAGGTCCGATATTTCATTCAGGCCCTTTACTATCTCGTTTAATATGTCCGGCCATTTGTTCTGCGCCATTCACATTTGCCGGTTTTATTGCCGTAAATTTTCCTTCGCGCTCAGGCCGCTTTTTTCTTTTTGCCTCTCGAACCCAACACCAGGCTAAGGACGCCGTTAACCGTGTCGGTTACGAGTGCGATTCCCCCTTTAAGGGTGTATCCGGCTATCGTCGCGGCTCCATTCACAACTTGCCCCGCAACGCTGGCCGCTCCCGAGGCAACCGACATCATTCCGTCCGCGACCTTGTCGGTAACCCGAGTTGCCGTCTTTGCCGCCGTTGCAACGGAACCTTTGGCTCCTTTTCTGGCGCGCTTTCTGGCGCCCGGCCTGGCCTTGCGGACCTTTGACCTTACTTTCGATGCCGCGCTTTTGGCGCCGCTCGCCACCGATTTCGCTCCGCCTGCCACGGTCGATCCTACAGACTGGCCAATGTTCAATACTCCCTTAAAAGCATCACCCAGCAGAAGTGCGATGCCCTTTCCGAGATTATCAACAGGGATGTGGCCGGGTCTGCTCACCCGTGCCGCGGGCCTGCGGGCCTTGGGCTTTTTTGGGGCGGCGGCGGGAGCCGGAGCTTTGACTTTCGCCTTGCTTTTGGCGGCGGCTTTCGTTCCGGTTTTGGCCGCAACGGGCTTTGCTTTAGGAGCCGCTTTCGGCTTCGGTGCCGCTTTTTTCTTATCCTCTTTCGTAACCATTTCGTTAACTATGTCCGCCAAAGGCCTGGTTGACTTTGCCCCGGGCCTTTCCCGCGAAGTCTCGGCGGCGATATTTCTATCCACCATCCTCTCTATCGTTTTAGAGCTTTTCTCCTGCTTGGCTAGCGCATCACCCATCGCTAGAGAAGCCGCAGAAGTTTTTCTACCACCATCTTTCCCTTTTTTTTTTGCCACCATAAATACCTCCATTAACGTTTTTGGTCCTGAATATTTGTCTTTTTCGTGATCCTCCACCAGCAGGTCGTCCAGCGCGTCTTCTTCCGCCCTGATTTTTTTGCGTACATTTTTCCGCATAACTTCATCCTTAAACTGGCCGGTTTCAACCTCCTCTTCGGCCTCCTCTTCAACCTCCTCTTCGGCCTCCTCTTCAACCTCTTCTTCGGCCTCCTCTTCAGCCTCCTCTTCAGCCTCTTCTTCGGCCTCCTCTTCGACCTCTTCTTCAGCCTCTTCTTCGGCCTTCTCTTCGACCTCTTCCGGCAACTCTTCGTGGGCGGCCTCGGAAACCTCCTCTTCAGCCTCTACTACCTCGGCTTCGGGCTCGTCGGCAATTTCTTCCATTATTTCTTCAACTTCAGAAGATTCGGGTTTAGCAGATTCGGGCGCGCTCTCAGGCTCTTCATTAGGTTCATACGGAGGTTCATCCGGCTCTACTACGGGCTTTCGTTCCGGTTTCGATACTTCAGTAAATTTGACGGTTCGGGAACTCTTTTCCCACGGGTACTGAAAACGATCATGCTCTTTTTTGGTAACGGCGCCGGAGGCGTGTGTCGTTAAAAGGGTCTCGCCACCCGGTATGGAACGCTTGTCCGGGGTGGGACGTTTTTCCCGTTTTTCGTCTATTATGTCCAGCCGGAAAGGAGACTGGCGACCGGAAGGCGAAGCCTCTACAGGCGTATCGGCCTTTTGCTTAACTTCTCGTTTTGACGGTTCCGGTGACGAGCCTTCTCCCTGTGTATCTTCCCAGGGAGACCCTCCAAATCTTGAAGGATGTTTTTTGGGACTCGTCATCTAACCTTCTTTTTCATAATTTCCCTTGCAAGGGCCATGTAATCTTCCGCGCCGTGCGCCTTGGGCCGGAAGTCTACAATAGACTTTCCGAAAGCCGGGCTTTCGGCAATCCTTACGTTGCGCCGGATTGTGGTTTTGGTCACCTCGTTCGGGTATCGCCTTTTGAGGTGTGCCAGCACCTCGCCGGAAAGGCGTACGCGCTTATCATGGAGAGTCGGCACCACCATCGAAAGGCGCAGTTTCGGGTTGAGGCGTTTTTTAACCACATCGATGGTTTCCTCGAGTTTTTTCATACCTATTAGGGCGAAGAACTCGGTCTGAACGGGCACAACCACTTCTTTAACAAAGGTTAAGGCGTTTATCGTCAGGACGCCGAGGTAAGGCGCGCAGTCGATGAAAATAAAGTCGTATTTGCCTTCTATTTCCTTCAGGCCGGTTCTGAGAATCTGCTCCCTGCCGACCTTGTAACTGAGTTCGAATTCGGCGGCGGACAGGTCCAGGTGGCTTGGAATCAGATCGACTTTCGGCATGACATCCTTGACAAGGACTTCCGACGCCCTTTTCTGCTCGAGGACGAGGTCGTAAACCGACGCATTCAGGTCGACCACGTCAATTCCCGCGTTAAGGCTCAGGTTGGCCTGGGGGTCGAGATCGATAAGCAAAACCTTCTTTTTGAGTTTCCCGAGGCAGGCCGCAAGGTTGAACGCCGTGGTTGTTTTACCCACACCGCCTTTCTGATTGACAATAGCTAAAGTTCTCATTACCGCACCACCGTATACATACGTTTGTTATTACGCTCGACTTCGAGCAGTATCCCCCTTTGCGGATCGGACAGGTTAATTGCGTCGTAAAGCGCCTTGGCGGAATCGACCGGCATCTGGTTGACGGATATGATTATGTCCCTCGGCTTGAGTCCCGCCATCGCCCCTTCCGTTCCGGGCTCAACTTCGATTACCAAAGCCCCCTTCTTTCCCTTCAGTCGCGGGTGGTCTCTTATTATTGCTCCATTTATGGGGTCGGTTTCCAGGCCGATCCACTCGAACTCCTTGGGCAGTATTCCTTGCCCGTTTGGCGGCATGGCCAGCCGTTGCTGTGCGGCCACCTGGTTAATCCCGGGGGCCCGGTTAACTGGCGTTCCCTTGCCCGGCATCGGCAGCAATGCCGGCGCTACGCCGGCCGGCTTCATGCCGAGTGTGAGATAGATATTTTGTTTAGAGCCGTCCCTGAATATCGAAAGCCTTACCACGTCCCCTTCCGAATAATTGGCAAGGCGCTCGACCAGATTATCTGAAGAATAAACCCACCGGCCGTCCATCTTGAAAACGATGTCGCCCGATAAAAGACCGGCATTTTCGGAGGGCGAACCGGTGTAGACATTGTTTACGAATGCGCCGTATGTAAAGGGCGATTTGAAGTATTTGGCTACTACCCTGTCGATGGGCTGTACGTCCGCGCCCAGCCACAGCCGCAATGTTTCGGCATTCTGCTTAGGCGCTCCCGTAGCGAGGGCCGCGTTCATTCCGATGGCGCCTCCCGGCCCCACGGCAAACTGGTTAGTGTTACCCTGCATTTGCCCCGGATTTTGACCCGCCGGAAGGACCTGGTGGCAGCCTTCACAAGGGCCCACATAAGAGTGTGGCAGTTTGGAGATCGCGGGTATCGGAGGGGCAATATTGGTGGCCGCGTTAACGAAACCGGCCTTTTGCCTGAATGCGGACTTAAGGTTCGGCTTTACGCGCGGCAGGGTGATGGCCTCGTCGATAAACTCCCTGGCGTTGTTAGAAGGCACGGCAAACCCGATCCCCGCAAAAGCGCCGGTGGGCGTGTAGATTGCCGTATTGATGCCGACCACATAGCCGTTTAAGTTCACAAGCGGCCCGCCGGAATTGCCCTGATTTATGGCGGCATCCGTCTGTATGAGGTTGCGGTGCGTAACGCCTTCGATCATCATTGTTTTTCTCATGCTGGAAACGATTCCCTGGCTCACCGTCTGGTCGAGGCCGAAAGGACTTCCAATCGCCAGCACCTGATCGCCAACCGCAAGCTGTTCGCTGTTGCCCAGCGCGGCGGGAATAAGGCGCGTATCGGGCTTGATTTTCAGCAACGCAAGGTCAACGGCCTCGCCCAGCCGTATCACCTCGGCGTGGTAGCGTTTCGAGCCTTGCGGGCCGAATACGTTTGCATATACTTCCGTGGCATTTTCCACTACGTGAAAGTTGGTGAGAATATAGCCGTCGGAACTGAGGATAACGCCGGAGCCGATGCTTTCGACCCCCGTGCCTGAAAAGGGATCGGCAAAGCGCATATCCTGCCCGTTCCCTTTTTGGGGGGACGGACCTGCGCGCCCGGCCATCGGTGAACGCCCCGACCTGGTGGCGCTGATATTAACAACGCTTTGTTTTAAAGCCCCAGCCACAACGGTGAAGGGGCTTCTGGAGGCAACGGTCATAGGTTCCTGAAACGGGGCGGTTACCGGCTGCATTCCCGCATCCTGCGGGGTCGCCGCCTGAGCGTCGGCGCCACCTCCAGACCGCAAGTCGCTGTATCCGAACCCACGGCCCTTAAGGTAATACTCCATATACCAGTAGCTGCCTATCAGGACGAAAATTGAAACAAACCCGATTATGTACAGGAATTTTCGTAAATCCTTACCGCAAAAAAGGTTCTCTTTTGAATCCATTTCAGCCGATGTACTCTTTAAATATTTTTTTTAATCTTCGCCGGCGAGTTCTTCGTCGGTAAGGTCGTCACCTTCCTTATCACGAACGACGGAAACACCCGCGCCCAGAGCGACCAATCCGAAAAGAATCAACGCAATCGGCACAAAGCCCCGGAGAAATTCCGCAACCGACCACCACCAGACAGACAGCCCCCACAGCCCCACGGCTATTGCTACCAGACCGAAAACAATATTAGGCATATATGCACTCCATGTTTAAAAATTGCCTCCTTAGTTTGACGCTATATTTTAAACCGGAACTTATTAAAAATAAAGCACTTTTTTAGTTTTTCTATGTTTATCCAATGAACCTGAAATCATGCCGGCGTCTCCTCCGGAACCGCGCCCACAAGCTCCGGTTCCTCGGTAAAATCCAAGTTCTCTTCATCATTCTCTTCATCGCCCGAATCCGCTTCGCCGCCGTGGATTTTCAGGATATATATCGCGTAGCCCATTACCCCAAGGTTTGCGACCCCCGTAAACAAAAAGGGCGCGGGGGGCCCTATTTTGTCGAAAAGATAACCGCCGACCTGCAGGAAAAAGATAATCCCAAGGCACCCAACGGTATTGAACGCACCCATCACCGATCCCCTGATGTGGTCGGGCGCGAGGTCCAGAGTGAGCGTCTGCGGGGCCAGAAGGCATCCCGCCTGCCCCAGTCCCACCAGAATTGCCGGGAAGAGAATCTGCCATCCAAACGGGTTGACGATAAACCCGAAACTTACAAAGCCCATCCCTGAAACGCAAAGGCCCATCGCAATCGCCGGGACCCTTCCGAACCTTTCGATTACGGTTCCCCAAGCGGGGATCGACACAAGGGCCGAAAGGCCGATAAGGCCGATAACCATGCCCGCCCGTGCGGCGGCTACGGCATGGTCGATAGCGAGGAGGTCGGCGAAATATATGAACCAGATCATGAGAAAAAGGCCGACTATGACCATATCGTTCCGTGACGAAAAAGCGGATAGGAAAGTCAGGCGCAGGCCCTGTTCCTTTTTCAGCAGGTTGATCACCTGCCGCAGGGGAACCTTTTTTTCCTTTAATTTTTCCGCTACGTCGATAAGGAGTTTCTTTGCCGCCCACGCGCCCGCAAAGGCGATAATCGCCCCAAGCATAAGGGTAAAGGTCAAGCCGGCATGTTGCGGTATTTGAACGAGTATTGCATACGAAAGGGTCGCGCCGAATGCCATCATGAACCCGGCGTTGGCTATCAGCCTGGGCCTGGTTTTCCTGCTGGAAAAGTCACCCGCCAGCGTGGCGATCTGGGGCCATATGGCCGATGTGCCCAGCGACATCGCCACGCGTATCAGGTAAAAAAACGCCAGCCCCCCGATGCCCAGCCACAGACCTAAAACGTGGCTGAAAGGGGCGAGGATTACCGATACGCCGGCAAGCAAAAACCCGAACACGATTATGGGAATCCGCCCGTAGCGGTCCGAAAGGTATCCGAGATAGCCTATGAAAAACAGGTCTACTATTTCTGTAATAACCTGAATATTCGCGTTTATAAAGCCCGCATTCTCGCGGGAAATTCCCAGAACATTGCGGAGGTAAAGGGGCTGGATGGCGATAATCAGCGTCATGAAAATCATGCTGAGCGCCGCAGTCAAGTACAGGGAATTCAAGTGGTTTTCCCGCACCTTCCTGTATGGCATTCGTCGTCCTCCTCCTACCCTAATCCGAGATAATAACAAAAGAGCGCTACACCCCCAAACGTGGCGCAGCGCTCTAAAAATATCTTATAGCGTCAATTATAAAAGTTTAAAGTCTTTCCGCCCAATCTCCTATAATCGGGAACCTCCATGCCCTGGTCAGCAGAACCGAAAGTATACCTATCAGCGAAAGAAGCACTATCAAAATTGCGGATACGCTGAAAAAATATCGGCCGACAACCGGCACATAGAGTCCGAAAATGGCCAGAACGCCCCACATCCACAGGAAGAGCCCCTGTCTTGCGTGGAAATTCACGTACTCATCGTCCTTGTTGACCATCATCGGCACGAGACATAGTATTCCCAAATAGCTTAAAACCGACAGGAAGCGCGACTTGGCGTTGGCTTCATAGCTTAAAATCTGATCCGAATTCATTTTACCCCCTAGACCTTAAGCCGCTTCTTCTTCGAGTTCCATAGACTGTTTGTGCTGGTAATATCCGTAAGCCGCAGCCGCTCCAAGACCCAAAATGATAACGGGTCCCCATGCTCCAAGACCGAGTCCCAATCCGAGGCTGAGCCCTTTGCCCGTCCAGATTGTTCCACCGGCCGCCGTAGCTTTGGCCGTGGTGGCAGCGGTGGTTCCGGCGCCAACCGCAGTTTTGCCCGCTCCGGCAATCGCGCCCTTGGTCACCGCGCCTTTACCGGCAGTTATGGCCTGAACACCTTCTATTTCAAGGCCTTTTATTGCCGCTCCTTTGGCCGCAACGCCCTTGCCAGCCAAAAAGTCAGCCGCCGCCGCTCCTTCAAATTCCATCATAGCCATAAGATTGCCTCCTCAAAAAAATTAAAAGAATAAATTTCCTTATCAGCCCTCACCAAAGCCCAAACCCTAATCTCAATACTCTGACGATAAACGTTTCTTCTCACCGATCTATGGCAAATTATGAT
>SDBV01000935.1_pt1 | contig 42731 bp, 63 predicted proteins | sample 2277081 | NCBI WGS metagenome assembly SDBV01 (sample SAMN10402039, study PRJNA504765) | marine sediment metagenome | isolation source: marine sediment core GS10_PC15, 223 cmbsf | place: Arctic Ocean: Southern Knipovich Ridge | collected 2010
TCCCCCAGGATTCCAAGGATAGAGCCGAGGGTTGCCGCGGAAGCATCCCCGACATCGGCCATCAGGTCAGTAACAAGTGCAGTCAGGGCAGCCACCTCGGCAGGCACAAATCTGAAAGTGACTATCTTGTAGGGGACTCCAATTGGAAGTGCCGCTGCGACACCCTTGTATGCAGTGCTGAAGGTTACCTCACCGGTTACATTGTTGAAGGCAGTTATATCTGCGGAGTCAACCAGGCTGAAATCGCCTGGATACAACACGATGAGCATAGTGAGGAAGCTATTGGCACCAACACCTATAAGGGCAGCGTCTATAATTGAGTCACCGGTTACCGCACCAGCCCCGGTGGTGGTACCTTCTCTTGCTACCGTCGATCGGAGTAGTGTTAATAGCTCAGCTTCCGGAGGTCTTGCCATATTACCCACCCACCGATGCGATTACTTCAACGTCGGTTACTGCCACCCCCGCATCCAGGTTCTCAACTAGCACTTTGACATACATTGGGCCGGTATCATAGTGATGAGTCTGCCTGAGCACAGCGTCAGCGACAAAGGCGGCATCCCACACATCCCAATCCGCGGTATCATAGTCCGCTCCATCCACAGAGTAGACATCATTAGTGTTCCACTGATCGGTGGTACCTCCAGCTAAGGCAGCTACGGTAACGGTAGTCTCTGTATTTGCGGTAACAACACCAGAACTACTATCCGTAACATTCTCTATGGTTAAGCCAACCAGCTCATTAAGCACAAAATGAGCATTGGCATCAGTCATAACCAGTGCATTTGCCACTGCTGTATGCACCCCGGTGGCATCGTCTGTAGGTGAGGTCCTCACGTGGATTCTTATACCCAGAGCGGCCGCAGCATTATATCTGGCCTTAATTGTGAGAGCCAGGGTACCCGGCCCACCGGTTAGATCAATGACCGTACAGTCAGCAAACCCTGTTGTTATGGATAATGCGATAGTTGCCTCATCCACAACAGTGGTAGCCGTCTTAACACCAGGGCTGATATCAACAGGCAAGGGGTTAGCGGCATTTATGTCAGAGCCGCCACCAAGGGCATTGCGGATTGCTTGTCTGATGTCCATATCTACCCCGTCTTCTCAAGTTTATCGAAGTCAATCTGGTCAAGGGGCTTTGCCAGCTCGCATCCATTATGCACTGGCCAGCCCTTTCGCCCTTTGAGGTAAACCTCCATCACTTTCCCTTTGAACGTGACAGCTGTCTTGCAGTCAGGGCAGATGTAAGTGCCATCAGCCATTATTTTCCCCCCTTAGCAGGGCAAACTCCTTAGCTGCCTGGTCCAAATCCTGCTGGTCTTTTTCCCATACATCCTTCCGGATAAGGGTATCGATCGAGGCTAAGGCAATCCACTGCTGTGCTGCGTCGTTGTTTGTGATGCTTGTTCTATCCGACTCCATCACGATATTATCATAGGGGACCATTATGGCCAGCTCCAATCTCATAGGAACCGCAGCTGTCGTATTAAGCCAGGGAGTAAGGCGGCCGTCAATGTAGTACTCAATTGCAAATACCCCCGCCTGGCTCATATCCAGCATAAATTCGTGCGACATAGCTACGTACCCATCTGGGTTGGTAGTGCTAAAGGCTACAGTAGCGCCGGCCGGGACGGTGAGAAAGAAAAACGCTATATTTACATAAGCCTCGCCTGCTCTAACCTTCCGTGCCAGGTATTTATTCTGGTCAAGGAAGATCTCCAGTAATGCAATCTTATTTTGCTTGTCCAGGTTGGAGCTTACATCATTGAGTGCCGCGAGAATTTTGTCCAACCGTGCTACCACATCGTCGATATCCACTTAGACAACTCCCCCTTTTACCTTCTTGAACAGGTCGCCAGGTACCTCATCCTCTGAGACCATTCCGAATCTCACTCTAAGGATATTCGTCAGTTTTATTCTCTGGAACGTGTACCTGAATAAGTGGGCGCCAGGAGCGACAGTAGAAGTTGTGGTCAGCCGCAACTCCCTTAAGGCCGGAATGAAGCACTCTACTTCACCGCCGGCAGCCAGGCTCAATGCATATGTCCTGAGCTGAGCATAGCCGCTATCGTCGTCCCTATCGATAATTAACCGAATGTCTTGTGCCGTGGTGCCCGGGGCCGCCGCCACCTTGGTCAGGAAGATAACCTCATCCTTCCTCGGGTAGAGGATCTCTATGGTGTAGACAGTGCCGGCCACGGCGATGGTAATCGACCTTGAGTGCGTTTCCTCAGCTGTCACATGGTATTCTCTCTCAATCTGCGAGCTGAGGGGTAGAGGCAACAGGCCCTTCTCCACTGTATTCTTGAGGCCCAGCTCCTCGCTGATTGCTGTCTCGCTACTGGTAAGAGGCATGCCATAGAGCAGTTTGTGGGCGATAGTTGGCGGGAAAACCCATACGCCATAGTGGGTGGTGTAGTTGTTAACCAGTGCGTCACCAAAAAAGTTAAGGTATAGGTAGTTCTCAGCCCGAAGCCTCCAGGCTCCGACCAGGGAAGGGAGGAGGGCTGCCACATTTTCTTCTATCCTGATATCGTCATATCTCGCCCTCATCACCACATTGGCAAAGCCTGCCGGCTGTGTAGTCTGGATGTTGGCCAGTGTTGAGATATAAGGCTTGAACCTTCTGAGGTCAAGGACCGGGGGCGAAAACTCGGCACCAATAGGAACATTGCCAAACCAGCTATCCGGGATACACTCCGGCGGATACTTAACCAGCTTGACTGTAGCTTCTGATATAGCCATGGTCAACCTCCCCTAAACATAGGTTACTTCAATCTCTTCAGAGCTCCAAACTGCGCCTATTCTCTCGCCGGTAATCTTCCTGCCGAGGATGTTGATATGATAATATTGGTATCCTGGCGTAACAGGTAGAGACGGCGTATGGAATTCCTCAAGTACTTGAATTCTCTCATTAGGCCCGACGTAGAGCCAGTCACCCGGTGTAAACAGATAAACCTGAAAGTAGGCACCGACATTGCCGGTGTTCCTTATTTCCCAGGAAAGGGTAATATCGGTATCCGCGGGCCACTCGTTTGGCCATCTGGTAAATACAGACTTCCAATCCGCTAGTGCTGCCCAGTAAACAAGGCCCTCTCGGTACTCAGCATCGATGACCTCCGTCACCTCTGCCTCTTCCTCCGGGGGAATATCCGGAGGCAACTCCTCTTCAGCCTCGCCGGTCGCGGCGGCTAGTAGTGCCGCCGCAAAACTAGCCATCCCAAACAGGGCAATTCCAAGAAGTGCTAACATAGAACTCCTCTACTTCCAGGAATAGGTCGCTGCAGCGGATGTAGCGTCTTCTCGGCGCAGTGTAGCCTCAAAGTCTCTGATGTAGGAGATGACCCTTTCTATATCAATCCCCGTCATAGTCGGCCATAAATCGAAGGAGGCTACGGTTCTTTCACCTTCTTTCCTAACCTGCACGAAATGCTTATCAAAGTCAATGACAGCAAGAACAAGCTCCAGGTCGGGAAACTCCCATTGTAATCTTTCATAAAAGGGGAGGCAGTCCTGTTTCGCTTTCTGATGTAGAACCTTGGTGGCTTCCCAGTTCTGTATCATCTCGGCAGCATAATCGAGTGCCTTGGTAACTCGCTGGGGATCTGCCTGGATATCCGCATAGAAATCAACGAGCGGGTGGCTATCCTCGCCAGCGCCAGAGACCAGCACGTCATAGGTACGGTAGAGAGAAACTGTTAGTTCTATATCCGTTCGTCCTGTCCGTTGCTCGAGCTCTGCCATCAGCTGGCGCGCCCACTCAGTGGCTTCAACGTGCCTGGTAGCGTCCCTTTCCATATCAACCTCCAAAAAAGAATTGCCTACCCCGGGAGTCCAGGCAGGCAATATCCACAATGCGTTTATCAACCCTGGCAAGGCTCCAGAGGGATAAATATTCACTTTTCACCGGCTAACTAGCGCGCGCTACCTCCCCGACCTCCTCATAGGTGAGTACCAGCAGGTCACCGAGTACCGTATTGACATTCAGGCTAAGGGTTGTAGCGGAGAGCCTTGTTGGCACGGCAGCTACCACTGGGTCAGCGGCCGCACCGTGAGCCAGGGCGGCACCTACTACGTGGGCCAAGTCCCCACCTCCCCCGCCGTGTACAACGGCTACGCCTACTGCGTGGTCTACATTGGCACCGGCTACATGGGCCAGGTCTGTAGTACTACCAACGTGAGCTTGAGCGGCGTTATTCTGCACACCGCCAGCAGCCGAATCACCTGGTATCGTTTGGCCAGTGGCGCTCGAGAGGTCGGTCGCACCGGCACCACTGGCACCAAAGGCTTCACCGACGGCGGCTATTGCCACAAGCAGGTCATGGGCGAGGTCAGGATGGTCGAGAATCGTAGCTACAACCTGGGCCTGGGTGTGGTTACCAACCCCCAGAGCCACATCAGCCATGGCGTGGTCAGCGAAACCAGCAATGACCTGAGCCTGGGTGTGGTTGTCAAAACAGACTATGACCTGAGCCTGGGTGTGGTTACCGAAAGATAAAGCTACATTTGCTGCGGTATGGTCACCCACACCTAATGCGGTCGGCAATCTCTCGATTTCCGATGATACCACGACATCAATAGAAGGAGCGCCGGTGGGAATTGTTATAGCGTTTGGGGTTGCAATTGCACCTGGAATGAATTGTATGGTTCTCATCTTTTACCCCTCTAAGTTATGCCTACTGATTCGCCGACTTCACGGTAAATCAGGAGCAAGAAATCACCGACTAACGTATTCACATCCAGGCTGATAGTGGTCGCCGATAGCCTTGTGGGGGTGGCCGCTACCACTGGGCTAGCCCCCACATGGGGCACAACAGCTCCAGCAACGTGAGCTAAAGCCGCTCCATCAACGTGGACTAAAGCAGCTCCAGCAACGTGAGCTAATAGGCCGGCGCCGCTGTTGGCTACTGCGGTTGCCCCGGCGGCGTGAGCTTGGGCGGCCAGGTTATTCTGCACACCGCCAGTACCCCCAGCACCCGCTATCGTTTGGCCACTGACACTCTCGATGTCGGCTGTACCCACACCACTGGCACCAAAAGCCTCAGCGACGGCCACCCCTTGTACCAGTAGTGGATGCGCGTGGCCAGCGTGGTTAGCTATAGCCGCAACCACCTGGTCATCTGTGTGTAAAGCCATAGATGCGGCTACAGCTGCTGCCAGGTGTGTAGTAACTCCCGCAATCACATTTGCTGCGGGATGGTCAATTACCCCTAGAGCTATACCAGCCCCCGGATGGTCGGTGACTCCTAAAATCACCGTAGCTGCCGGATGGTCGGCAAGCCCTGATGCTGGCCTGGTAATATCGGAACTTACCACGGCGCCTATTCTGGGTGCTGCCGCAGGAATCGTGATAGGATTGGGTGTTACGATAGCTCCTGGAACCCATCTAATCATTTTCATATTGTCTCGACCTCCTAAGTCGCCAGCACTCCCTCACCGACTTCACGGTAGAACAGGGTAAGGGCATCACCAAGCAGGGTATTCACATCCAGGCTGATAGTTCTGGTGGTTTCCCTGGTAGGTGTAGCCGCTACTACAGGGGAAGCGCCGGTGTGGGTTACATTCGCACCAGCAATATGCGCTATCGGCGCTCCTCCGACAGCATGAGTAACGGGATTCGCCCCAGCAGCATGAGCTACATCTGCGATACCAGCATGAACAAGGGGATTCGCTCCAGCAGCATGAGCTGGTGTAGTGTAGTCCTGAACACCAAAGGCTGCAGCTCCTCCTGCTATGGTCTGGCCAGAGACACTTACAAGGTCGGCGACACCGCCACCACTGGCACCAAAGGCTTCAGCAGGAGCACCGCCGCCACCTAACTCAATTTCCAGAGCATGAGCGTGAACAGCATGATCGAGGACGGCATCTGCGACGTCTGCCTGGGTATGGTTACCGAGGGAGGCTTGCATCAGTGCTGCCGAGTGGTCAGCTATAGCATCCAGAACATCGACAGCAGGATGGTCGGCAATCGCACCATGGATAAGGGCAGCAGTATGGTCACCCAGTCCAGCCGTAATATCGGCAGCGGGGTGGTCGGCAAGTGCAACGGGTAACCTTGTTATCTCCGCGGAAAATACAGACTCTATATCGGGGAGACCGGTGGGGACAGTAATACTATCCCCCGCCGTGGTTGCTCCTGGGATAAGGCTGATTGTCTGCATATTACCTTTACCCCCTCATCTCGATTCGTTTCCCTGTCATGGCGATTATGGTGTTGTTAGGAATCGCCAAGGCAACCGCACCTACTCCATCATCCCTGATTACAGGGTAGCCTATCTCGTTCCAGATAAGGTACGGCTGCGGGAGCTTGGGTATAGCAGCGTAGTAGGGATGGCTTACCGGGGCCATTGGCGCCAGGTGACCGAAGTTCAATTCATTGATGCCTACAGTGGTCGAGAACATCGACAGTCTCGTTGTCGGTCCCTTCGGGTGATAGGAGCCGTCAATCCTCAATCCTGTCCTGGCTATGTTGGTGGCAAGGTAGGGGATAGCACCTGTTTTAATTCCAAGCCCCTCGACAAAGAGAGCGTCCAGCTCATCAAACTCCCAGTACATGTTTTCTTGCTCATCGACTACCCCGCCTGTCTGGAGACGGAACTGGTAGTCACCCTGCATTCCGTCAGTAGCCAGAAGATTCTGGGCATATCTGGCAAAGGGGTTAATCTTGGGGATTTGCTGGTCTTTGCCGCCGGGCAAAGTGAGCCAGGTCTCGCCGGTGATAGCGATGGCGTCCTTCTTTAGAATTATGGTTCGATTCCTCGTTCTTTCCGTTAGGTATGCGGGGAATCCCATCTGGCCAAATCTGGGTAGCTCATTTACGTTATACACCCTGCCCCAGAGCCTGATGCGGTAGTCCGTGGTAATCGGGGACTCTGGCGGTACACCAGACGCAGGCCCGGCAAGTGTGGCCACGGTAAGATTCTGTTTGACCTTGATAGTGGTGTTAGCCACAGGGTTCTGAACAGCCTGGGTGATATCAAGGGGGGTACCGAAGCTATAGAGCTTTGAGCCCCATAGACGGTCTTTGGGTGGAGCCATAACTGCACTTCGGACGCCGCAGAGTGAGATGTATTTACCTAGCTCCTGACCATCGGCAACGATGACAACTTTCTTGAGGGCCTCATCGCCGGTAAGACTCACTGGAGACCAGATTTCAGCGTAGATCACCTCGGCGCGTTCATCTGATTCCAATTCGCCGAATGCTGCAGCTGGTGTTGGCCTCCACCAGGTATTGACTGCATGGTTACCTAGGGTGGACCAGTCATAAAAGGCGTCGCAAAGAAGCCTCATTTCATAGTGATCAGCCATTTTTCCTCCGTTCCATTCTGAGATTTAAAAGGCGTTTCGGCTTATAGTTTTTCGGTTAGAACTCGAGTCCGACTTGAGCCGCGACCTGGGACCTCTGGGGAGCACTACCTGCACCCGCTGCCAATTGCTTAACACCGGGACCGCTACCTAGAAGTTGTCGCGATCCTCCGGGCCCTGGGTTAGGCTTCTGGCCAAAGAGCTGGGGGACCAGCATCGACGGCAGAGTGTAGCTCAGGATAGCAGTGCCTGCGTCGGCCACTCCCTGGAGCAGATCACCAATCATGCCCTTGGCAAAGAGGGCACCGGCAACCCCTATCAGGGGGATACCGAGAAGAGCACCCCAGGACAACAGAGGTGCGGCCGCCCCCATCTGGGGAGCCATCTTGACGATGATACCTTCAAGCGCCCCGGTTATCCCGGCGCCGGCTACTCCGGCTATGGTCCTGGTCATTTCCTGGGTTCCTGGTGGTGCAAAACCTACTTGCTGTGCCATAGCTTGTTCCTCCTTTTACCTAGTTCAAGAGCCTCGCCCCTGGCAGAGAGCCCGCAGCCTGAACCCGAAAGGAAAGGGGCCTAGCAACCAACCTCAACCTTCCGGGTTCAGGCTGCTAGGCCCCTTTCGCCACCTTTGTGCTAGCCGATGAAAAACCACGCCACAGAAGCCGATTTTTACCGGCTAGCCCCCTCATCAGTTTCCACCCCTTCGTAAAACTGTAACTCTATTTTATGTACTTGTCAAGCCGTGGGTGTTCTGTTTTTGGCGAAGGAAGGACCTGGCAAATTTTGCCAGGGCGGCCACGGTGATAATAGGGATCTCAAATCTCTTGGCCAGAGCCTTCAGCTCGTTAGCATTCATCATTTCCCCACTATCACTCACCAGTTCACACAGGACACCACCAGGATATAATCCAGCAAGCTGGCACAACTCGGTCACAGCCTCGGTATGGCCATTGCGTCCAATGAGTCCGTCAGGATGGGCGCCAAGTAATGGGACATGCCCGGGGCGGGCTAAATCAGACGGGTTAGTGCGGGGGTCGATCATCCTTTTTATGGTGAGTGCCCTATCCTTTGCTGAAATGCCTGACTGCTCTACTTCTTTAGCATCAACCGGGCTATAGAAGGGGGTGTCAGTTGCCCGATATCTGGAAGGCAGGGAGTCTATGTCAAGTTCTCGAAGCCTATCCTTGGGTAAAGCCAGACACAATAGTCCCGAAGCCACCCTGGCAGCAAACAATATTGCCTCGGCAGTTATTTCCTGAGCAGGGATGGCCAGGTCGGCCTCGCCCTCATCTTCCGAGAAGATAATGACAAAACGCCTTTCCTGGAACGCCCTTATAGCTGCGCTAACCCTTGATAGCATCAACCACCTCCAGCCAAATCAGTAGCCGTTAGCTCACGTAGTATTAGCTTATCCCAACGGGAACTTTTCATCCAATTGCCTTAGCCATCAAACTCAGCTTTGTGGCTTCATCCCGCTTGGTACTGAAGGTATCAGACATGGCGCCAGGCCAGAGTTCGATGACCTCCAGGTCGTTGAATAAAACAAAGGGTTCATAATTCTCGGGGTCAGGGACTGGTCGGGCGGATGTGTAGGTGGTTTCCAGGATATCTCCGCCATGGGTCACCCAAGCATGGCCCAGCCCATTTAGAGTGCCTAGAGCCACATATGTATCGGTAAAATTCCTTAAAAGGGAGGCGAGTAGATTACTGGTATCCTCACAGTCACCTTTCTCCCTGGCAATAGTCTCCCGGGGGAACTGAAAGAACTCCCCGAAATCCAAGCGATAGCTTATATTTCGAGTTACCCAGTCGTATAAAGCCCAGGCATCTGGGCCCACCTCCTGGTAGATTTGTTGCACCTCGGGGGCGTAGGGAGTAATAAACTCACGAATATCGCGCCACTGACCAGGGTAGCGGACTGAAACCAAGTACTGGCCATCTTCGTAAGCCACCCTCTGGGCCAGGGCGCTGGAGCGAAGTGCCATAATCCCCATGACAGCAGAAAGAACGCCAATGCTTGTGGAGACCACCGGCAAAGTACGGTAGAAAGCTTGGTCCCATTCCTGTGCGGTTGGCAACGTCATGCCCTCCTGCCAACCACAAGAACAGCAGCTCCAACCCCTAGAACAGCTAATCCACCAGCTATGGCCAGTGGCCACCAAGAAATCGATGGCGCCCTCTCTGCCAGTATCTGGTTTAGCAGGTCGCGCAGCTCCTGGTCCGACTTCTCTTCTAAGATTTGAGGCGGCGTCTCCGGCTCGAGGTCGAGAATCATTGACAACAATGTCTCTCGGGAGAGTTCCTTTAAAGTCTCGTCAGACAGGCCTTTTGGCTTGAAGAAGACATCATCGATGGTCCTGATAGCAAAGTTGATGGCAAAGATGAAGACTATAGCCAGTACGCCGGCGATAATAAGCGTCCAGAGCAAAGGTGAGGCTGTAGCTGTAACTTCAACCAGGTAATTTGTCCAGAGCGGTGGGCTGGTATCCCTGGAGACCTTTATCTCAAGCAGCCTTGAATTGTCCTTCTCCAGCTCGCTAACGAAGGCGTCAACAATTCTCTCGGCAAGCCACTCCGTTCCCGGGACCTGCTCCGGGGTAATCTTAAACTCAAAGGTGCAGACCTCAGCATGGCCTTCAAAAGTGTAGGCCCAGGGGTAGACGGTATGCTGCACGAGCTCGTACTCACCGGTGATATCAATTACGTCATTAACCTCAGGCAGCCCCGCCTCGGGGTCCTCCTTGATTTTGCAGTACAGGTCATAGGCACCCGAGGCTATAGCGGTGATTTCAATGTCGACGCTACCTTCAACGTGAGTGAAATCAGTAGGTGACTCGGGGAGTACTATTGAGGCCTGGCCAACGAGGTACTCATCGAAGCCAATTATTGGCAGGCGGCTACCTATGGCACTATAAAGGGTAACTGTTTGTCCGTGGCCACGGTAATCGAGGCTAACATTTACCTTGAGTGTATCACCGATATTAAGCTTAACCTTCTCCCCGGCGAGCACCCCAATAGCTCTGCCAGGATTCCGCCTGATAACTTCTATACCGGTAACGCTCATGGAAGTCCTCCTGGTAAGACTTATACTTTCTCGTAGCTGTCAATTGTGAAGTTCCCAAACTCAGCAGCACCAATAACGTCAATGACGTTCAGGTAGCCAGGGGTAAAGATATCAGGCCCAGGGACCTCCATTATCTTGGCATACATATCGTAATCAGTCCCCGGGCGGTCGTCTATAACCACGTCCGCGACGATTTCATAGGGCACGAAGTCACTAGAAGGGTCAAAATGAGCCGGCGTTCGGCTATTGAAATCTTCATTGAACCACGCATTTTGCCTGCCTATTGCCACCCAGACGGCGCCATCGATGTCTGGGCCGCGGTAATTGATCATGAGGCGGATCCTGACCGTGTCCCCGACCTGCACCGTAAGCTTTTCCCCAAGTAATGCTTTTACTCCAACCTCGCCTGCGTTCGAGATTCTTTCATATTCTTTCACAGCGAAGCCACTGAACTCCGGCGCTGCCTCGACAAAATGTGCAGTTATATGTCTATCCCTGTCCATGGTGACTACTAGCTGATTTGGCATTCCGGGGACAGGGGTTGTACCTTCCGTATCACCCAACCAACCATTGAAAACATTGCCAGCGCCTGGGGTAGCTACTAAAATAGCTTGGCCTCCAGCTCCATAGGTTCCTTCGCTTGGTACTACGATACCACTTCCCAGAACATCGGCAGTCAATTGATAAGTAGGGATTTCTTCAGGAATCTCGAAGACAGCAATGACTTCTTTATCAGAATCCATAGTTATAGCAGTGGGGTTATCGGTGCCAGCAGCATCGCCTTCCCAATGGTGGAAATAGCCGGTAAAGGCAACCGCTCTTAGAGTGAGGACAGTTCCCTCAGGATAGCTTACCGTACCCGGGCTAATATAGTCGCCACCTGGCGATGGCTCTACACCCCCAGTACCAGCGGGAACAATAGTAACGTGTAAAATAGCTGCCATTTTCTTGTAGTCAGCCTGCCTTCCTAAAAAGCAAAGGGGGCCTGTCTTGCTAGGCCCCCTTTATCAGCTCGGGGTAGGAATTAGGTCTCCGTCAAAAAGGCCGTAAGCTTTTGTATCTCACCCTCCTTGTAACCTTCCCTGCTCTCTAGTATAGGTGCTATTTCGGGCATTTGTCTAGTCAACTCGGTTAATATCATATCAGGCGTCACACCCACCCGCAGAAGGGCGTTGAGTTCCCGCCTTCTGTTAACCTTGTCCTGGGCGGCAAGGCCGTTTAGGTAAGTAAGCAGTATGCTGATGCCGGCATCAGCCAAGGTCTTGAGATTATCTACCCCGGCCTGTTCTATCTCTTTCTTGAATTCCTTTGCTGCCTTTATTATTAAGAACTTTCGGGCAGCTCTAGCACTAAAGGTAGTCATGCCTCCAGCTCCTTCTTGGAATATTCCCGGCCACATTGCGGGTTCGGGCATTTAATGGGCTGCCCTGCCCATCCGGGAGGTGCACCAAACTGCGTATGACACTCACCACAGCTAAAGACCGGTGGTTTTTGTGTTGCTTCTGATGTCTTGTCTTCACCGCCTGCTTTGGCTTCTTCGGCGGCAGCCTTCAGAGCAGCAACGCCATCACTGGCGTTTTCTCTGATGGTTTTAGCTATCCCTATCAGAGCACCATGGCGCTCATCAGCTCTCTTTTCCTCACCAAGAAATCTCCTCCAATCAATGACCTGGCCCAAGTCCATAACAATAGGTTGGCCGTCGGGGCCTTTTATCTGCACTGCCGCTCCTGGAGACGGATTACCAGGTGACTCCGGGACACCTAGTATAGCCCTTAGTGTGGGGCCAAACTCTTTTAAGGTACCTAGAATACTGGCCATTTCGGTAAGCTGTTGGCCAAAGGTCTTGGGCGGAGCGGGTTGCCCCTGTGTAGGTATCCTGTTTAGAATATCCACCTTCTGCAACTCCAATTTATCAGCGAGGATCTCCTTAAGTGCGTCCATATCAGTGCCCTTGTTGATGTAAGGCGCTAGGGCTGAAAGAACCTCAGTGATTCCCGCTGCCGCGCCTACCGGCGACGCGTTCCCTGATTGACCGGTTCCAATCAACCTACCCTTTAATGCCCTTAGGGCCAGGATGTCTTTGGCGTCTTGTAGACTATAGTCACCAAGGTTCGCACCGATTCTTACCGGCTCGTCCTCCACGATGATAAAATCTCTGCCTCCAGGCTTACTTGGAGCGTCATCCCTTTCCTCTTCACCCGACGGCTTGCTAGCTCCGGCAAGCTCATTTTCAAGCTCAGGTGGAATGCTTTTGTGAAGTTTGGCACGCCATGAGTTCACCCATACACTCCTCAGGTCATCAGCAATGTCCATCTGCCCGAGTGCTGTCCACACCCAGTTGATATCTTTATAGTCCCCGCTCCAAACCTGGTCAGTGGCCAAGAAAATCCTGTCTTCTTTTATGCCGATGCGCCTGGCAATAGCCTCAAACTGCTGCCTGGGGGTGACCTCTTCATCTGTCATGGTCGGATGAATCTCCCCCGCCTCTAATTCCTGTCTGCCTTTACTAGTTATGTCCCAGCCCTCTTGACTGGAGCCACTCACAGTCCCCTTGTCTTTCTCCCTGGTCAGTTGCTTGAGAGTTGACTCCTTTGATGCCTTGAGCTGGCCGGCTAAATCAGCCGTAGAAACTGCTGCCTCCCTGGTGTTTAATGCCTCTAGTAGCTCAGTTATAGTTGACATGTCTCCCTCCTCCCTTAACAGCAAAACACAAAACAGACGAAATAGCAAGACACGTCTTGTCTTAATCCCTGCTTTCCGGTAAAAAGGGCCTGTTTTGGGGCAAAATACCAAGGCAAGACAGAATTTACATAGTCTGGCCTTAGCTATTCTCTACGCCTTGAAGATCTGTCCTAAAGAGCAATCTCCCCTAGGCCCCGCAGAGCCTTGACTATGTGGGGGGAAGTGTTAGAATGGAGCCATGAGTTGGTTCGAGCTTATCTCAACTGTGGTGGCTCGCATTCCTATCGAGAGGATCTTGTTTCCTCCCCGGGATGACACCGAGGCTTTGGAGAAGCTTGTAGCCACGATGACAGAGCCTGGAGTTGAAAAAAAAGTCTCCCCGGAGCAAAAGGCGCCTCCCACTATCACCCAGGAGCCAGAACGTGATTCAAAAGAGTCTGTAGCTACGGCGTGCGTCCCTTGCGCCCTGGGACACTTCAGCGCCAGCGCCGGACTGCTTAATGAGTTGGTCAGGTTCAAGGATGAGGGTATCACCAGCAACCAGATACTCGACAGGGTGGCTCAGGTCCTACAAGAGCAAAACACCCTGGAAAGAAAAGACCTGACTCCGGAGAATATGCAGAGATTGCCCTCTTGGGAAAGAGAGATTGCAGAAGAAGCCCTTAGAGAGAGCCGCCGATTAAGGCACTCCCTTGAGAGCTTTAGCAGTATTGGACAGCTGGAGAAGGCTGCCGCTGATACCTCAGCCTACTATAGGGAGCTAAACAGGAAGTGGTTTAAGCAACGCTTTACCCACCTCGGTCCGGAGAAAGCTGAAAGGATCGCTGAGGAGGTAGGTAAACTCAGTGCTGAGGATAAGGTCCGGGTCCTGAAGGGATCCGAAGAGATTATCGAGGGAGCGAAAAAGTGAAGGGTGGAGTAACCAAGCGGATTGAGGATACTGTAAAAGCCCTTGAGCAGGGCCAGCTGAAGAAGGCGCTCAGCCTCACTGACAGAGAAGGCTTAGAGAGCCACCGTCAGTTTGTTGAGCAGGCGGCTCGGACATGCCTGGCAAATAAAGGTGACAAGGAGGCTTGTACCATGGCTATCGAGAAAGCCAAAGAGCAGGTCCAGGAAACAATTACTCTTCCCATCGATGATACTAGCCTTGAGGGGGTGGAAGACTATCTGTCTCCTGAATCGCCCGCGGAGAAGCCTAACGAAACTCAACCTGCCTCTGCGAAAACCGACGAGGAACTCTTTGAAGAGTGCGAAGAGTGCCACGTGGCTGTGGCTGCCGCAAGGATCGCTGAGATATGTGCCGAGCGTCCTCAGGAAGCGGGGGATGCTTGCAGGGTCATATCAGAGAGGCTGGAGGACGAAAACACTGAGCCGGCGGACTGGATAAAAGCCATGGTTGAAACCGCAGAGCAGGCCCAGGGTGAAGCTAAAACGCAGATGGTCGATGCCGTTACTGATCTGACCGAATACCTGCAGAGAAGAAATAGCCCTCTCCTGAATGAGCTCGATGAAGGGGAGGTGCCAAGTGCCTAAGAAACAGCCCCTGTATCCCCATGTTCCGAAGAGCCAGATTAAAAAAAAGAAGACTCCCACTCGGGATGATGTTAGGGTAGAAGTTTGGGAAGAGCGAGACCGCCTTCACATAGGTATTCAAGATAAAGAAACAGGTGATTACTATGTGAGCTGGTGGGATGATGACGCCCGTCAAATGTTTGAGGATGGCTTTTTCAAGAGGAGGCCTGGACTGGAAGAAAGTGTTCTAAGCTACGCTGAAGGGATGGGGATCCTGACCGCGGGAGCTATGGAAGTAAGGCTATGGACTGGTACTAGGATACCCGTCTCTGATAGGAAAGAGGCCGTAAGGGTTATCGAGAGAGAACTTGAAGGGTGGAGGCAGGGGGAGGACCGAATTGTGTGGTATCTGAAAAAGGAAACCGATTTTCTACCAAGTATCGCTTATGTTATAGACTCTGCTGGAGAGCTAACAGATGCTAGTGCCATCATTGTATCAATAAGATAGGTATTACTTGACAAAGAAGGGACATGTGTAAAATAATAGTGATACCGTCTTAAATGACGAGTACTCTCAGAGGAGGAAAAGAAAATGGCCGGTATTTCATTATCCCAAGCTGGCGAAGCCATCGTCTACCCGTCAGTGCCCTGGAGCAAAAGGCTCTTCTCGCTGAAGATCCGGAGCTTCCCCAAAGGCTCAACGCCACGCCACCTGGTACCTTTCCTGTTCAAAAAGGGTGGTGTCCCTTCTAGCTGTGCCAGGGAGACAGCGGATAAGTCCGGTGCAGCCCGGGTACACGCAATGAACAGCTGTGTTTCCACGGCCCTGAGAAAATAGCTGGCACAGCAAGTTAAGAGGTATAGACTGAAAGGGGACGGTTTGAGCCGTCCCCTTTCAGTCTCTTGAGATGGGTAAGGAATTTAAACTCATTCTTAGAGAGCAGCCCATAGGCCGGGAAGAGACTCCCTGGCTGGATCCGCAGAGGGAAAAGTTTGCCGGGGTAGCCAACGCATGTAAAGAGGCTTTCAAGGATTCAAAACTGAGGGGAGCGGCAAAGGTCATGGCGATGAACCGGTGGATGTCGGAGAGGCTTAAAAGCTAATCGGTGCCAACCTCTTCTAGCGCCGGCACAACCATAAACGGGACATTGACCAGCTCAAGGGACGGATGATAGGTAACCCGCTTCAGCTCTACGGCGCCCTGAGCATTCAGCTTTGATGTGTCTATGATGACGTGATTGAACCGCCAGGCGCCACCCCGAACTTTTTTATACTTCGAGCACCGGAAGGTAAACTCCTTTTTCTGGGCAAGAACTACTATCTCGTGGCGCAGTTGGGTGATATAGACCTTAGGGATTTTGAGTTCTTCATCGGGTCCTGCTTCCCATTGGTGCTGTTCTGGCATCATTTCAGCCCCTTCGCTATCAACCTGGCTGCTATTCCCTTTTTACTTCCTGAAGGAGACAATCCCTCCTGCCTAGCCATCTCTCTAAGCTCCTCAAGGGTATAGCGGCGGTCATAGTCAACAACGTTCTCCAATCTAGGTCCAACTACTTCAGGTGTTACTGGTGAAACTATGTTTGCTTGCTCTGGCGAAAAAACTATATATTGTGGAGTATCAAATTCCCCCCCCAAACCAAATCTTTCGTCTGATTCTTCTGATGCCACATCTATAATAATTGAATCATATCCTTGCCGTCCTAATTGTTCTATAAGTTGTTGGCCTTCTTTATTGGTCAATTTATTTTCTGGTTGCCCTACTGCCTGCCCTTCTTCATCAACAGGAATTGTCATTAAATCTTCTATATCCATGTGGTAAGACTTTGTCATAGTAACTTCTGTTGTTAAAACATGTCCTTTTGTACCACCATAAAGTTGAGCTAACTCCTTATTCTCTGTAAAGTATATCCCTGGTATTCCTAAGTCACCTGCCCCTTCGCCCATTTGTTCCATAGAAAATGAAGAGAATTGTTTACTTGTTCCGTGATAAAGAGTAATAGGCTTTACAGCCCTTTCTGTTGGTGTTACCACAGGCACAGCTTCCTCTGGCATCATTTCACCCCCTTCGCTAGCAACCTGGCTGCCAGCTCCTTCTTGTGGCCGCTTGGACTTAGCCCAGCCTCCACAGCCATCTTCTTGAGTTCAGCCAGGGTATAGTTTCTATCCATCTCAATGAGCGCAGACAATACCTTGCCTGTGATGCCCTCTAGAAAAAGCGCTCCCACCTCTTCCTTAAGGCGTTCCTCAGTTGTCGGCTCCTCCACCATGACCCTCACAGCTTTCTCCCGTTTCACTGGCCGCCGATTTCTCTCATCATCGAGGACCTCGTCCAGGAGATCGTTAAGCTCCCCTGGGTCACCTCCATTGGCCTTTATACTGTCTATCAGGCTGTTCAGTCCACTTTTGTCAAGCCTAAGAATAGCCGGCATATCAACCCCCCTCCTTTTCGCTGTTAATGCGGTCATTGGCATTATTGAGTAAGATCATCGCCTCTTGGGACCCCTCGAGTGAATCAGGATGAAAGAGTCTAGAGAGTGCCCGGTACCGTTCTTTCACCTGGTCCTTACTAGCTGTCTGGGGGAGCCCCATAACGGCATAGGCGTCAGCCAGAGGCATGACCAGCTCTAAAGAGGGCCCTTCCTCCCCCGGTGACAGCTCCCTAGGACGCTGCCGAAATTCCTCAAACCAGGCAGGGACCGTTTTGCCGGTCATGGCCTCAAAGGTATCGTTTATCGTCTGAACAAACTCAACGAGACCACCAAAACTACCCCGGCTCTTATCTTTTCCTCTCCGCTGCGCCATCAGCAATACACCTCCACACTCGGGTAAAGTTCAACTATTTGTTCAATATCACTTATGGAGAAGTGCTGCTTATGCGCAGGAGCCAGCCACCCGGAAAAGTAAATGGGGTCAGGCAGTACAATGACAACGTGGTCGGCTACCCTCACCATCTCACCGAGAGCAAACCGCCAGTTATCCAGGTGCTCAAGGACATGGCTGGCAAAGGCACACCCGAATTGCTTACCAGCAAATGGCAGCTGTTCCGTCTCAATATCGAGCTGCATGAAGTGCGGCATGCCGTTAGGGGCGCTGTCAATATTACTCAGAACGTCAGGCGACTCAGCTATTATCTGGGCCTGGTATGTCCGGTGTGGTCCAGCACCCACGTTGATTATCCCCTTCCCATTGCTCAGGGACCGCGCCATGACAAAGGCTGCCTGCTTAGCAACTGTGACATGGAGGAAGTCACGGAGCGCATACGTTCCTATCAGGCCAACGGCAGTACCCAATATAGCTGCTAAAGGATTCATCGTCTCTATTATACCACCTCGGCAGGGGCTTGACAGGCTGCCCTATTTCGTGATACAGTTACCTACTATACGGGATATGTGCAGGAGGTGTCAAGTGGCCACTAGCCAACAAACAGCCACAGTACTAGAAGCCAGCGAGCCGCTGGAAAATTTGAAGCTCATTTTAACCTCGCCCCGACCGCGCTCGCCCGATACGCTAACCGGCTATCTGTCAGTGGCCAGGCAGTTTCTTACCTTTCTTGGTGACCGGGTTCCACCTGCGGAGATGGATCTCCGCCGCTACTTTCTGAAAAGACGGGAGGGGGGAATAAGCGATAGCACCCTCAGAACCACCTTTGCCGTGCTGCAAAAGCTCTATGGTGCTAACCAATGGAAGTGGCCTTTAATAAAAGAGGACCGCCCCGAGATATCCTCAGAGACAGACACCCCAGCGTTTACCAGGGAAGAGGTGGAGCAACTGATCCAAAACCGGGAACTATACTCGAAAGGGGAATGCTTCTACCTGGCGATGGCCACGGTCTACGCTCCGAGGCGGATTGAGCTGGCTAGGATAACAAAACGCGACGTAAAGGATAATACCATTCGCATAGACACCGCCAAGAAGGGGGAGAAGAGGACCCATCTTATCCCTGTTGAGATAATGCCCTATGTTGAGGCTTACCGACCCCGGGAGAACAATGTAAGAACACTGACATTCATGTTTGACCGGATTTGCGAGAAGGGCCTGGGGAAGAAAATAAAAGGCTATGGTTGGCATTCATTCCGCCGAACTATAGACACGCTGCTACCGACAGCATTGGCAAAAGCCGATAAGCCCCTGACCCTGGTCGGCTACTTCCTGCGGTGGAGCCGGCGCTCCACCGGTGCCAGATTCCTGGGGACACCAATGGGAGGCGTCTATGCCCGACCCGAAATCCTGAGTTCAGACCCGTTCTTTGTTGACCGAGAGGTGTTTGAAGTCCATCCGTTCCTGCCGCTGTGGGCTGATGGGGATAAGCAAGCCCTGTAATCAAAATCTAGCCGCCTGAAAGTCCAATGTGACCGCTAGTACCTATGGCCTCACGCCTGACAAGCCAAAGAAAGGGCGGCGCTATTTTACACACAGAGACTGGCTGATTGGCTGGTCTCTTTGTGTTTACTTCAGTAAATCAATTATCCCCAGTATTATAAAAAATCATGCCTAAAAAATTATTTTATCAAAACACTTGACAGGAATTATGGTCTTGTGCTAGTCTGTATTTGAGGCTAGATAGCACACTATTATAGTAGTAGGCAGAGTAAATAAGACCTATTCTGATAGTATCCAGCCTTGAAAAATTTGTACCTTAACAAAAACTACTTACCCGATACGCAAAATGCCAAAACTTCCGGCCCCAGTGGGTCACATCGGGGTAAAGTGCCACAGTGAATAGAGCGTAGTCTTGAAAGCGTGTCACCTAGTGGTCATACAGCTTCAAAGCCTAGTTTGGGGGGGCTATCCCATATGAGAGGTGCAATATGCTAATACTCAACGGTAAGACCCCCCAATACATCACGAGCTTGCTTCTGCCGAACTCCAAAGCCCCGACTGGCCGTAGAGCATGGGGAATAGACCTTGAGACGGTCTGGCTACCGTTTCTTACCGCCACTAACACCATGGGCGATACTGCTATCCCGTATGATGCCCTTGGATGTCCGATACGGCTGGCTTATGACAAAGACGGGTCTGTCAAGTTCAGCAAAAGTGGTAGACCTGTTACCAGAATAGCCAAGCCCATAGCCGATAGCGTAAACACGATTCGGCAGAACTTTGTCGCTGGTATCCAGCAATACACTGAAGACGTGGTTAAACTGAAGCAAGAGGAATTCGCCAAACAGGTTGAACTGATGCAGACGGCTGGTAAGCCGATTATCGCCCATGACAAGACCGAACTTGACAAGGCAATCCAGCTTCAACTTGACGAGGCTATGCGTGTTGCTGAAGAAGAACACGCAACCACCGTGCCTGAAGAAGAAGAACACGCAACCACCGTGCCTGAATCTGAACTGGTGTCCGTTAGCTAATCGGGAGCAAGCCCCCCCAAACTAGGCTTTGAAGCAAAAAACAAAAGGGGGCTTTGGTATGACAAAAACTGAAAGTCTGCCGAAGTGGGCAACCCTTGACCGTAAAGCTGCATTAGTTCAACTGTTTGTATCCAGCGGGGGCTTTTGTGTATTCGGCCATGAAAAATGCCTAATTCCAGAACACCACTACTACATTTACACAGAATTCCTAATCAAAGACTGGCAGCAGCTTGACAAAGACCAGCAGCGTGCAGACTGGAAAGCCGAACAACAGGCGATACACAGTCTGGGCGAACAGTCTTACCCCGTAACTGGCAGGTTTAGTGCTATCTCAAAAGAGATTTACGCTAGTAGCCAGCCGCTTTACTACCTGCAAGGCCAAGCGGTTAGCGGTCTAACTCTAAAGCCGTTTGTTGCAGTTAGGCTGTCATCTAGCTATATGCACCTGCACATTGACCTGGGCGATGCTTTGAGACAAGTTTCCAAGTCAAAAAGGCGCAAAGCTATCAGGTACGGCAAGCCTTTTCCACGTGAGATTGAAGTTATTATCAGGCGGAAAGTATTTGAGGCGGTCAAGGATTATCTAGCCCACTAAGGCAAAAAAAAAAGAGCACTTCCGCAAAGCGGGGGTGCTCTTTGTCTATTTACCGCTAGTTTAAATTGCGGGCGATACAAACAGTATCGCCCCTTTTTATGGAAACGGGAGGTGATTTCTGTGCCCGAAATAAACAAACGGGGCAACACTGTTTTGCGGAGCTTCCACAGTACCGAGAGATACCGATTTGACTTCAAGCTCTGCACCGCCGAGAAGGGCTGGAGACAATACGATACTGACCAGGACGCCTGGTATTTCGGTGTGTGGGTACATCCGGAAAAGCGTCTTATCGTCACATACGCCGAGGGGGACGTTACAGTTACGAAATGCCCCACCGAGGAAGGCTACCACGCCGAGCTGAGCTATATGGCCGAGTTCTACGGCCCACCGCCTCCGGCGTTTATCACGATTGATTACCCCAATGGCGGAATAACTAAATATTTCGACAAAAGGCCTGAGTAAATCGGGGCCGCCCGATTTAACGATACTAATCAGGACCGGAGGTGAAACTTGGCGAAGTCAACCATAGTTAAAGACCCCGTTGACCAACAGCTCCTGGAGCTCCAGGAGAACTGGGAGACATTTTCGCAAGCGATAGCGATCCTCGTCGCTGCCAGGGCAGAGCTCTGCCGTAGTATTGACTTTTTGGAGGGGATCGTCCGCTTTCGAGAATGGCAGGATGAACACAAAGAGACCGTCCGCGACGCCGAGTCGACGCGGTAGGAAACATTAAAGAAGGTTCTAACATGCGAGTCTTTAAAAGGCCTGAGTAAATCGGGGCCGCCCGATTTAACGATACTGATCAGGAAAGGAGGTAGGGAAATGGTCGACATCTATTCGATGGAGGACATAGGAAGAGACGATGGACAATCTCTCGTTGAGTTCTATCAGGTGAAGGCTGTCTGCAATCAGTGTGGAGCGAGTTACGAGGACGTCGAAAGTATCGAGCAAGCGAGGAAGGGGATTGCTGACGGATATGCCCCTTGCCCAAATCTGAGTTGCCCTGGAGAGCTCGAAGTAAACGAATGAGAGGCGGTGAAATATGGACCTATACTGTCAACGCTGCGGTGAGCCCTGGGAACACTACTACGTTCACCAGGAGATGGCACCCTTAGAGCGTACGCAGTTTCTCGAGGGCGAGTGTTGCCCGGCCTGCCACGGCAAAGAGATTGAGAAGCGGCCCTTTCGGGCTCAACTTGCAAGTGCTCTAGCGGAGATGCTTGGAGATGATACCGATGGGCTAGCGGCAGAGATGGAAGACGCTGAGTTTCTACTCGGCAGAGAATTCTGGGAATAGTAAGAAAGGAGGTCCAACATGCGAGTCTTTGTTTATGATGACAGAGAGTTCCCCGACCCCGACCCGACTATGTCGATCGAACAAGTCAGGCAGTCCATGGTCCACTTCTTCCCCGAGCTGGCCAACGCTCAGACCAAAGAAAGCAAGCGCGGTGAGGACGACATTATCGAGTTTATCAAGCGCGTAGGAGTGAAGGGCTGAGATGAACGAATCGGAGGCCATCGACAGAATCCTCGTTTCTCTCAAGAAAGTCCCTGAAACACAGCTCCTGATAATCGAGCTGGCCAACAGTGCCCCCAGGAAGGATGGAGGGCTCGACTACGAGGCGCTGGCCAGCATCCAACCGGAAGTCAACATGGCCATCGCCGAGGCGAAGATGTACGGCTCCCATACATTGGTGGCAGTTGACACCTTGAAGAGGCTAGACGCACGAGAAGAAGATGTATGATCTCGAAATGCTGCGGTGGTTAAACGAGCAGGCGCATTTCAGAGCTGTTGAGCTTGCTAATAAGGACGTGTCACTCTCGGCGCCGGTGGCTGAAAAGCCGAAGGCGGTTGTTAAGGCGCCACCGGTCTTTCCGCTAAGCGTCCTGGGCAGGAAGCTCCTGGGGGGACCTCCTTCACTAGCATACTACGTTGAGCTCTTAGAACAGGGGGACACCGTTATCGGTTTCCGCAACCTGGTGAGAGAATACCTGCCTGAGTATGAAGTCGACATTCTGGCCGAGGACTTGCACACTCGCGCCATGAGGTTTATGCGCTTCTTTAGCGAGAAGTTTTTCCCGCTCTACGAAGACATGAACGAGGGTTTTACCACCGCAAGCCTCCTCAGTAATATCCCCACCCGGCCGATGGGCTTCTCCGAAGAGAGTTATCATGCGTTTGCCGACTTCAGGCCAGGTTATATTCTCGCCCTTTCACTGGTAGAGTCCCCCTGGGATCATGAGCTCATGGATGAGGCGGGGGTGGAGGACGAGGACACCATGCAGGGCGGGCGCGTTCCTATCCTTGAAGCGGCGAGCGAGCTGGTGGGCCGGGCTCTGATCCGCCTGATACCTGACGAGGGGTGGGCCCCCGATCGCTTGCACTACCTCACCGACGACACCGAATTCGAGGGGCTGGGTGACTTCGCTGACTGGGTGTGTTGCCAAACCGGCCTTTATCATCTTGATACCCAGGCTTCATCAATCGAAATGGGTCTGATGGAGGGGGAACCGATGCCATGGACCAGGGACAATGTCGAGGAATTAGTTGGCGACTGGCAACAGTCTGCTGATATCTGGGATAGTCTCCACCGATTTGCTCTCCTGCTCGAGCAAGACCCGGAGAGTACCTTCAGGAGACTCCTGGCCCTGCTGCACGATAACCAAGATATAGTTTTACCTATGGTTATACCTAAGGAGCAACTGACCCTGCCTCTTGGGTAAGGCAAATTCTATTAAGAGGAGGTGAGAAACAAGATGGGAGACACAGATGTCTTTAACTGGGCCGTACCTGATGAGCTCGGCGTCCCGTCTGACAAGTTGCGAGCTCGTGTCGACTTCTACCATCAGGCCGTGGTGCTGAATCTCTACGATGAAGAAATCACAACGACCAGGTTAGTCTCAGCCATGGACGTGGCCCACGCCCTGTCAAACGACTTGGCATTCGGTACGGGGTTACTGCCGCCGGGAACTATATGGTGGAGAAATACTCGAGCCGGGCCAGTATACGCAATCTACGTGGAACCAAAGATATGGAGAGTCGCCCTGCAGACAAGTATCAATAAGGCCGCACGGCGCTTTAATTTGCCACTGCCCGGCCTTATCTTCCTGGCCACCCCCGGCCGAGAGCCCTGGGTTTATGCTGTGAAAAAGAAACCGACAAAGGACACGGATGGCGTTTACCACGCCCCCCTGTGCAACCTCCACCCAAACGGTCGTTCCTGTGCCGGTGATCACAGGTACCCCACCAGGAGTGCAGATATAGTTCACTCTTTCTTTACTTCTTTCTTCACCGCAAGCGCCAACCTGAGTAGCCGGTCAGTAAAGTATCCGCGAAACATCGTCCAGCTCTGGGAGTTCCTCGATAACAAGAAGCGTTTCCCGACTGGCGACCTGGTGCCGCTTGGAACAATAAAAGACCTACTCTATATGGAGATGTGACAAATGAAAAATGTAGGTTACCTGGTGAATTACCCCGACGGGTTAGTTGGGGAGCCAGGCTTCTTTTATAACTACATACTCGGGTCGAACGGCCTTTTCATCGAGGCCGAGAGCCCTTCCATCACCGCCCGGGTGCCAGTTGCTGAGTGTGAAGTTAGAGGTCTGGAACCCGTGTTAAGTAAGGTCAGTTTGACGTATGGTAGCATTCCGCAACACTTCTTTGACCTGGCACTCGATACCTTCCTGGCAGATCCCCTTAATGAGCATTACGTCGCCGTGACCGCCTCCTCCGGCTACCACTTCTATGTACCGGTGCAGGACAGGAGCGCAGGCAGCGTCACCTATGAGATGGGAAATTCCGTGGTGCTCGATCTCCACTCCCATGGCCAAATGCGCGCCTCCTTCAGTGGCCAGGATAATGGAGATGAGCAGGGGCTGAAACTGTACGCAGTAATAGGTAATTTGAACGCTACCCCTGTGGTTAAGCTCAGGGTCGGAGTATATGGTTACTTCAAACGCCTGGCGTGGAAGGACGTCTTTGACGGCTCGCTGACAGGGGCGGTGGAATATGAAGGAAAGGAGGTGATAGCCGAGGGTGACATACACTGTATGCCCGGACAATATGGCCATAAGCTCGAACATCATAGTCGTGGGCTGTGGCGGAACTGGTGGTTTCGTCGCTGAAGGTTTATGCCGCTTGCTCCGCGACAGTGACAGATCCATCCTGCTCATCGACCACGACCGGGTTGAGCCGCATAACCTGCTGAGGCAGAACTTCTACGCCGGCGACGTGGGCAAATTCAAGTCCCAGGCCCTGGCCGAGCGCCTGTCCCGCCAGTACGGCCGGCGCATCGCTTTCAGTGTCTACCCCTATATGCATGACCTCGTCGGTCAGAACCTTGGCGGCGGCTTAACCGTTCCCGCCATCCAGGGAATTATTATCGGCTGCGTGGACAATGCCGCTGCCAGGCGGGAACTCAGCAATAACCTGCACTTCTCCAGCTGGTGGCTCGATGTCGGCAACGGATACGCCTCAGGGCAGGTCCTGCTCGGCAACGCTTCTCGCAGGGAAGAACTCGAGGGTTCATTTAGCGAGGGGCTAATGCACGTTGAGCGATTGCCCATACCATCGTGGCAGCTCCCCAGCCTGTTGGCGCCGCCAACCACGGAGCAAACCGATACCCTGGATTGCGCCGAGGCGGTGGCTGCCGAGGAGCAGGGACCGGTAATCAACCAGGCTATGGCGGTGCTGGTACTGGAGTTCGTACACCGGTTGCTGAAAGGCACACTGACCTGGATGGGCGCCTACATCGATTTGGAAGCGGGCACTCTGCAACCGGTGCCAGCTGAACCCGAGACGGTAGCCAGAATGTGCGGGGTGAAGGTCGACACCCTGCTGATGAAAGGTTGCTCGATAGGCAACCGGTACTCATTGAGGAGGAGGTGATTAATGCCAGACGAAGAAAACGAAGAGCTAGCTAAAGAAACAAGTGACGAGGGATCCGAGGAAGCAACTGTTGAACCAGCTCCGGAGACGGCGGCAGCCAGCCCTCAGAAGCCGGCCAACGAATTGAAGGTCGTCATCGTCATGAAGGATGGCAGGATCTTGATGGGAGTTCAGTCTCCTGACTGTGACCCGGTATACAAAACCATGGATGGCTCCCTGGCCACGGTGCTGGAAAAGCTGCCGGCACTTGTCGCTGAGGCAAAAGAGCGATGGGCAGCTAACCCGCGGTACCCCAAGGCGGATTTGCCGAAGCCGGCCCCTAGTCCCACCCCAGCTCGCACCCCAGCCGCTTCAAGTGCCCCCAAGAAGCCCCCCCAGCCGAGCTTCTTCTAGAACATTTTAGAACACTGCCGAAATCTGGCGCCGTGCGGCAGGCGCCAGATCCGCCGGGGATGGCCTTCCGGCGCTGAACGATAGGCAGGCCAGAAAGGAGGTGAAAAAGATGGATATACAGGTTGCTAGATTAAGAGAGGTGTTGGGACTCCTGAAGCCGGTAATCCTCCGGAAAACTCCCCTGCCGGCACTAACCTATGTCCTATTCAAGGACGGCAAGGCTGTGGGCACTAATTTGGAAACCATGGTCATCGTCCAGGTACCTGAAGCCGATATCGATTGCCTGATCCCCTATAACGATGTGGTCGCGATGCTCCAGTACGTTCAAGGCTTGAAAACTCTACACATTGAGCCCAAGGATGGCAAGGTTACCATGTCATGGGCAGACGGCAAATCGACTTTCGGCACCAGAGACGTAGGAGAATTCCCTAACGTGCCCGAGTTCGTGCCGACGGTTGAAGCTGACATCGATATCGATACCCTGATCCCTGCAATGTATGAGGCAATGAGCTTCGCCGCTACCGAGGACGCCCGGCCAGTACTGCAAGCGGTTTCCCTGATCCTGGGAGACGAGGTTGCGGTCGCCGCAGGCGACGGCTTCCGGATGGCTCACAAAACTCTACCCCTGTCTTTCCCCCAGGAAAGTATCCTTGTCGTGCCCCTGGGCTCCGTAAAGGCCCTGAAGCTGCTCTGGGATAAGACCCCGCGTACCCCGCCGGCCTCCGATTTCCTGATACCGGCAATCATGGCCAAGAAGCGGGCCTCGCTCGCCCTCGATGGCGAGACGGGACTGAGGTTTATCTTCGGCGATTCGACCACAGCCATCGTTAAATTGCTCGATGGCTCCCCGCCGGATTGGCTCAAACTGATGCCGAACAAGGAACCAGTGCTAAAGGCCTCGGTCATGGGGTCTGAGATGGAATTGGCAGTACGCCGTGTCCTGCCAGTCGCCAAAATGGGAACTAATATTGCCCGCCTGGCGTTTAACGATGACACGGTAACTGTCTCGGCCAAGTATGAAGGCCAGGAAGTCGAGTCAACAGTCAAGGTCTTGATGTCTCAGGGAGCTCCGGGCAATGTGGCACTAAATGCCACCTTCCTCCTCGATTATCTGAAGGGCAAGGACGGTGTAGTGATCCTCTCATGGGAGGGTCAGAGCTCCCCCCTACTCTTCAATCACCGGAAAAACCCGACGGTCCTTATCATGCCAATGATGGTTACAGAAGCGGCAGACGAAGTGGAACCAGCCGAAGAAGAGGAAGCGGTAGCCGCCGAGGCCGAGGAGGTAGAGGAGGTAGAGGAGGGGGCAGAGCTCGAGGCAGAGACGGCAGAACTGGGACCGGACGAGGAAGTAGCGGCAGACGAAGTGGAACCAGTCGAAGAAGAGGAAGCGGAAGCAGCTGGAGAACCGGAAGCGGAACCAGTGGCCGCCACAAAACCAGCTCGGAAGAAGCGGACCAAGAAGTAGTGACAAAATACAGCAATCACAGCCCGGGGCGTGGGGCACCATGGAAAACCCCCACGCCCCGGGCGAGGAGGTGAAAACGTGCAGATGCTCACCAAAGAGATTGGAGCGAAGCTGCCCAAGCTCTATGAAACGGATAACATCCCACCAGCTGAGAAGGTCTGTGTTGTCAAATTCTTCCAGCCCTGGGGGAGCTGGACTTGGTATGCTGTCGAGTTTGACGGCCAGGACAGATTCTTTGGCCTGGTAGACGGCTTTGAGCTGGAATGGGGTTACTTCTCGCTGCAGGAGCTTCGGACCGTCCAAGGTCCCGGGCGGATGGCCATTGAGAGAGACCTCTACTTTGGCATGCCCCAAATGAAGGATATCCGTGCCCTGCAGGGTAGAGAGAGTTCCTGGTGCTAACTAATCGAGAAAGAAGGAGGTAGCAATTGACTGAACCAAAGCCTGATATGTTCCAAAACGCCGGCCAGAACGTAGCAACACGGCCGGCGCAATCTCGATCGGCAAAGAAGGGAGATGAGTGGATAGACGACCTGGTTGGTGCCCTCACCGACCCGATAATAGTGTACCCCTCCGGGTGGCAGGACACCTTGCCTGACTGGATTAAGCCCCAGATTACCCTGGAGCGGATAATTATGAACATTCGGGTTTCAAAGGAAGGTGGGGTACCCGTCGGCGACACAGAAGCACTAGCATATATCTACCCCCGGACTATGGAAGCATCCATGAGCGAGCAGTGGTACCGCATCTATATGTATGTTTTTAACCAGGCTATGAAGCTCAAGAAGACCGAGGTACCGGAAGATCTGAAAAGCGAAAAGCTCTCTGACTATGATATGGAGCATCTGAACGAGTTGAAGGGATGGATCTACCAGCGGCGTGTGAAACACCGCAAGGAGAAGGCACGGGCAGAGCTCCGCGAGGGGCTCCAGGCAAAAGAGGGAGCCGAGGCCGAGGAGCTGGAGACCAGCCCGGCCCAGCCATCATTCTTCTAGGTGACCTTAGTAAACTAAAGTGATTGCATCACTTTAGTTTATTGCTGCCCCCCCCTTGACAACAGCAATAAACTGTGCTATAGTTATAGTAATATAAAAATAGGGGGCTAAATAGAATGACGTACGGAATAGGGCGAGTGCCGGCAGATGTAGACCAAACGAGCGAGGCACTGGCAGAGCTCGAGGCGCAGCGGTTGCAGCCACGTCCAAAACCAACCAAAATTTGCTCAAACTGCGGGCAATCTACTAATGAGCTTATGACATCTGCACACGGCAGTGTGTGTCCCGATTGTTACGATGAATGCAGCGATTGATGGCTACCAACAAAAAATAGGAGGTAAATAGAATGTCCGAGAAAAATCAATGGATTATCCTAGAGGATGACAGCGGGGAGAGAAAACGCTACAATCTGGCCTCGATGACCAAACTCGGCCTTAGCGTCAGAGAGGGGGCGTGGGCTACCGGCGTGAGTTTGGAAGAGGTCTACCTGATGCCCCGGTCAAAGCGGGTTATCCTAGAGACGTACTCAATCTGGGAGGACCAGCGTACTCATGGATGCGTCGGAATACGCTACCACATAGCAGGAATTGATACCATTGCCCAACTAGCCGACCGGACTGGCAATGATCAGCTGATGGAACTCGTGCCAGAAGGACAGGTTAATTAACCCATCATAGTAGGAGGGAAAAGGGTCGGGGGTTCGAATCCCCGGCCCCTTTTTTGTCTTCTTAATTCCAAAAGGTTAATTAGTTGGCGATCGTCAATAATTAACTGCCCGACCTGGGCGGCCCATGGCGCCGCTGCCGGCATAGATACATACATACATAAGGCAGACTTCAGCCGGGAGAGAAACGGTGGCCACCAGCTCCCCTTGGTATTTTAACAATTTGTGAAGAACAGCCAAGGGGCTTGACAAACTATTTAAAGTATTATACGCTGTTGCACATGGCAGAACAAGGTAAACTAGATTTCATGCCCACTAACCTGGTCAATCTCTCAGAAGCTAGCCGGCTGATAGGGGTTAGCTATGTATGCCTGTGGCGCTGGATAAAGAAGGGGAAGGTTACCCCGGCAAGGCTTTGTGGGCTGCCTTTCTTAACCTTGGAGCAAGTGGAGTATCTGACGAAGGAGATGGCCCCGTTCAGAAAATTCGTTCCAAAGAATAAGAGGAATCAGAAAAGTAATTAAGCCACCGGTCACCCGGTGGCTTAATCGTGGAACTGACGAGGCCTGGGAACCTCAAGCGTCTTTGTCATTGTAGCAGGTCTCAAGCCTTCGGTCAAGAAAGGAGCAGGTGCGCAGTTGCGCAACATCGAGTTGATGAGCTAGAGGGGGCCCAGGGCGAGAGTTGGAAACTAATACCGGCGCTGCCGGCAGGAGCTACCGGGAAACTCGCCCTGGCATCCCCCAGTCCAAGAGGATTAAATAAAGTATGGAGCATAAACTTACCTGGTTCTTTATAGGCTGTGTTGTTGAAGGCCTGGTAGTGTTCATGTTAGGACTCTTTATCCTATTACCGGACCTCCTGAGGTTAGCTCAGTAACGAAAAACTGCTAAAGAGTGGCATATGAAAGAGACAAGACTTAGGATAATGGCTGGGGAACCAGGATTCGAACCTGGGCTACGTGATTCAGAGTCACGTGTCCTACCGCTAGACGATTCCCCAAAAACCGACGTCACAGAATCGAAATTTAGGCCTCTTGCCAGCTTGCCGAGATATATTCTACCTTTGATTTTGCCCAGAAAAATAGCGGGGATTGGGCAACTGCTTCAGAGTCAGTTGCCCAATCCCCGCAACCCTCCTATAATACCACCCCACCCCGCTGATATCAACGCGCCTTACTTTCGTCATGGCTCGTTGGTACCGGTTTTCTTTTTCCCTATCTACCGCCTTATACAAAGGTGTCTATCACCTTCGCCTTTTCTCTTCAGAAGTAGAAAGATAGAAGGTAGGAGGTGATATTCATGCTAACTGAACATGCCATCAAGGAATTTATGCTCAGCCGGGGCGGAGTCCGCCCCAAGACCCTGAGGGACTATCGGATGCACCTCGAGCATTTTCAGCGGGGCTTCCCCACCGATTTGCCGACGACCCCCCAGGCTCTTCAATCCTATTTCAACAGCTTCCCCATCAAGTCCGGAGCTAACCCCCAGGGCGTTGAGCCGGAAACCGTCCATGCCCGCTTCCGCACCGTTCGGGCCTTATACAACCAGATGCGGCTATGGCATCCCAAAAGATCCAATCCTATGAAACGGGTCAGGGCGCCAGAGCTAAAGAGAAAGACCATGCGTATATTCGCCGACAGCGAGCTCCACTCCCTGTTTAGCCTGCCGCTCTCCCCCAGGGACCGCGCCCTGGCCACCCTTCTCCTGGACGTCGGGCCCAGAGCAGATGAGTGCGCCACCCTGATCTGGGAGTACGTGATGCCGGGCTACGTGGTTCTCAGGGGGAAGACCGGATCGAGGACGGTCCCGATCAGCGAGACCACCTACCGACGGCTGCTAGCACTCAGGAATGGCGGCGGCATCGAGCAGCACGTCTTCCTGGGGAAGCGCGGGCCGCTGTCCTACCAGGGCATCTACAAGCTGGTGCGACACCTGTGCCACCAGGCAGGTATGGACGGCAAGCGGTGCTCCCCGCATACATTTCGTCATACATTCGGTACTGCGTACGCCGCCGCCGAGGGCTGCGACCCATCGGTTCTGCAGGAAATCATGGGCCATAAAGACTTCAAGACAACCCTGCGGTATATCCAGAACAACCCCGTACGGATGGCAAGAAACCACCAGCGCTGCACCCCGCTGAAGGGGCTGGCCGCGGCCGCCCAGCAGTTCTTTGATTTTGATGCTGTAAAAGAGGCAGAGGCGATACTCGCCGAGAAGGAGGACTAACTATGCCCCCAATGAACGAACCTCCCGACACGTACACGGCCAAGTTTCAGGAAGCCAACTGCAGAGGCTGTAGGTTCGCTGATAAAGCGACGGTGTGCACCGGTGAGCCCTGCTGCACCATCGGCTTGCCGGACATCAGGGATGATAAGTGCTACACCAGGCGAGTGGAGGAATGATGCCCCATATAATACACGGCGCATTAGATAGATACTTCCCGAAAAAAGCAGGTGATGACATGAAAGCAACATTAGAAACCATCCCGGTCCACGGTATAGGCGTAGAGATTGAGTCGGAGACCCGAGAGGAAAGGCGGGTACTCGAGCGGATATGGAACACAGGCGGGGGGCCGGCTGTGCTGGTCCGGCAAGACGATGGTAATGTTACCCTCGTCGTAGCCCCGACCGTAGAAGCAACTGAGAAGGAGGCAGCCCATGGCAATTGAGCAAATTGACCTGGACCTAATCGTCGATAACCCCTACCAGCCCCGACTCACCTATCACAGGAAGGACATTGATCAGCTGGCTCAGTCCATCAAGACACACGGCCTGCTGCAGGTGCCCCCAGGCCGGCGTGTAGGCGGAAAGGTTGAGCAAGCCTTCGGTCACCTGAGAAAGAGGGCTTTCGCCAAGCTCGCCAAGAAAGAACCCGAAAAGTGGCGCCAAATGCCTATAGACATCCGGGATCTTACTGATGACCAGATGGCACTATTTGCCCTTGAGGAAAACCTGAAGCGCCGCGACATTACCCCCCTGGAGACAGCCCGGGCAGTGGATACATACCTCAATAGGTTCAAGGGAAAAACCGAGGTTGAGGTGGCCGCGTCCCTCAATATGGCTCAGCCCACCGTCGCCAACATGAGGCGAGTACTGCGGCTGCCGGTGAAGTTCCTGGAAAAGATAGACGAGGGTGTGCTCAGTTTCACTCAAGGAAAGGAGCTGCTCATCTTTGAGAAGGTGGTCAATGCCGAGGAGATGATGAAGTCGGCTCTGCGCGGCTTGAGGGGCACCGGGGGATATGGCCACGCCAACACGGTCGAGGGATTGATACTATCTATTTATGATGTAGCGAAGGACCAGTTTCGCCCCCTGGATAAGAAGTGGCAGGGGTATCGCTGGGACCTCCTCTTTGATACCCGGGCAGCTGGCTGCCTGAAATGCGACAAGACAATCCGGACGCATCCCACCAAGAGCGAGACCGCCCACTGCTGCCTTGACGACGCATGCTGGGACCGTCACCAGGCAGAGCACCGGGAGAATGCAGCTGCCGAGGCGAAAGCCCGAATCGAAGCCGAGATCGTCAAGCGAGCCGCAGAATCTGTCACCACAGAAGCCAAGGGAAGTATTCCGCAAGGAATACCTGGGGAGGCCCCGGCTCAGGCAGCTACCAAGTTAAAACAGAAACCAGTACCATTAGCGACCGATGGCAGCGGTACCGCTTTGGTCGTACCCTGCGGCTCCTGCGCCAGTAAAGAAACTTGCGACCGTAGCTACTTCCACGTGGCCGAGGGCGACGATGGCCGGCTCGTCTGTGACCAGAAGATTGACGTAGCAGCTGCTCCAGAGGAAGTCAAGGCGCCATCCCCAGAAATCCCTGAGGATATCCTGTCCCTGGCCAGGGAGACCGCGGGTACCCGGGCTGAGGTACTGGACCTGAACGACATCAGCGCCGGCAATGGATATTTCCGCCGGGTACACCAGGGCTATGCCCTCCTCGATGAGGTGTTCGACCTGCTTGATGACCCTCCGGAGTGCCTTGAGGTCTGCACCCATGGCTTTCATTTCGCCTTCGACAGCAAGGCATCGCAGCAAAAGGAGATCCGAATCTGCTCCGATCCCAAGTGTCTGACCAGGAAGAAGTCAGCCTTTACCCGGGCAAAGAACGCTGCCGGCCAAGCTCTCAAGAAAGCCGAGACCAGGGCAGTCAAGGAAGCAATCGCCCAGACTACCACATTAGATCGACCCCGTATCAAACTGATTCTCCTGGCACAGATGGACGGGCAACACACCACCCGTCATTACTATGGTGCAACTGACGGCAAGAGACCTGAAAAGTGGCTCTGGGACAAGGTTTCTGCCGGTACCCCTGAAAGCGACCGTGCTAGATCTAAGCTGCTTAAGGCTATAGACAAGCTCTCAGCTGAGCAGCTGGCCCAGCTTGTTGTAGAGTTCATGTTCGACTACCTCACCGACAAGGGAGATATCGGTAGTTACCAGATCAAGGCCGACAAACCCCTCAAGTGGATGGGGATCACTGTGCAGGAAGACGGTAAAGGAAGCTAGATGGAACCTTATGAATTTGTTCAGAAACAGAGCCTGCCTTATAAGGCAAAAATCACTCATGCCAAGCTGAGAGCTCGTGAGTTCTTTGATTTCCTGGATGGTAATGTATATTGCTCAGTAGGCGGGCTGGATAGTATTACATTGCTTCTGTTTCTCCGGAAATATGTCTCAAAGGATATTCCTGGAGTCTCCGTCTCCAGTTTAGAAGATAAGAGCATACAGGCAGTTCATAGCCAGCTCGACAATATGGTTATTTTGAAGCCAGAGAAATCAAAGGCACAGGTTCTTAAGGAATTCGGCTATCCCCTACTTTCGAAAGATAAAGCTATCAAAATAGAGTTTCTACAAAACCCGACTGAGAAAAATGCGACTGTTAGGCACAACATCATAACCGGCGACACTGGCAAGAGAGGTGGATATAAAAACTCTCGGCGTATGAGGCTTCCTGATAAGTGGCAACGGTTATTTGTGGAGCAGGAAGCCCCCTTCAGAGTTTCAGGGAAATGCTGTTATTACATGAAAGAACAACCATGCGGCCGCTATGCTAGAGAAACTGGACGGTTCGTATACATGGGCTTGATGGCCGATGAGGGAGGTAGGAGGGAAATATCCTTGAAGCTACACGGCTGTAATTACTATGGTAAGACAGTTACTAGGAGCTGCCCCTTCGCCATATTTAATAAAACAGACCTCTTACGGCTGGCATTGGAGCTTAACGTGCCAGTGCCCGAAGTATACGGTCAGATTGCGGAGACTACTGACGGCCAGTTAACCACTACTTTGGCTAAAAGAACCGGGTGCACAATGTGCGGATTCGGTATCCACCTGGAGAAGCGCCCTCACCGGTTTGATAGGTTGAGAGCGTCCGACTACAAAGAATGGCACTTCTGGATGTATGACAAGGGTTGGGGTAATGTCCTGAGCTATATCGGCGTCGAGTGGGAAAATCATCCAGGCGTCCTAGTATGACTTATTTAGTAGCGGAGATAGTCAAACATGAATGACATGGAGATTCTACGGCGTGCCTATGAACGTGAGCATGACACCAGGGACCGGCGATCGCCGCATCTCCGTTCCTGGGAGTATTACACCCTGGGAGCTTCACGTAATGACATTAGGCGCCTCTTGGATGAAGGGCTGCTCATCATCGCCCTAAAGACGACTGCATTGACAAAGTACCAACTAAGCGAGAAGGGGCGCAATCTCGTGTGGGCGCTATCGATGGAACGCGAGTTTACGACGGTCCCGGCCGAGTCAGTCGTGGAAGCCATGGCTTTAGTCGTGGGGTTTGACGACCTTAAGCAAGCAATCGCCCAGGCGGTGGAGACCCGGCGGCATATTAACTTCCTTTTGGAGGGTCCGCCGGCGTGTGCCAAGAGTATCATGTTAGAAGGCGTGCGCGCAGCTGTGCCCGGTGCTTATATCGCCTTCGGCTCACGTACCTCTGCATCAGGTCTCTCTGACGCTCTTTTTGAGCACCAGCCCTCCGTGCTTCTACTTGACGAAGCAGACAAGATGGACAACGAAGTCTACTCGGTACTTCTGGGACTTATGGAGAGTGGGGAGGTGCTAGAAACCAAGAGCCGAAAGACGCGCGGAATAAGGCTCGATACTATGATTCTAGCTGCGTGTAACAGTTCAGCCAAGATGCCCAGGGAATTCCTGTCACGTTTTGCCCTCCATGTTCATTTGCCAACGTACTCCCGCCAGGAATTCATTGATGTCTGTCACGGTTTCCTTAAACGAGCGGAGGCGTGCCCCCCGGAGATTGCGGTCCTCATTGGTCAGTATGTCTATGATTACGGCATCGGGGATGTTCGCAAGGCTCGAGGTGTGTGGCAACTCATGACTGCTGCCACTGAGGACGAAGTACTGCGGGTTATCCATCTGATGCTTAAATATAGCCCCAATGGTGATAAAAGGCGTCAAACGTCAGAGGGTCAGCCCTCGAGGAGGCTGCTATGAATCCAGAAATGAAAACCTACACCGGTCTAAACACTGGAGCGGGACCGCAGGAGGTCACGGTTACGTTAGTGAAGGTAGTACCCGGCGACAAGACTCGTGCGCAGATGAAGACGTATAAGCTATCGCATAAACCTAGTTTAGCCTTGTGGAATCATTCACCTGTCGGCTTCCAGTGGGGCTATGGAGGCAGCGGCCCCGCCCAGCTCGCTCTGGCTATCCTGCTGGATTTCACCAACGCGCAAGAACTCTCTGTGAGGCTCCACCAGAAATTCAAGGCGGCCTTCATTACCAGATCAGGTAAGAAGCTGCTGGTAACCGAGCCAGAAATGAAGTACTGGATCTCTATGGTAGAACAGGGGGCAAAGGAGGGGGACGTCAAATGAGTAGTGCGCTTCTGCGAGGTAGGACCTTAGACCCTGGTATGGTCAAGCTTGCTGAACATTCGAGAAGGGTTAGAAAAGGTCTCCTGAAAGAAAAAATCAGAGACGGTACCCTTACCGCGGCAGAACGCCGCGAACTTCGATCGACGAAGTGAAGGAATAGTAAGAACCATGAGAAGAGCCGTTGCCCGAGGAAGAATGTTTCCCCAAAGCTACTCTACGGACAGGCGATACGGCCGCCTCTCCTTAAAGGCCATTGGCCTGTTTCCCCTAATGTGGGCCAATGCTGATGACCAGGGGCGCCTCTGCGGTGACCCTGAAGAGATTAAATACGCCGTCTGCCCTAATATAGACCATATCACCAAGCACGATATTCCCGCGCTCCTCCTGGAGCTGCAACAAAACGACCTCATCCTGTGCTACGAAAGCCCGAAATCGCCCGCCATCCAGCTGCTTGACTGGTGGGATGCCAACCACCGGATGCAATGGTCCTGGCCATCACAATACCTACCCCCGGAGGGCTGGGTAGACCATCTACGCTATAAAAAGGACGCCAAAACAGTCTTTACCCAAAACTGGCCTATCTCAGGTGAGTCCTCAGGTGAGACCGATACTATGTCTCAGGCGAGTACTGCCGAGTACCCAGGTGAGTCCACAGGTGAGACCGATACTATGTCTCAGGCGAGTACTGTCGAGCCGTCAGGTGAGTCCTCAGGTGAGTCCTCAGGTGAGTTCTCAGGTGAGTTCTCAGGTGAGACACCCAGGCCCCCCCCCTTAACAACCCCCTCTACTCAAAACGAAAGAGGAAGAGAAAGAGGAAGAGGAAGAGGAAGTTCACCTGAGGACTCAGGTGAGAACTCCTCACCCTCACCTACAGCTGATGAAAATAAAATTACAAGCGCTTTGCTCGAGTCCTTCAGCCACGAATGGGGGAGGGTACCAGCTGGAGAACCCGAAAAGGTGATTGAAAGAGTGCCTGATGCTAAAGAACGGGCGCAACTGCGAGACCTGGGGGAAGAGTTATCCAGGCGCGGCGGCGTACCGCTCGATTACATCAGGCAAGCCTTCGGTGAGGCTGCCGGCGCAACCAAGTTTCACATAAGCTATGTCCGTGCCGTGTTATTGGACTGGATGCGGTATTCGAGAAATCCGCCATGATGAGTAATTGCGCAGTTGCGGGATTGCGCTACTGAGTAACTGCGTAGGCCTGCGCATTGGAGATATGAGGCAGGATCCGGATGAAGATTGAACTGGAACGAGCGAGAAGTCCGCCATGATGAGTAATTGCGCAGTTGCGGGATTGCGCTACTGAGTAACTGCGTAGGCCTGGACATTAGAGGTAGGAGGTAGGATTCGGATGAAGATTGAACTGGAACGAGCCCAAGAAATAGCCAGTGACGTCATTGGCAGGCTTAGTCCCTACTGTAGCAGAATCCAGGTGGCCGGCTCCACCCGGAGGAGAAGGCCCCTGGTCAAGGATATCGACTTGGTGCTCATACCTGCTGATCCCTGGAACCTGTCATCTGAGATCGCGGGTCTCGGGGCAGTCTCTCATAAGGGGAATAAGCTACAGCGGGTACAATACCAGGGCCGCCAGGTGGATATCTACTTCGCTGACGAGGTAACCTGGGCGACTCTTTTGCTGATCAGGACCGGCTCGGCCGAGAATAATATCCGGCTGGCCACCCTGGCCAAAGAGAGAGGCTGGCGCCTTCGTGCGAGCGGGGAGGGCCTCTTTAATGAGAGGGAGGAGAGAATCGCCGGCGATACCGAGGAATCCATATATCAAGCTCTGGGCATACCCTACCAGCGGCCGGAGGAAAGAGGTTAGGAGAGGGGGTCATAGCCCGCTAATAGTCGACCAGGGGAGCGTAGAGAGGGGGTAGTCAAACATGACTGAGCCATCATTGATCAAAACAACAAAGACCGTTAGCCAGACTTTGGCTGACCTGCGCCTGCTATTTGCTAAAGGGGCAATAGAGGACTGGGAACCCATACCAGAAGAGAGTGGCGCCGGTTATGACGTGCGCTATTTCAGGAACAGGACCTGGACAGAGATCGGCTCTTATTTCCAACCAACAAAGGCGATGAATTTAAGGGTTTGCTACCAGGTTATCGATAACATGTTTCGCTGGGAGTCAAGGGGGGTTACCGGCTTGGTGAAGGGGACGGCATTTATGGGGGGCGACCTAGTTTCTACACAGAGCCGTGAGACGGAATCCTTTGATGAAGCCTGTGCTATCCTCGGTGTTGAACCCGAGGCTTCCTGGGAGGAGATTGATAGGCTATTTAAAATTAAGGTGCAATATGCCCATCCTGATAAATTCACCGATCCTCAGGAGAGGACGGCGGCTGAGGCGAGGTTTAAGCGAATTGAGAAGGCCTATAAGCTGGTAGAGAAGGTTAAGCGGGTGAAGTGAGAAAAGTTTCACATCGGGACAGAAAGGATGAGAAAGGAGGTAAGCAAATGGGAGCTTGGAAGCAACTGGAAGGGTTTATGAAGGTTTTCCCCTGGGTTTTGGGTGTTGGTGCTGTCGCCGCAGCGCTAGCAATCGTAATCTGGTTACTAAGCTCAGGAGGTGGCTGAAATGAGGTTTAGGTGCATTGGCTGTAATAGGCCAATTGACTGGACTAGCGAGGAGTCATTTTGCTACACTTGCCCGTGTGGAGCCACAATATTCTATGATGAGGAGAAAGACACGCCAGTCGCCCCAGCCTCGTTGGTAGCGGTTATTAAGGCTAGGGAGGAACTTCCTCACCTCGATCACTTAGTCGGCCGGTCTCATTTTACCTCTCCTCTCAAGGAGAGGTTCGCTGAACAGCTGACCTCTCTGGGTGCTACCTGGATGAAAGACTGTGAGCAGTGCCTGGAGGATGGGACATATCAGAGCCAGCTTGATAGAGAGGTAAGTGAGTGGCGGCGATCCCGAGTCACTTCCCTCTCTACCCCGTGCGGACACGAATCCTGAGAGGGTCATTGTGAAGAAATGTCTCTACTCCATACCTATATTTTGTAACATTACAATCTCCTTACATGATGACAGTTATTACAGGCGACGCATCTCCGATACTGTCCACTACCTGCACTTCGTAGTGGTAACCGTAAGTCAAGAGTATAGGTCCAGCAGGAAGCATTACCACTGTAGATTGACCAGGTGCAAGGGTTATCTCCTCCGCGTGAGCCACCATCCATTCCCCCCATACCCCAGATAAGAATCGGCGAGACTGATAAACAACTTGCCTGGTAGCTGACTGAGAGCCATTGTTTACTACTGTGGTAGATGCTACCACAGTAAACCAACTAGCAAAAGATGGCTCGATACTGAATACAGGCAAACCATATTCCCACTCATCTGAGGCAATTGTTACGCCTTCCAGCGCTTGGTAGGCTCCGACCAGCATGCCACCGGAAAAGACATCAAGGTAGACGGGAAAATCTCCCTCAATACCAGGCATAGTTACTGGAAAGCTAACATCCCGTGTCTCTTGAGCAGCCAGCGAGAAGTTTTGTAGCCCTGAGCTGGCTGCTTTATCCACTCCTAGATATAGCTCAGCCACATAATCAAACCCGACAGACATTGGGTTTGTTACCTGCGCCAACGCAGTATGAGAACTCCCCGGAACGAATACTGCCATATCTCTAATTCCAGGTTATGGGCCCAATAACTATCTCAGGGGAGATGACTATCACAACATTCTCCGTGGCTTGGAATGCACCAACAACCACCCCGCCGACGAGCACATCAAGGTAAACTGGGAAATCCCCTTCAACCAGGGGCATGGTTAACGGAAAGCTTACTGGTTGTTGTGTCCCAGGGGCGAGGGTAAAAGCAATTACCCCGGAACTAGCCACTTTGGTTACGTCAAGATAGAGCTCAGCGGTGTAGTTGAACGCCTTGGCGGTCGGGTTGCTCATAGTTGCTACAGCTGTTTTTGTAATACCGCCTTCAAATGTGGGGTCTTCACTGTCAACCCATCGGATTTGTTTCTTGTCCCTTCGGATTTGTTCGGGTTCCCTTTCTTCTGCCATGGTTCCCTCCTGTATTCTGATTATATCATTCCCATTCTATCGGGAGTAGTGTTCGCGGGTGCTCCGTGGTGAAGTGATATTGTAGCTCCTCCAGGGTGGCAAACTCCTGGCCATCAACCGGGCAGGTATAAACTGTTGTTGGTGGTGGCGTCGTGGCTGGTGCTGCCTGGGCTGCCGCATAGACTCCTAGCAGGACGGCCCCTGCTAAAACTATCCCACCTAGTATTACGGGTAAGGCGCTTCTTTCTCCTGGCATCAGATTAAATCCTCCTCAGTGTCCTGAACACTGCGTATGTCAAATCAGTTTCGCCGCTATCATCTTGCTTGCCATGCTGCCTCCAATAGAGGGCACGGTGTAAGCGACCGCCAGCTTAGGCTTCCACCCATCGCCTTTATCGGCATACCAGATGCCCATACCTCCGTCATTATTATTATTAGCCGGGGTGTTATCTCCAGGTTCAACGCCTCCTGCGTCATGAGTAGCGTCTCTAGTCCCGAAGGGAGTGGCGACTATCTTTGATATGGCGCCTATACCGGTACCATTAAACGGAAAAACATTGTAATCAAGCTGGTCCCACGCGACGACTCCAATGGTAGTTGAATATGCTACTGCGAGTAGGCTGTTGAAATCACCGGGTGCGAGCGCTACATTAGACGCAGGAGCTGACTTGTAGATGTTCAAATCGGGGTTGTACTTGCCTGATGCCGGGTCAGTTTTAGTACCTCCGCTCAGAGCAAGTTCACCATCAAATATGTCGCCATCAGGCGGCAAACCAGTCGCATCAATTACGATTATGCCTCGGTACAAACCAGTCCACCTGTCAGCTGTGCCTCCTGAAGCATTCAGGAAGCATCCGGCGTGAGACACACCACCACCGGCGTCATCGTCCCACGCATGAGTCCCCGCGTCACCGCGTGCGTTAACCCAAGTTATAGCCCCGCCATCATAAGCAACCCTACCGTCCACGCTAGATACCTCATCATGCGCGTCCGGGAAAAAGGTCATACTTGCCCCAATCTCGATAGGGAAAACCTTTCCGTCAAATTCGGAAGACTCTATTATCTCCGAATTTCCAACAACACGTACCTTTAAGAATCTCCCTATGGCATCCTCAGCGTAACCTAGCTTGAGTTTGAGAGCACCTGTCTTATTATGCCTGATTTCCACCCTGGCATGAGGATGGCGGTCAATGAACCATCTTTCTCTGTACCGTCCCGGAATGAGTCGCACCCTTCGCCGGCAAAGCGTACCGTACTGCCAAAGTATTACGTTATCGTGATAGTTAAGATTTATGGGGTCAGTTGCGAGTATCAGTGGGACCGGCGAGTCGGGCAGGATCTCAGAGCCATTCACGAGAAGCTGAGCATGATAGGAACATTCGGTACCTTTCTTTATTCCAAGTGGCTGGTCACTAAGTACCACCAGCCGAATGGTGCCGGTACTCACGGTGGCGTGGAAGATGTTATTTCCGTTTTCTATAACCCCGGCCTTTTCTAGCCACTCCAGTTCGTTCCTGGACCCGTAGGCATCAACCATTGGTAGCCCTGAAGCAACCATAAAGCGTTGTCCTGTAGCGACGTCCCGATAAAACTTAGCATAAGGTGAATGCTCTTTACCGCGAGAGCGAGGCGCATAATCCTGTGTAAACTCCACATAATCTGGGTCAATATGCAGCCTGGCCAGTTCTCTAAGGAGCACTGGGTCAGTGACTTTTTTGTTGGGTCTCGTTACTTTTTCAGGCATTTCTACACCGAGTAAGCCACCACTAGCCCTACCTGGATGTCGTTATATTTAATAAAGTCCTGGTCGGCTTTTGACAGTAGCCACCGGAAGGTATAATTACCATTAGCGTTCACTTCAGCAACAATGTTGATTCCACCGGGAAGGACATCCCCAGCTTCCCGTGCCGTATCAGCCAGTGTATTATAATCGTCAACATGATTGATAGCATCAACATAGGCACCTGCAGTAGTCTCTTTAACTTGCCACACCTGGCTAGTACCGGCTATCGTTGCTCCATCCAGCTTATTAACTCCGGCATAGGTATTCTCAAGCATCCGGTACTTGAACATAGCTTTTACGATTACAAAGGTGGCGCCAGCCGGTATGTCCGCTATGGTAACCGTGGGAGTAATTACGATAGTGGCTGCACCAACACCTATTTGCACTTTCTCCTGCGAGTCACTCCAGAATGGCGGGGGTGTGATAAGTACCCTACCCAGAGATGTCGCCAGAGCTGCAATATCAGTAGGGAGATTAGCTGCGGCCAGCTCATCGAGGTACCCAGCCCTGACAGCCGATAGTCTTGTGAGTAAAGTATCTATATCGGCGGGAATGTTGGCTCCGTCCAGCTCCTGCATCCGGGCCGCAGTAATCTCGTCAATGAGCGCTGCCCGGGCTGCGGTTAACTTATCAGCTAAGGAGGTGGCCCCCTCATAGCCAATCATGGCTAAGAAGGTCTGGGCCGGGTCCCCCAGGATTCCAAGGATAGAGCCGAGGGTTGCCGCGGAAGCATCCCCGACATCGGCCATGAGGTCGGCTATCTCGCTATCAAGGTAGGCCGCGATAGTAGTCAACATGCCCTGAAGGTCAAAATCAAGCTCATCGAGGTACCCAGCCCTGACAGCCGATAGTCTTGTGAGTAAAGTATCTAGATCGGCGGGAATGTTGGCTCCGTCCAGCTCCTGCATCCGGGCCGCAGTAATCTGGTCAATGAGCGCTGCCCGGGCTGCGGTTAACTTATCAGCTAAGGAGGTGGCCCCCTCATAGCCAATCATGGCTAAGAAGGTCTGGGCCGGATCCCCCAGGATTCCAAGGATAGAGCCGAGGGTTGCCGCGGAAGCATCCCCGACATCGGCCATCAGGTCAGTAACAAGTGCAGTCAGGGCAGCCACCTCGGCAGGCACAAATCTGAAAGTGACT
>SDBV01000936.1_pt1 | contig 42727 bp, 39 predicted proteins | sample 2277081 | NCBI WGS metagenome assembly SDBV01 (sample SAMN10402039, study PRJNA504765) | marine sediment metagenome | isolation source: marine sediment core GS10_PC15, 223 cmbsf | place: Arctic Ocean: Southern Knipovich Ridge | collected 2010
GATGTTAACGACATTAAAACGTATTATCCAAGAGGTTAACGCCGCTCCTGATTTATCTCAGGCGCTAGCGCTCGTCGTTGAAAAAGTCAACGAAGCGCTGCATACCGATGCTTGCAGTATCTTTTTGGTGGATGATGAGCGCAGTGAATATGTGTTGTTAGCCACGGCGGGTTTGAACACTGAGATGGTTGGCAAAGCCCGTTTGAAGTTAGGTGAAGGGCTTGTGGGTTTGGTCGGTGAGCGTGGTGAACCCATTAACTTAGAAAAAGCACTTGATCATCCACAGTACCGTTCTAACCCTAAATTCGAAACTGTAATCTATAACACCTTTATGGGTGTGCCCATTATTAATCGAGGTGAGCTTTTAGGCGTTTTATTCGTTCAGCAAAAAGAATGCCGCTGTTATGCAGAAGAAGAGGAAGCTTTTTTAGTGACTTTGTCTGCACAGTTAGCCACCGTTATTGCAGAGGCAAAGGCTAAAGGCATTTTACAAGAGCTCACAAAAAGAGGGCGTAGAAAAAAATTAGGTCGAGTATTAACCGGTATTCCCGGTGCAGTTGGAGTGGCTATTGGTAGGGCGGTGGTGGTTTATCCTCCGGCAGATCTTGAGGCAGTGCCTGATCGAGCGGCGGGTGATGTTGATGAACAAATAAAATTATTTGAAGAAGCGCTAACTGCTGCTCGTGAAGAAATTAACCGTTTGCAAACGCGAGCAAAGTCTTCTTTATCGGTGGCAGAAAATGCATTGTTCGATGCTTATTTGCGCATTCTAGATAGTCGAACATTAATGAATGAAGTCGTCACTGAGATTCAAGCTGGGCAATGGGCACAGTCTGCGCTAAAGCGGGTGATTAAACGGCATGTGCTCCAATTTGAATCTTTAGAAGATGCTTACTTGCAAGAGCGCGCAGCTGATTTCCGTGATTTAGGGCGTCGAATTTTGGCGAATTTGCAAAAAAATAAACGCCAGGCGCCGAATTATCCTGAGAGAACTATTTTAGTCAGCGAAGAAGTCACAGCAACGGCTTTAATGGAAGTCCCTGTTGGGCGATTAGTCGGAGTAATGTCGGGCACAGGCTCGGGTAATTCGCACGTCGCTATTTTATCACGTGCTTTGGGGTTGCCAACGGTCATGGGGGTAACCGGTACGCCGATTACTCAAATAGCAGGCCAAGAATTAGTGATCGATGGATATAATGGTCAAGTGTATTTATCACCTTCGCCCCAGGTCAAAAAAGAATTTCAGAATTTAGTAGTAGAAGAGCAACAGCTCGATGAAGAATTGGAGTCACTACGCGAGTTACCTGCTGAGACCACCGATGGCAAAAAAATGTCGCTTTATGTGAATACTGGATTGGCGATGGATGGGGGTTTATCGTTAAGTACGGGTGCTGAGGGTGTTGGACTTTATCGTACTGAAATGCCGTTTATGTTGCGCGATCGTTTTCCAAGCGAAGAAGAACAACGCATTATGTACCGGCAATTATTGAATACCTTTGCGCCAAGACCTGTCGTTATGCGTACACTGGATATTGGTGGCGATAAATCATTACCCTATTTTCCAGTAGTTGAAGAAAATCCTTTTTTAGGTTGGCGTGGTATTCGCATTACTTTGGATCATCCGGAAATTTTTCTGCAGCAAATTCGTGCCATGTTGCATGCCAGTGTGGATTTAAATAATTTATCGTTGATGTTACCCATGATTACATCGATATCGGAAGTAGAAGAATCGATGCGATTGGTTAAGCAAGCTTATCGAGAATTACGTGAAGAAAAAATAAATATCAAAATGCCCCAATTTGGTTTGATGATTGAAGTGCCGGCCGCTGTTTACCAAGCGTATGATTTAGCTAAGCGAGTGGATTTTATTTCTGTGGGCAGTAACGATTTGATTCAATACATTTTAGCTGTTGATCGTAATAATCCCCGCGTTGCTCATTTATATAATGGCTTACATCCTGCTGTACTGAAAGCATTAAATGATATTGTTAGCGCTGGCCATAGAGCAGCGAAAAAGGTCAGTATTTGTGGGGAGATGGCAGCTGACCCTTGTTCTGTTGTGTTATTGATGGCGATGGGGTTTGATACGCTGAGCATGAATGCCAGAGGATTGCCGCGCATCAAGTGGGTGATTCGAAAATTTTCGATGAAACAAGCTAAAAAACTATTGCGTGAAGTCTCTAAAATGGATAACCCTGTGGAAGTGCGACATCATATGGAACTCGCCCTCGAAGAAGCCGGTCTAGGTGGTTTGGTGCGGGCTGGGAAATAATTTTGGTGAATCATTTGTTATCTTCTGCGGCACCATGTTGCCCCCGCTAATGCAGGTCATCCCCGCGAAAGCCGGAATCCAAGCGCGTTTCGCGCGCCAACTCACGCAGTGCGTTGTGGATCCCGCGGTCAAGCCGCGGGATGACGCGGTGTGAGTGCTTGCCCGTCATTGTGGCGAAAGCCGGAATCCAGGCGCGTTTTGCGCGCCAACTCACGCAGTGCGTTATGGATCCCGCGGTCAAGCCGCGGGATGACGAGGTGTTCCCCGCGTTCGCGGGGATGACGTGCTCTTGCTGCGAGTATATACTCTCGCTACGAATATGAAGGAATAGCGACTATGCTAACATACCCAGACTTCAATCCCATTGCTTTTAAATTAGGGCCGATTAAGGTGCATTGGTATGGGATTATGTATCTGGTCGGTTTTGCGGCGGCTTGGTTGTTGGCATTATTGCGAGCTCGTAAGTCTGAAAGCGGCTGGACGAGCACGCAGGTCAGTGATTTTATTTTTTATGCGGCACTTGGGGTTATCATTGGAGGTCGGGTTGGTTATATGGTGTTCTATGACTTGCCAGGCTTTCTTCATAACCCATTGATTATTTTTAGAATCTGGGATGGTGGGATGTCGTTTCACGGTGGCATGCTGGGCGCTGCGTTTAGTTTATGGTTATTGGGTCGCAAGCTTCACAAATCGGTCTGGGAGTTAACAGACTTTGCGGCGCCACTGGTTCCCATTGGATTAGGGGCAGGGCGTCTCGGTAATTTCATTAATGGAGAATTGTGGGGTAGGGTGAGTGATGTGCCTTGGGCGATGGTATTCCCACGTGCTGGATCTTCACCGCGTCACCCCTCGCAACTCTACGAGTTTTTATTAGAAGGCGTGGCCTTATTTGTTATCTTATGGTGGTTTTCGGCCAAACCGAGACCTCGTTTTGCTGTTTCAGCTTTGTTTCTATTGGGTTATGGTTGTTTTCGCTTTTTCTGTGAATTTTTTCGCCAGCCTGACCCGCAATACGGATTTATCGCTTGGGGTTGGCTTACCATGGGGCAATTGCTATCATTCCCGATGATTGTCGCTGGGGCGATTTCGCTTTGGTGGATTTATTGCAGGAAGAAAAAATCTAACCAAGTCTGAACTGTTTATACTCGTAGTGAATGATTTGGGATTAGGATAAAAAAAGGTAACTACTCACCCGTCATTGTGGTGAAAGCCGGAATCCAGGCGTGTTATGAGCGCAAACGCACGCAGTGCGTTATGGATCCCGCGGTCAAGCCGCGGGATGACGAGGTGTGGGCAGTTACAAAAAAAAGGATGTAGGATTATGGTAAAGCAATCTGTTTGGTTAATTGTAGCTTCTACAGTGGCTATGCTGTTACAAGACCAATTGTCGTTTATATTGAAAATATTATTATTGCTGCACAATAAAGTGGCAGAAGGTTTGGGTATTATATTTTCACGCGCACCAGCCGCTGAGCTTATACAAGCGTTAATTGCATTAATTATAGTGCCCGTGGTGATTGGGGGTATTGTGGCTTTGATACTTTGGATATTTAAGCGTTACAAACATGCCCACTTTATGATGGCGGTGTGGATTACTTGGATGGTGATATTGGTCACATTGCTCGCGCAGCGTGGTTGAGTTAAGAGAAGGTGTGATGCAAACGTATTTAACATTTTTAAAAACGGTTTATGAACGTGGGTTAGTTAAAAACGACAGAACGGGTGTTGGCACTAAAAGCATTTTTAGCTATGAAATGCGGTTTGATCTAACTCAAGGTTTTCCACTGGTGACCACTAAAAAATTGCACCTTAAGAGTATTATTTATGAATTACTCTGGTTTTTGCGCGCAGACACTAATATTCGCTATTTAAATGATCATGGTGTTAGGATTTGGGACGAGTGGGCAGATGCTAACGGTGACCTGGGTCCTATTTATGGTCGGCAATGGCGGGCTTGGCAAAGTACTGATGGTCGTGAGATCGATCAAATGGCCGAGGTCGTTCAAGCGATTCAAAATAACCCTGATTCAAGACGGCTCATTGTGAGTGCTTGGAATGTGGGTGAATTAGCCCATATGAAATTACCGCCTTGCCATTTGTTAATTCAGTTTTATGTGGCAAACGGACAGCTCTCTTGTAAATTAACTCAGCGGTCTGCGGATGCATTTTTGGGGGTGCCCTTCAATATTGCGTCTTATTCCTTGTTAACGCATATGGTGGCCGAGCAATGCAATCTCAGTGTTGGTGAATTTATTTGGTCTGGTGGTGATTGCCATATTTATTCAAATCATATTCAACAAGTTGAACAGCAATTGCAACGTAACCCACGGCCATTGCCTGATTTGATTATTCATCGAAAGCCGGATTCACTGTTTGAATATGAATTCGAAGATTTTGAATTTAAAAATTATAATCCACATCCCACCATTAAAGCTGCAGTTGCAGTTTAATGTTTCACAGCATGCAAGCCTTTTAACATCATTAATGCTTCGTAGAGTTGATAGTCTTTGCGTGCTAGTTTAATTTCTTCTTTACGTTGTTTTTTAAGTGCAGCTAATTTAGCTTCAACAGTTTTATCATGCGTATTGTTTTTAAGATGATTACGATAGTCAGCCTCATCAAAATCAATTAATCCATCAGTATTTTTTTCACTCACTTTTAATTCCGGCACTACGACGTTGGGTTCAATACCTTGAGCTTGAATGACACGCCCTGAAGGAGTGTGATAGAGTGCCGTTGTCAATTTAATGGCGCTGTTAGCGCTAATTGGAATAACGGTTTGCACTGAGCCTTTTCCAAAACTACGTGTGCCCATAATAATGGCACGTTTATAATCTTGCAGAGCACCTGCTACGATTTCTGAAGCAGAAGCAGAGCCACCATTAATTAATACAACCATTGGGATGCCTTTGATCATGTCTCCTGCAGAGATTCTAAAGCGAACATCAGAACCTTTAATACGACCTTTGGTGTAGACGATCAGATCATTATATTTATGGATTTTTTTAGAGTCGAGAAAAGTATCGGCCACTTCGGCGCTGACATCCAATAAACCACCGGGATTATTGCGCAAATCTAAAATCAGCCCCTTAAGATGACCTTTAGCTTCTTTTTGCAAGGCCCGAATATTTTTGCGTAAGGCCTTTTCAACAGGGCCTTGGAAAAAAGTGATGCGGATGTAGCCGTAGTTATTCTGTAATAATTTCTTTTTCACAGTCAGAATTTTAATGGTGTCACGAGTGATTGTGAGACGCAGCGGTGTTTTTCTGTTTTTCCGTATAATCGTTAAATGGACTTTACTCCCTGTTTTTCCTTTAATATGACGAATGGCTTGGCGCAAACTCATGTTTTGAACTAACATGCCATTAATTTTCACAATTAAATCGTTTGTCTTAATGCCTGCACGAAATGCAGGAGTGCCTTCAAGAGGACTAATGACCTTGAGTGCGCCACCCTGTGTGGTCAACTCAATACCGATGCCAACAAATTGCCCGGAAACGGCTGTTTTTAATTCTTTAAGATCACTCGCGTCAAGATAAGTTGAGTGGGGATCAAGGCTTGAGACCATGCCACGGATGGCATTGTTAAAGAGGGCTTTATCGGTTGTTTTTTTGATGTAGTAATGTTTTATCGCAGCAATGGCAGTCACAAAACGTTTGATTTGTTTATGGGGTAATTTATTGCTAACGGCGCTCGGATTGATGCGTTGTTTTTGTATCTTAGAAGCAGAATTTCCATTGAGACCTAAACTGGTTCCGGCTTGCAATAGCAGGAATGTTGCGATAATGCAGGCAGTGATCACTGCTTTATTGTTACGTTGACTCATAGTTATTGTTCTCCAATGACGCATCTCTAACGTGCACACCATTTAGCCGGGTTAAGCGGTTGGCTATTATGACGAATCGCAAAATATAAAGCAGGTGATTTGTAACCGCCGCTTTGGCCAACCGTTGCGATTTTTTCACCAGCATGAACAAAATCGCCTACTTTTTTATAAAGGCTATGATTGCGCCCGTATAGGGTCATATAGCCATTACCGTGATTCACAATGATTAATAACCCATAGCCGGCTAACCATTTAGCAAACACAACTTTACCAGAAGCAACAGCATAAACCGGTTGACCTTCTTTGGTTTTAATCAAATCACCTTCCCATCTTAACTCGCTTCGGTAGATTTTGGTACCAAAATATCGTAATACTTTGCCGTGAGTAGGCCAGTGCAGTTTGCCTCGCAATTTAGCAAAATTTTTGAGTATCAGTTTTTCATGCCTGGCCTGCTTTTCTAATCGAGCTATGGTTTGTGCTAAGCGGCGTTTATTGTTTATTAATCGGTCAAGCCTTTTGTTTTTAGATTTTATTTGGTTGGAGACTTGTTTTATTAGCCCCTCACGGTTATGCGCAATATGTTTGAGCTTATTGTTTTGCGCTTGTTGCCGGGTTTTCAGTTTCGCAAGTTTGTGATACTGCTGTTTTATTTGTTGTTGATTTTGATGCAGTAGCAGAAGCGTATTTTGCGTCGTGTTAATGGTGAGTATTCGATTCCGAGTGATATAACGGTAATAAATTAGCATGCGGCTGATTTTGTTAGTGCTTTGTTGGTTAAGTAGTAATTTCAGATAAGGTTGCCTACCCAATATATAAGCAGCACGTATTTGTTTTGCTAAGAGTTGTTGCTGTGTTTTAAGGTTATTTTGTAGCAACTTGCTGTTATGCTCTAATTGCTTCAGTTTGGTTTGTTGTTGGTCTAAATTATGACGTGTTCTTTGTAATTTAAAATGAACTTTTGTCGAATTTGTTTTGGCCCGTTTAAGGTCTTGTTGTAGATGATTGCGTTTGTGTTGTTCTTTATTTAATTGCGTTTTTATCGTTTTGATTTTATGACTTAACTGTGTTAATTTTTTTTGTTGATTAGCCGTAGCAGGTAACGCAAGAATAATCAGCATTAAAGCAATAATAAAGCGCATGGATTGACGATAAACAATACTTTGTTTTTGACCTTGAATATTCAAACCTATATTACCCCGACAGTTTAATCAGTGGTTGCCCAGTCATTTGTTTCGGTATTTCAATATCCATTAAACGAAGCAGAGTTGGAGCGATATCATCTAATGCACCATTTTGTTTTACAAAATGAGCGTCTCTTCCATAGTAAATAAGTGGCACTTGATTAGTGGTATGAGCCGTATGCGGTTGGCCGGCTTTATTGTTATACATAGTTTCAATATTGCCATGATCTGCTGTGATCAGTGCTTCACCACCCACTTGTTTTAAGCTATGAATAATGCGTTTCATGCATTGATCTATAATACCCACGGCCTCTTCGGCTGCTTTTTCCACGCCGGTGTGACCTACCATATCTGGATTTGCAAAATTACAAATGATGACATCAAATGACTGGTTTGCGATTGCTTCTATTAAAGCATCTGTTAATTCAATAGCGCTCATTTGTGGTTGCAAATCATAGGTTGCGACTTTGGGTGATGGGATTAAGATGCGTTCTTCGTTTGGGTAAGGGTATTCATAACCGCCGTTGATAAAATAAGTAACGTGCGCGTATTTTTCCGTCTCGGCAATGCGCAATTGTTTAAGGCCATGAGCGGATAAGTATTCACCCAAGGTATTTTGCAGTAGCATAGGCGAAAACGCGACTTGGGCTTTGATGTTATTGGCGTAGTGGGTGAGGGTCACAAAGTCGGCAAGCTGTGGGAACACTAGGCGTTTAAAACCATTAAAATCGCTTTCTGTTAGAGCATGAGTGATTTGTCGGGCTCGATCAGCACGAAAATTCATAAAAATAACGACGTCGTCATCGTTGATGGTGATCGGTTTTTCATCGTCGTTGTAAATTGCACTAGCTTTAACAAATTCATCTGTTTCGCCTCGGGCATAAGCCATTTCTAATGCAGCCTTGGCCGAATTAGCATGGGTGCTTGCAAGACCTTGGGTGATTAAATCATAAGCTTGTTTTATGCGTTGCCAACGATGATCGCGATCCATAGCATAATAGCGACCGATGATTGAAGCAATTTTACCGCCCGGCAGTTGGCGATAGGCAGCGGTTATTTTTTCGATTGAAGCCTCTGCGGATTTTGGTGGAGTATCGCGACCGTCGAGTATGGCATGAAAATAATTTTGAGTGAGGCCCTGTTTGCCGATAAGTTTGATGAGGGCTAAGATTTGATTTTCGTGACTATGAACGCCACCTGGGGATAATAACCCTAAAATATGTATCGCTCGATTCGTTTTTTTAGCCGTTTCGATGGCATTCAATAGCACGATGTTGCGTTCAAATTCACCGCTTTGAATCGCCTCATCAATCCGTGTTAAATCTTGTGGGATTTTGCGTCCTGCTCCAATATGCAAGTGGCCGACTTCCGAATTGCCCATCTGTCCTTTTGGCAATCCGACAGCTTCGCCTGAGGCATCAATTAAAATATTGGGACAGGTCTTGAGAAGGTGGTCAAATGTTGGAGTGGCTGTCGAGCAGATAGGATTATGATCGACTTGATCGCGGTGCCCCCAGCCGTCTAGAATGATGAGTGCGATGGGCTTAGGTGGTGTAGCCATGTTGTTATCCCGTTTTTGTATAGCGATTAGGTTGTTACGAGTATAACTATAAATGGCTGTTGTAACAAAGTGTAGAGATGATTGCTTTGAGTGAATTCGATTGTTTATTGTTTTTTTTCAGTGCTTATGTTTTTCTTGGGCTTGCCAACCAAAATTGTGAGTGTCGCGCCGCCAATCACGATTGCCACCCCAATGATAAACATTAAAGTAGGAGTGCGATTCCAAAATAACCAATCAAATATACCGCCAACAATGACAGCCATGAACAAAAGTGGTGACATATAGCGTACTGGAGCAACTGCAAACGAATGGGCTAGGAATTTTTGATAAATGACGCCACTAATACCGACTCCAAACAATAATAGGCCGTCTTTTAAGTCGATGCTTCTCCAGAAAAAGGGGGTTAGAATGCCAGAGACTAGAGTATTGATGGTGAAATAAGTTAACAATAATAAGTTAATGCGATTGGTTTTAGTTAAAATCCTTAGTGCGACGACGGAAAAAGAGGCAAAAACACCACCGGCTAATCCAATGACGGAGGCCCACTGAAATAATTCATGTCCTGGTCTTAAGACTAGCAGTAGCCCGACAAAGCCGATGGCAACACAAAGCCACACTTTGAACGGTGTGCTCACGCCTAAAATAATCAATACGACCAAAGGCACGATGAGAGGATATGAGTTAAGTAGTAGCGTCGCATCGGCGATGGGAATTTCGTTAATCGCGAAATAAAAACAACTAAAAGCGAGCAATCCGACGAATGCCCTTAGGATGTGCAATAAGGGGTTGCTTAATTTAAAGCGCCGTGCATCTTTTATCGCCCATGGTAGAATGAAAATCAGGCTGATACCAAAACGAAAAAACAATATCATAGGAGCGCTGGCATCTTTGCCAATAATTTTTATGAAGAGTCCCATAATGGAAAATGATAATGCGGCTAACAAGGCAAAAATAATGCCTAATGGAAAGTTGTGTTCTTCGACGATTTGGGCGTTCATGTCGGTATTGTAGCAGGTTTTTGATCGTCATCCCGCGACTTGATCGAAACGTCATCCCGCGACTTGATCGCGGGATCCATGGAATGACTTTATAGATTACGTATAGATCCCGCGATCAAGTCGCGGGATGACATTTCGATCAAGTCGCGGGATGACATTTCGATCAAGTCGCGGGATGACTTTTAAAGATAGGAAACTATTGTGAACCAAATTTCAGTCATCATTCCAACTTATAATCGCAAGCATTGTCTAGCTCGCGCGATCGATTCTGTGTTGACTCAAACTCATTTACCACTTGAGCTGATTGTGGTTGATGATGGTTCCACTGATCAAACCCCTGCATTCATTCAAGAGTGTTATCCCAAAGTTAAGCTATTACAACAAGCTCATCAGGGCGTGAGTGCAGCGCGAAATTTAGGCATCAGCCAAGCCCAGGGGGAGTGGATTGCACTGCTCGATTCTGACGATGCTTGGTGTCCGAAGAAGCTTGAGCGTCAATGGCAGGCGTTATCAGCCGAGCCAGATTATTTGATTTGTCATTGCGATGAAATCTGGATTCGTCACGGCAAGCGGGTGAATCCGATGAATAAACATCAAAAATATGGGGGCTTTATTTTCCAGAAATGTTTAGAAGGCTGTTTAATATCACCTTCCAATGTGCTCATTCATCAGTCTATTTTTCAGCGAGTTGGCCTGTTCAATGAATCATTGCCTGCTTGTGAAGACTATGATTTATGGCTTAAAATCACTGCCATCTTTCCAGTGCTTTACTTAGAGGATCCCCTTTCGATAAGATACGGTGGGCACGATGATCAACTCTCAAAGCAGTATTGGGGGATGGACCGGTTTCGGATTCAATCGCTGCAAGCACTGATCGATGCGCGATGTTTGCAAGCATCGGATCAACAGGCAGCGCTTGCTGTATTATGTCGTAAAATAAGCATTTATTTAACAGGTGCAAAAAAACGTGGAAAGCAAAAAGACATTCACTATTATGAAACACTTCTCACACAATATACCCCAAAATGCCAAGCTTAGCATTGTTGTTGCACTGTCGTGTGAAGCGCGACCTTTGCTTGATTATTATCAATTAAAAAAAATCCAAGCAGCGGCTCCTTTTACTGTGTTTTGCAATCAAGCAGAATCGATTTATTTAATCGTTTCCGGAATCGGTCGATTAAAATCAGCTTGTGCTGTAACGTGGTTGCATAGCCTGATGGGGGCTCACGATCATAGCTGTTATTTAAATGTCGGCATTGCAGGAAGTCAGCAACAGGCTATTGGTGATGCGATTCTAATCCATAAAATGACAGAACAAGTCACGGGCAAATCCTGGTATCCTCATTGCCATTCTGCAATCGATTTAAAACAAGATGAGCTTGTGAGCGTTGATAAAGTCACAGCCGATTATCCCAAACAAGGGCTTATTGATATGGAAGCCACTGGTTTTTTTCAGGCGGCGAGTATGCTGGTCAACCAAGAGCAAGCACAGGTGATTAAAATCGTCTCTGATCAGGATGCAGCTTCGCAGAAGGCAGTTAAGCCTGCTTTTGTAATAGCACGGGTTGCTGATCAACTCGAAGCTATTCATAGGGTTGTCGATCAGCTATTAACGTTATCAGCTTCTGAACAAGCGCTAGTGATGCAGATCGATTTAGTACAACAGTTTATTGAGCGTTGGCATTTTAGCGTTTACCAGCGTCATCAATTGCATGAATTATTGCGTCGCTGGCAGATTCATTTGGGTGATCAAAATGCTTACGGGCATTGTCAGAAGGCTAATAATGTGGCTGAGGTATTCGGTGTGCTCAACCATCAATTAAGCCAGGCAGTTTATGATTGGCAATAAAGAGATAATATATGCAGACTATTTACATTGAAGAAGCCATCGCCAACCATCCTCGCGTTAAACGCATCGTGGCGCGCTACCAAGGTAAAGCTGCTTTGATTTATTGCAATCATTACGGAGAAGTTTTTAATCGTAAATCACAGAATTTTCGTATTCAAAAGCAAAATCCCGCATTAATTATAGCGCAAAAAATGGGTTCGCGAGTGTTAAAGACACCGCCGGATTTTGGTATTGGCGGCAAACAAAATTATTATTTCTCTCATATGCAGAATTGCCTTTATGATTGTCGTTATTGTTTTTTACAAGGGATGTATCAAAGTGCGCATTATGTTTGGTTTATAAATTACGAAGATTTTAAGCAAGACATTACCTCTATAGCCAAAAGTTCAAATGATGGGCCGGTGTATTTCTTTTCAGGTTACGATGGCGACTCACTGGTGTTTGAGCCGATCACTCTTTTTTTACAGGAGTTTTTGCCTTTTTTTAAAACATTAGAAAATGCGGTATTGGAGTTAAGAACGAAAAGCACCAATATTCGTGAGCTATTACGACAACCCGCTTTTGATCACTGTATTGTCGCATTTAGTTTTACGCCAGATGAAATATCGCGTGCGGTGGAGCACAAAGTTCCGAGCGTAGCCAAACGCATTAGCGCGATGCAACAGTTAGCTGAAAAAGGTTGGCGTCTGGGCCTTCGTTTTGATCCATTAATTTATTCACATCAGTTTGAAGATCACTATCGGCAACTCATTGATGCTATTTTTGCTGTGATTGATAAAAAATCCATTCATTCGGTTAGCGTGGGTCCGATGCGATTTCCAACAAAAATGTATCAAAAACTCATTAAGCTGTACCCGCAGGATAAATTATTAGCGCATCCGCTCGTTAAACGCGGAGGTTGTTTTTCGTATCAAGAAGACCTTGAGCAGAAAATGAAATTATTTGTCGTCGATTATTTGCAACGTTATTTGGATAAAACATTATTATTTGAGTGTGCCTCACTATGAAAAATATACTAATTACTGGATCATCCAGCGGCATGGGTAAAGCGATTGCACAGCGATTACTGGCTATGGGACATTGTGTGATAGGGCTTGCGCGTGATCATCAAAAATTTGATCCGCAGCATAAGCATTATCATTCCTACTCGATAGATTTCAGTTGTGCTGATCAATTGGAAGATCAATTAAAACAGCTTAGCAAGCAGCATCCCAGAATTGATGTGATTGTGTGTTCTGCGGGTTATGGTCAATTTCAAAATTTAGAACAATTTTCATTTCAACAAATGTGTGAGCTCATGCAGGTTAATTTTTTAAGCCAGGCGTTGCTAATTAAAATCTTTTTGCCTCAAATGAAACAAAGGCAGAGCGGTCAAATTATTCTGATGGGTTCTGAATGTTCGCTAGAAGGCTACAAACAAGCTACCTTGTATTGCGCGAGTAAATTTGCGTTGCGCGGTTTTAGTCAGAGCCTTCGAAAAGAATGTGCGAGTGCGCATGTTGGCGTTTCACTAATCAATCCAGGTTTAGTCGATACCCCTTTTTTTGATGAACTCAATTTTCGTCCTGGAGAACACAGTGCCAATGCGATTCAACCCGAACAGATTGCACAAACGGTAGAGCTGCTTGTCAATATGGATCACAACTGCTTGTTTGAGGAAATCAACCTGCAGCCTATTAAGAAGGTTATCAGTAAACGCTCCTAGCTCCGTCGTCCTCCGCGAAAGCGGGGGCTCAGAAAAGTCGCTAATACAAAACAATAGCATCTTTGGATAAATACTTTCATATCAATGTAGGAGTGTTTATCTATGCTCTCCTGGATCCCCTGCTTTCGCAGAGGATGACGAACTATGCTCTCCTGGATCCCCTGCTTTCGCAGAGGATGACGAACTATGCTCTCCTGGATCCCCGCTTTCGCAGAGGATGACGAACAGAAAAAACAGCTTTCCCAAAATCGATAATCCTGTATACTAATGCCTTTTCACCAGCCTGATTCAGAGCTTTGACTATGGACCAATTTATTCAATTTGTCATCCGGCATTGGCTGTTATCAGGGGCCTTTTTGGTCGTTTTGATTTTACTCATTATTGAGGAATTGAAAAAACGTGGCTTGGGTTCTCCAGTTTCGCCGCAGGCTGCTGTGAATCTAATGAACCATGAGCAGGCTGTTGTTGTGGATATTCGTGATAAAACAGCATTCAGCAACTCGCATATTATCAATGCCATCAATATCCCCCAAGCAGACCTTGAGCGAGGACTGAATAAGCTTGAAAAATATAAGCAACGGCTATTGATTGTCGCCTGTACGAGCGGGCAAAAATCACAGGCAGTTGCCGTTAAATTACGTAAAAATGGTTTTGAAAAAGCTTGTGCCTTAGCAGGCGGCGTCAACGCTTGGAAAAATGCTGATTTGCCTTTAGTGAAAGGAAAATGAGATCACGCTAATGGTGAATGTTCTGATCTACACGAGTCTGCGTTGCCCTTATTGTGATCGGGCAAAACAACTGTTGCATTCTAAAGGTGTTGCCTATACTGAAATCCGTGTGGATGAGGATCCTTTGGAATTCAAGAAAATGTTAGCGCGTAGTGAAGGTCGGCGCAGCGTCCCGCAAATATTTATTAATGATAAAGGCATTGGTGGATTTGAAGAACTTTGGGCATTGGAGCAGGATGGCCAATTGGATAATATGTTACAAGAGTAACACGTATAAATTGAGGAGAAAATGATGGCAGAAGAACAATCAAATCAAGAGCCCGATGAAGGGCCTGAGTTTGCGATTCAACGGATTTATGTTAAAGACATGTCGCTAGAAGCGCCGAATAGTCCGCAAATATTTTTGGAAGATTGGCAACCCGAGATGGATCTAGATTTATCCACGGATGCACAGAGTGTTTTAGAAGAAGGCGTGCGTGAAGTGGTGTTAACCGTGACGGTGACGGTTAAAATCAAAGAGAAAGTGGCTTTTTTAGTCGAAGTTAAACAAGCGGGCATTTTTTCTTTTAGTGGCGTTCCTGAAGATCAACTGCATCCCATGCTCGGTAGTTTTTGCCCGAGCATTTTATATCCTTATGCACGAGAAGCGGTGACCAGTGCAGTCATTCATGCAGGGTTCCCATCTTTATATTTAGCGCCTGTTAATTTTGATGCTTTGTATCAAGAGCATGAAAACCAAGATGGTGGCGCTTCTTCGGGCAGTGACTCAGTGCATTAAGGTTTGCCGATGTCATCGGAAAGAACACCGATTACTGTGATAGGGGCCGGTTCGTGGGGAACGGCCCTAGCGTTGTTATTAGCCGGCAATGGTAATCCAACGCGAATTTGGGGCAATGACATCGCACAAATGCGTTTGCTTGAAAAGCAGCGTGAAAACAAGCAGTATCTGCCGGGTTTTCCTTTCCCAGATAATCTTGAGGTTTTTACTGAATTAAAACCCAGCTTGAGCGGGGTGCATGATTTATTAATTGCTGTGCCCAGCCATGCATTTCATAGTGTTTTGGTTGAATTAGCACAAATTGTCGATGAGGATGTCCGTATTGCTTGGGGAACGAAAGGTCTCGATCCCGAAACTAAACAATTGATGCATCAATTGGTCGCTCGTGTTTTTTCTAAAGACACCGCAGTGGCCGTTTTAGCAGGGCCGAGTTTTGCAAAAGAAGTCGCTGCGCAATTACCAAGTGCCGTAAGCTTAGCAGGCAATAATCCGCAATTCTTGCAAGATTTAATTAAACGCTTTCACAATAAATATTTTCGAGTTTATATTAATGATGATTTAGTGGGTGTAGAACTTTGCGGCGCCCTTAAAAATATTTTAGCGATTGCCGTTGGCATTGCTGATGGATTAGGGTTGGGCGCTAATACTCGCGCAGCACTCATTACTCGTGGTTTAGCTGAAATGGCACGCTTAAACGAAGCCTTGGGAGGGCGCACTAAAACATTATTGAGCCTAGCCGGTGTGGGCGATTTAGTGTTGACCTGCACCGACAATCAATCTCGCAATCGCCGTTTTGGTTTGGCAGTCGGTCAAGGTGTAAAACCAGAGCAAGCTCGTCAAGATATTGGGCAAGAAGTAGAAGGTTATTTAAATACCCGGCAAGTTTATGAATTAGCAAAGTCTTTATCGATCGATATACCCATCATAGAAGGCGTTTATGAAGCGCTCTATCTGGGCCAATCACCACAAGCAGTGTTGGAAGGATTATTGGGCCGTGTGCCTAAAAAAGAATGATATCAGTTGGCCTATCCTGCGTGTGATCAGAATTTCCAGCTTCAGAACTGCTTTTTAAAGTAAGAAATCTCGCGAGCTTACTCGCGAGTCAAAGAAGATGGGGTTTCTTAAGAGGAGAGCGTCATCTCCCCTTAAGTTGCCGTCCGAGCGGGTTTCCCGCGCAGGCGAACTATTATTTTATACTTTTTCAAGTACCTGGCCCGATTCCCATTGATTGAAGTACTATTTCAGAAGTGCTTCCTTCATGTTCCTTAGCATAGTTGAGAACTTGTTCCATATGTTGGATTTCTTTATTGTTTAATTTATCTTGCATTCCGCTGTTTCTATAAGGGCTAAGCCAAAGGGTCCCACGAAATTTTGTAAATTTATGTTTAAAAAGAGGAAGAAATGCATCAAGCTTATGTAGTTCGTTGATTTTATCTATTGGGCAAAACAAACAAGGCATGGGTGTTATCCCTCCTTCGATCATCTGCAGCTGGATAGTTGAGTCTTGAGGTAATTGTTGTTTAATTGCTTCATATTTAGGAGAACGATTGCTAAACGCAATTACAATCGCTCTTTCATTCATGCTGGTGGATGCCATTCGTACCATAATCCCTGGATCATTAAAACATTTAGATAAACTTATCTGGTAGTTATAAATAGTCTGATCACCGATGATTTTATCATTAAAATAGTGGTGATCAAGACAGATTACTGGCCGATAGTCTGAAGTAACATCAAGTTTAGAAGTATCGTATTCACCTTCCTGATATATTTTACCCGTGAGATAATTTAACACATCGCGAGGAATTTGAGAGTAGTTAATACCTTCTCCAAATTTACTAAACGCACCAGTAGTAAAATCTGCAACTTTGGTGGGACTTCTAAATTGTGGAGGTATCACATTAGTTACAATATTTTTCTTTGATAGATTGGGCGAATAGGGAGGCGCAATTCTAGAATTTGTATCCCCGGCAACAATGGTGTTCTTCGATTGTTGGAGCAATTGATGATAATAATATTCTGTACCATCGGGGAAGTCTTGATGTCTGGTATGCACATTATGAATCGTAATCTTCTGGCCATGATATATAAAATTGAATGTATGTCGAGATCCCTCATCGTCATTACTGGATAAGCCATCTAAATCTTCGTTACTTGTATCATCAGCGGGTATTAGCACCCATTCATCTCCATTACCCTCCTTTTTAGCAGTAGAATCCTCGTTTATGTTAACTGTATCATTAGCGGAATCTTCAGCTATATTATCCTTACCAATAGTTAAATTCGTTTTGTTATAGCATGTCATAAGTCCTTGTTGCCCTTTAACTATTGCCCAGTTATCTCCTAAATATTCTTTTAAAATATTTTTAAAATCAGGTGCACCTTCCCGCATTACAACTTCTTGTAGCGTTATAATTTCTGGATTATGCTCATCAATGAATAGCTTTAAAGCTTGAGCGATACGACGTAATCTTTGCTCTAATTGCTTATTATCTTTATATGAGGCAGCTGTTGCATGACAACCACTGAATAAAAACGGATCTAATATATTCCAAGAAATAATCACTAATTGATGATTGCCAGTGTTTACCTGAAAGCGTATAGGTAGATGATCTGAATACATTTTAGAAGGTTCATTTTCTGCTTCTCGAATGCTGGGTAGCAATTCATGAACTTTTCTATCTTCTTCTTTAACCTTATTTTTTTGCATGCCTAACCCTCTATATCTATAACATAAAACTTAATTCTTGCGGTAACAGTGGTAGAGTATAAAACACAAATATTAAGGAATTATTAAAAATTTTTTTGCATTCATACATAATCCGTCAGAATTTTAGAATGGTTTAATTATAAAGGTTTTTCCGAAGAGTTAATAATAGTGGGAACCCCAATTAAATGGTTCCTAGACAGCATCTTAGGCCACGCAAATTATTGCAGCTTAGAAAACCCAACCTGCCTTAACGCTTCATATAAAATCACAGCGACGGCATTTGATAGATTGAGGCTGCGGCTGTTAGCCTGCATGGGAATGCGAATTTTAGCATGATCGGGGAGATCATCTAAGATGTCTTTAGGTAGGCCGCGAGTTTCTGGGCCGAATAATAAAATATCACCCGGTTGATACGTCACGGCAGCATAATTCTGTTTAGCTTTTGTGGTACAAGCAAAAATCCGATGGTTAGGGTGTTCGGTCACAAAGGCCTGAAAATTATCGTGCTCCTTAACATGAGCCCACTCGTGATAATCGAGCCCGGCACGACGTAGTGCCTTTGTTTGTAGGCTAAAACCTAACGGATGAATTAAGTGTAATTCTGCGCCAGTATTCGCACAAAGGCGAATAATATTGCCGGTATTCGGTGGGATTTCAGGCTCATACAAAGCGATACAAAACATTTATGTCGCGCGTTTGGCTTTATTAATCTGTTTATGTTTTTTGTTAGTATGGGTTGCAATTGTCGACGGCTGAAGAGGTTTATTCGTTTTTATATGCGGTGTTGTGTATGGATTATTAAGACTAACCACAGGGCCTGCATCGCTTTCAGGAGGCTGAGTTGCCTTGGCTGCTTTGCGCTGTGCTCGATCTAGATACGGTTTCGTATTTTCTTTAACGAGTCGATTACGCCTTTGCAAATAAGCACTGCGCAAAAATGCGTATGGATCAAATGCATTGTCAAACAGCTTGTCAGCAGACAACAGCGAAGCCCGTACGTTTAAGTACTTCAAGCCATAAGCCCAATAAGTAACGGCGTTAGGTCTGATATAAGGCCATGGGGTGGTTACGTAATCAAAGAGGCCACCAAATGCCGATCGAGTGGTGTATGGGCCAATGAATGGCACTATTAGGTAAGGCTCTTTTTTACCACCACTCCAATAAGCCAAGGTCAAACCAAAGTCTTCATAATGTTTAGGTAAACCCATGCGACTGGCCACATCGAACAGCCCGCCGATGCCCACTGTGGTGTTAATGATGATTCGCCAGAAATCAACCAAGGCCCATTTAAACTTGCCTTGAAGAATATCGTTGGGGATAAACGTAAGTGTTTCAACATTGTTAAAAGCATTGCCAATGCCTTGCTTCAAAGGTGGTGGGACAATGGTCTTGTATACAGTAGCTGCTGGCCGGTAAATCAGGTGATCAACGTCTTGATTAAAAGCAAAAGCATAGCGATTGTAACCCTCATAAGGATCTTGTGGATCGGATGGCTTCTTAACACAGCCCACCAGGGTAAGAATGAGTGATAATGAGATGATGAGATTGAGAATGTGTCTCATAAGGGGAATTCCTTTTATCAGTGTGAGGCCAGTTATCAGTGTAAGGCCAGAACGTATAGTATCAGATCCCATGAGCGCATGTACAGCCATCAAGGAATATGCTTGATGGGGTCAGTTTTCAGGGCTGTCCCACAAAATGCCTGCATCAACTGTGTTTTTTATAAAAAGTTCTGCTCAAGAAATAGATAACGTACAATTATTAAACTAGAAAACGATTAGGGGATTAATATGCAATCAAAACCATTAAACTCAGCTGGAGCAAAGTCACTAAGTACTGTTGAGAAAAAACTAGACAACCTCCAGTGGAAAATTTTGTTAGAAAGATTATCCCAGAGCCCAAAACCAAAACCCAATGCAACCGGAAGAAATGCGAAAAGAAACTTTAAGTTAGCATTTCAACGTTTTAAAGATAAGATATTAGATGAAAACAGAGTGAAATCAATTGATTTGCTTGTTAATCAAGATGGTGACACATTGCTTGTGTATGCGTGTAAACACCATGACAGTGGGCTTGTACAATTGCTAATTAGTTTGGGTGCCGATGTGAATCACAGGGCTCCTAATCAATCTATGCCCATTTTTGCTGTTTTTTTTCAAAAAACCCTCAAATCTGCCAATTTAATTGAGCGTATTATTGTTGAAGGTGGTAAAAAATTTGAAGCAGCTAGAGCGATCGTAGCGTTGCTTGTTGATCACCAAGTGGATATTGATGCTGATGCTGTCAGTTCGAAAGGGAAGATAACAACTTTAGCGTTAGCAATAGCTGCAGGGTTAACAATGACATCTCGATTATTGATAAATTACAATGCTAAAGTGGATAAGCCTTGCTACCAAGGAGTTACTCCACTTTTTCTTGCGGCGCAAGAGGGATATCTGGAGATGGTTAAACTCCTTTTGGAAAAGGGTGCTTGTGTCAATGTTTTGACAGTTGAAGGTGAGACACCACTTCGTACTGCAGCAATTTATGGGCATATAGGAGTCATGTGCTGTTTGTTAAAAAGTGGTGCTGACCCCAACTTGAAAACTGTAGATAACGAAACTATCTTATATACATTATGTAATTTTACTATGGAAGACCTTAAAAAGTTATATTCTTGTCAAGTTAGTAAAGCGGCCATCCAAAAATATCAATTAGTACTTGGTGTACTGCTGAGTGATAAAAGAACAAATCTTTATATAGGAAATGCTAAAGCAAATGCTACCGCTCTTGCGCTGGCAATCCAAAAACAAAATAAATTCGCCTTTGATAAATTAATCGGAAAAATTGATATAACAAAACCAGTAATCATTGAGAGTAATATTTCATCATTATGGAAAGCTGCTGAAATAGGAAATAAATATATGGTTAAGGTTTTGTTATCTCGGGATAAGTCAACAATTAATACGCAGGTAGAATTTACTCAAGTCAAAGGTTCGACCGCTTTGTATGTAGCTTGCCAAAATAATCATTTTCAAATAGTTAAACAACTGCTACAAGCAGAGGCTAACCCTGATTTATGTACAAAAGACGGACGAACCCCCTTGCACATTGCTGCTGGAAAAGAACATGAAGCAGTCGTTAGAATTTTATTAATAACTGGAAATGCAAAGCAATTGTGCACCAATGAAGGCCTGCTTCCTTTGCATGTTGCAGCGGGACGAGGTTCTGTGTCGATTTTTAAATTATTACAGCAGTATGATAAAAAAGACATCAATGCACAAATTCAGGATGGAGCGACAGCATTGTTTTTTGCGGCACAAGAAGGCCATCTTGAGATGGTAAAATATTTATTAGGGGAAGGCGCTAATGCGGATATAGTGCGTTTTCAAGATAAACAATCACCTTTGTTAGTTGCATACAGGAAAGGACACCATGAAATTGTTAGAGTACTGCTCGATCAACATTATCAATTTTTGTTGCAAGGAACTAACGATGAAATCAGTTATGAAGTTTTATATGATGTTCTACTTCCAGCAGAAGGCGAAGAAGAGCGACGATGCGATATATTTTCCCCCGTGGTCAAAGATAATCAGCCTTTGAAAGCCGAAGGTTTAGCAGAGGAAGAAGAACTTGAAGAATCTGAGGAAATATGGCATGAGAATACATTTTCATCAACACATACACAAACAGGATATCAATTTTTAATGAACCGTGGCTTTACTGAAGAGGAGATTAGTAAACTTAAGTTGCCCGCAAAAGCGCCTAAGCCACCTACAAAAAAAACTGTAGATCAATACACTCCTGTAACGTGGTTTAACGGTTCTGTTAATAGCAATGATGATTTTATTTATGATGTTAAGAGTAAAGATGGTAGTCGTTATAGTCTTTATTTAGCTAAACAAGCGCTTGAAAAACAAAAATGTACTGTCAGTGTCTTTGAGTCCGTTCCTCGGATTCTGGTAGGTCCACAAGGTCAGCAAGGTATTGTTCCATTAAATAATAACGGTTCGTTTTTTTGGCCTGTAAGTTTATTTGGAAGAGAACCAGAAGAAAAAAAGATGGCTTTGGAATTGAAAACGAAAGCAAAAGGGTATTCAGTAGGTCGAGTCTTCTTATTTCGTGAAATTGCTGATGATGGTCAAAGTGTACTACTGATTGGTGCATTCTTTAATAAAAAGGGCTTCCATTCTGGGAGTAAGCTTTTGAAATCTAAGGGCAGGAATGCTGAGTCGAAAAGAACAATTCATGTGCAACCCCCTGTTAGACCAAAGTAGCTCTTATTATGAATAGAGGTCGGTTCTGTCCTCCGTCCCGAGTCTTCTGGTATAATATCCGGCTTATAATCAGGTGGGGGTTTAGATGGACTGTCAAGGTTTAAGTGTCTTTATAACGGGAGCATCTAGTGGCATTGGGCGGGCCTGTGCTGAGTTGTTTGCTCGGCATGGTGCTAGATTGCTATTGTGTGCGAGGCGAAAAGATAGGCTTGATGAGATTGCTGATGAGCTTTCTCAAACATATCAGGCCGAGGTTTATCCACTGCAATTGGATGTATCCAATCACGATGAGGTTGTAGCTCGTTTAGAAAAGTTGCCGAAAGAATGGCAGGACATTGACGTATTAGTCAATAATGCAGGGCTTGCATTAGCGCTTGATACGCTACAAGAAGGTAACCCCGACGATTGGAACGCCATGATTGACATCAACGTTAAGGGTTTGTTGTATGTGACTCAACAGGTAGTGGCCAACATGATTAAACGCAATAAAGGGCACGTTATTAATATAGGCTCGATTTCGGGTTATGAGGTTTATTCTGGCGGAACGGTTTATTGTGCGACTAAATTTGCAGTGCGTGCGATCAGCGATGGTTTGAAAATGGATGTGCATGGCACACCCATTCGAGTGACTTTGATAAATCCTGGCATGGTCCAAACGGAATTTTCAGAGGTGCGTTTTAATGGCGATCAAAATAGAGCTGATCAAGTCTATCATGGATTAAATCCATTAACTCCGATGGACGTGGCCGATGCTATTGTGTATTGCGCGACTCGACCACCACACGTCGATGTGCGAGAAATGGATATTTTTCCTACCGATCAGACAGCGGCGCATCTTTTTCATCGAAAACCAACGGGTGAAACTCATGAATAAAATGCTTAATATTGCGGCTTATCGATTTGTGAGTCTGAAAGAAAACACACTGCATGAATTACGAGCACAACTCCTTAAAGAAGCACTGGAATGTGACTTGAAAGGTACAATATTATTAAGCACCGAAGGCATTAATTTATTTTTGTCGGGCGAGCGTGAATTGATTGAAAGGTATCAATCATTTCTATCACAGTGGCCTGAATTTCAAGGACTGCAATATAAAGAAAGTTTTTCAGACCATAAACCCTTTACTCGAATGTTGGTGCGTCTAAAAAAAGAAATTATTTCGATGGGCAAAGAAGAGATTCAACCTAAGCATAAAACCGCACCACATCTAGCGCCTGTTGCATTTAAGCAATGGTATGAAGAAGAGCGTGATATGATTGTGCTCGATACCCGTAACGATTTCGAAGTTGAATTAGGCACGTTTAAAGGCGCTATTGATTTAGGAATTGAATCGTTTCGAAGCTTTCCTGACGCTGTTAAAATGTTACCTGATGCCGCAAAAGAAAAGCCAGTCGTGACTTTTTGCACAGGAGGAATTCGATGTGAAAAAGCAGCCGAATATATGCAGCAACTCGGATTTAAAGAAGTCTATCAGCTCGAGGGTGGTATTTTAAATTATTTTGAACAATGCGGCGGTGATTTCTACGAGGGTGAATGTTTTGTTTTTGATAAGCGCGTTGCACTGGATTCTAATTTGAAAGAAACAACCACGGTCCAATGTTATGATTGTCGGTCTCCATTGCCTGTTCCTGAGCAAACCACAGAAGGGCATTGTCCTTATTGCTGGACTGGGCAAGGAGATGAGTGAACGGGATTTGCCATTGCGATGAATGAGCAATCAAATCAAACCTTGTTAGATTATTATGGCGATATTATCCCGGACGTGGATGATTTTTTGCGGGTTATTCAAGAGCCACTGCCCACTTGCTTTTGGGCTAATACATTAAAAATCAATCCTGATCAATTAAAGACATTATTAGTAGATGAAGGAATTCATGTTTCTCCTGTGTTGTGGAATCCACAAGCCTTTCGTTCGGATGCTGCGATTCGTTTAGGAAAACAATGGCCGTATTTAATCGGTTTACTGCAAATCCAAGAAGAAGTGTCGATGTTGCCTGGCGTTATATTAGATCCTAAGCCGGGTGAAAAAATTCTCGATTTATGCGCAGCACCTGGCAGCAAGTCCTCGCAAATGGCTGTGATGATGAATAATTATGGGACGTTAATTGCTAATGATCATAATTATAATCGATTGCGTGCCTTAGGTCAGATCATCAAACGTTTGGGGATTATGAATATTGGAGTGACCGTCTATGATGGTAAGAGTTATCCGCGTGTGTTTGATACTTTTGATAAAGTCTTGGTGGATGCGCCTTGCACTTGCGAGGGAACAATGCGTAAAGGCGTTAACAAGATAGTGATGCCTGATCAGGTTAATTCGCGTTATATGAGTCAAATACAACAAGATTTGTTGAGAAAAGCCATTAAATTATGTAAACCCGGAGGTAGAATTGTTTATTCCACATGTACGTTTGCTCCTGAAGAAAATGAACAGGTTGTGAATAATATTTTGCTTGAGATGGAAGGTAAGCTGCGGCTTTTACCCATATCGATTCCTCATTTTAAAGGGTGTGAAGGATTAACGAAGTGGCGCGATCAACATTTTGATCAGCAGTTAAAGCACACCATGCGGGTTTGGCCTCATCTCAATAATACCGGTGGGTTTTTTGTGGCTTTAATAGAAAAAATAGGCAAAGAAGAAATTCGCGAAATAAAACAGAAAGTGATACAACCAAAAACGCCTTCAGTAGTGCCTTATCTTGAACAATTACAGAAACGATTTGGATTTGAAGCTCAGTTTTTCAATAAATTCCAGTTTTCGCATCAGACTCGAAAGGGAATTTATATTACCCATTCTGACATAGACCCTCCAGAATCATTAAAAATGGATGTTGTGGGTTTATTTTTTATGAAAACCAAAATCAAGTTTCCAAAACTCACCACAGCAGCTTCGATGTTATTTGGGCGATATGCCACGAGTAATGTCATTGAGCTAACCGTAACGGAGTTTCAAACTTATTTGCAAGGCCAAGATCTTCTTTTAACGGAACAGCAGGTTAAATTATGCACCGGTATGGGGTATGTGTTAATTCAATGCAAAAATTATTACGCTGGGCAAGGTCTATTGTTTATTGATCGAGACACTCAGCAATATCATTTGCGAAGTTTATTTCCTCGTTCGCTTCGGTTGAGTGGTTTTGTCAATTGAATATGATTTTTCTTCATTAAACTTAAAATCTTAGGCAGCGCTTTTCGAGCAGCGTCTTCGCCTGCTTTCAGCATGGCGCGCCTTTCACTAAAATCGAACACGCCTGTTTCGCCGACATGAGGATGAATAATCACATTAGCGCCGCGCATATTCATTTTCGCCATTTTAAGCCAAGAAATTAAATAACCGCGTTGATAAATTCCCCAGGCGGTCGTAGGCATTTGTTTGGGCAAGTTTTTGGCGATGTTAACAGCAATAATAACCTTAGGGTGATAGCGCAATGCAATATCCACCGGAACCGGATCGCCCATTCCGCCATCCACTAAAATATGACCGCGTAATTTAACGGGTCGAAAGACACCTGGGACTGCTGTCGATGCAGCAACAGCAGGTGCAATGAGGCCACTTTCAAACGGAATGGTTTTGCCTGTTCTTAAATCGGTTGCGACGATAATAAGCTTGATTTTTAATTGTTTAAAATAACGCGCTTTCATATTTTTATGTAAAAATTGCTTGAGATGTTTCCCAGTCGCAAAGCCTTTTAGATTTGAAAAATTGCTGATATCCAGCAGATACCAGAAGTTAGCGTTCAATAACATTTTTTGTAAGCGTTTAGGATTGGGATCGTCCGCATAAAGCGAACCCACGATGCTGCCTGCGCTAGCACCCACAATAAGATCAATGGGCACACCGGCTTGTTTTAACACTTTCAGCACTCCAATATGCGCATAACCTCGCGTGCCGCCTTCACCTAATACCAGTGCGACTCTAGGGTGTTTGGATGATTGTTTTAATTTAGGAGTTGTTGCTGCATTGGCAGGATTGCAGGCTATTAAAGTGACAAAGAATAGGATTAGCAGCGTTGATTGAATCAGCGGTCTCATCATTATGATTAACTCCGAAAATTAAGCAAGTATTCTGTGCCCCCCACTTTAAGAAAAAAGGGGACTTATTTAAAATGATAGTCACTACTCGTCCGTCATTGTTGCGAAAGCCAGAATCCAGGCGCATTTTGCGCACCAACACACACAGTGCATTATGGATCCCGCACTCAGGCCGCGGGATGACGAGGTATGAACAGTTACAAGCGATATTAACAAACTGCAAACTAAACGGCCAGGTTTTAGGGCGATTTGTTAGACAGGCTATTTCCCAGAGTTTTTGTCAACGAAGTCACGCATGTGTGTGGCAATAAAGTCCAAATCCTCTTCTAGTGCAAAATGACCGGTGTCGAGAATATGAAATTCGATATTTTTTAAATCACGTTTGTAGGGATGGGCGCCTTCTTCAGGAAAGATATAATCCCCTTTGCCCCAAACGATTAGTGTTGGTGGTTGATGTTTACGGAAATACGCTTGCCATTTCGGATAAAGTGGAGGGTTGGTTCCGTAACTGTAGAACAGTTCCAGTTGAATTTCTTTATTGTGAGGTCGATCCATTAAATATTGATCATGGAACCAGTTATCCGGTGCAATGGCCTGCTCATTTCGAACGCCATTGGTGTATTGCCATTTGGTCGCTTCCAGTGTGAGGATATTATCTTCGAGCACTTTGGCATTCTCTGGAGTTTTGTCTTTCCAATAGGCTTTGATGGGCTCCCAAAAATCTCTAAGACCTTCTTCATAAGCATTGCCATTTTGTATAATCAGCCCCTGTACGCGTTCAGGATGTTGGCTGGCTAATCGATAGCCTACGGGGGCGCCATAATCCATAACATACAGAAAATATTTTTTCAGTCCAAGTTGAGTGACAAATTTTTCGATGATATTAGCTAGGTTATCAAAGCTATATTCAAATTCCTCAAGAAGTGGCATAGCACTTGCGCCAAAACCAGGATAATCCGGAGCAATTAAATGAAATTCATCAGCAAGCGCAGGTATTAAATTACGAAACATGTGAGAAGAAGTTGGGAATCCGTGTAGCAGAAGAATGGTTGGCGAATTTTTAGATCCTGCTTCCCGATAGAAGATATCGAGACCGTCTATTTTAATAAATTTGTGTTGTGTAGGAATAATGTGAGTCATGATGGTGATCCTTTGATTTGTAAAAAATTTACTAATATACTTTTGGCGAATGGTTTTTAGGTTTTTAGTGCCAAAAATCATTCAATACAAGTATAGTAGATTTTTTCAAAGCAGATGGATCGGGTGAGAGGTGGCAAAGCTGATGGTGGGTCAATCTTATCGACATGAAGGTTGAGTATGGTAGGAGTGTGTTTCATTAAGGAGTCGATTAGCCCATCATCAATAGGTCCATATGGCTAATGATTTTCTAACCTTAGCCTATCTATTCGTATAATTTACTTTGTTTGCGTTCACGTTTAACCATGGTGTTATGATCTGTTTTGTCACGCTGTTTATCGACTAACACCTAAAAATGTTCTTTCCAAACATGCACCTGGCTCGGTTCTACTAGCTTCACCCTATCTGCAGGCATTATTTTTTATTAAGGGGGGATGGCGCTCTCCCCTTAAGAAACTCCATCGGCTTTGGCTCGGGAGCTAGCTCCCGAGATTTCTTACTTTAAAATGTGGGGGTTATTGAAGTGTTATAGTTGCCCTAAAACCTGAACATTTTTTGACAGAAGCCCATGATTGTTGTATAATAATCGGCCGCTGATGGAATAGTTTTAAGAAATAAAATAGCATTTGTGAATTTAACTGGTTAGAGAAGTGAATGATGTTGACGAGAGAACAGAGGCGAATTCAGCGTAAATTGATTACAATATTGGGAGGATTTCAACAGGGCAGTTTTTTCAGTAAGCGTAGTATTCCGAATCTTTTTGAGCATAATAATCGTGATGCCATTGATCATATTGATCGTGCACAGACGCCGGAAGAGTTGTTGGCTGCTGTGATGGAACAAGAGCAAGTGATTATCCAGGATTTAAATAATATATTGAAAGAGTATCAGTATGCAGAGTTGCAAAAAGGCAAATTCAATATACCAGAACGGCAATTTAATGCAATAAAATTTTATTTTGACGCCTTAAGGAATATTAATCTCCAGCTTATTGAAAATTTCGAAACATTATTTGATTTAACAAAATATCCTGCCATTAATGAATTATCTCGGTATTTTGAAATTTCAGTACCCCGGTTGTTTGAGGAAACCATTGGTCATCAAAATCCAGAAGAGGCAAAAGAATCTAATAAAAAGAGTGAAGTATTTTTAAGGGGAATTTATAATACAATATTATTGGCTTTGCTGAAGGTGACTCATAAGAGTGAGGGTCTGGTACTTATAAATGTATTGCGGCAGAGCTTGAAAAAGAAAGGACATACACTTAAGATCACGTGGCAGTATATGTCTAGACCGGGTAGTATGAAAGTGGAGGCGGGTGGTATAGAAGCATATGCTGAATTATTAGTAGATAAAAATGAAATAAAACATAGAAGTGGCACTCCAAGCTTTTTTTGTGCTCCAGTGTGGTCAAAAGAACTAACAGATAAAGCATATCATAATAATCTAGGAGTTTATTTTAATGTTCATACATTACGTGATGCCATAGAACCATTGCTTGATGGAAGTTTGTCATTTGGGGTCGGGCAATATGCTTTTTTTACTCCAACATTCGTTGGAATATTACATGAGTTGATTCATGTCTTACATAATAGTCAAGGAAATAATCTAGCTAATATTTGGGCTTTATCCTCTATAGATAAAATGCATTGGCATAACATAGAGGAATATAAGACTATTAGTGGAGGGGAATGTAAAGAAAATATATTAAATATAGAATTTGGTGAAGAGGAATGTACAGAAAATGCAATAAATGCCGCATTTGGTTTTCCGGAAAGATTTGGGCATGGGGGTTTGGCTGTGTCTGAATTTCTTAAGTGTGCTAAAGTTGTTTCGGAAGAGAAAAAAGTAAAAGTAGCAGCAGAGAGCTCGGAAGATGGACCATCATTGTCTAATTTAGTAATATGGCAGTAAGTTATTTAAAGAAAGAAATCTCGCGAGCTTGCTCGCGAGTCAAAGGCGATGGGGTTTCTTAAGGGGAGAGCGTCATCTCCCCTTAAGTCGCTGTTCGCGCGGGTTTCCCGCACAGGCGAAATATTAATAGGGTAAAAAACTCGGCCGCAAGCGGCCAAGTTTTTTATATTAATTTTGTGAGTTTTTATAACAGGGAGAAATAAATTGTTTGAGAGATTGTCAAGTGAATTGACGCTAATGGTGGGTGACTGTTTAGAAACAGATAAAGATGTGGTCAGCTTCGCAAGTGCGAATCATTCGCTTTATTTGCTTTTCAAAAGTAGGGTGGAGGTCAGAAAATCACTTAAATCGCTATACCTCATAAGAACGCTTGGTATACATGCTGTCAATGATTCTTCAGCCTTTAACGATAAGTATTTTAGGTTCGCCGCTGGTCCTCTCAACCAAGATTTTTCCACACAATCCGAATGTTATGAAAGCGAGGAAGTGGCCAAAAAGAAGTGTGGTTTGAAAGGGACTAGCTATGGCATTTTCCATATTAAAAAACCAGAAGATGAAAATAGCACTTATGAGGGTGGCGCTTTTGAATTAACGACAGAGTGTATCAAAGGTGTTGCTTTAATGGATGAATTGCGTAGCTTTGTTTTTTTTGAGAATCCAGGATATAATTTAAAAAAAATAGTGGAAGATTGTCTTCAAAAACGTTCATCCGAAGTCGATAATGAACACAGAGCAACAATAAATGCATATGCCGAATGATTTCCTAACCATCGCATTAAACGAAGCAAAAAAACGTCGCGGTTTTACGGCCCCAAATCCTGCGGTAGGTGCCGCTATTGTTAAAGATGGAAAACTCTTAGCGACGGGTACTCATTGGGCGAGTGGTAGTCCACATGCTGAGGTGGATGCGCTGAATCAGTTAGGTGGCAAAGCTCAAGGTGCGAGTTTATATGTGACATTAGAGCCCTGTTGTCATTATGGTAAAACGCCACCTTGTACAGAATTAATTATTGAACGTGGCGTTGCAAACGTTTTTTACGGATTCGATGATCCTAATCCAGAGGTGAGCGGCCAAGGTGTTAAACAATTACAGCAAGCTGGCGTTAGTTGTCAAAAAATTAATTTTGATGAAATCGATGATTTTTATCGAAGTTATGCTTATTGGCAAAAATATCAAAGACCCTGGGTGACCATTAAACTCGCACTGAGTGCAGATGGCAAAATTGCAGGTCCTAATAGCGTACCGGTCGCTATTACAGGCCCAGACTGCAAACGTTACACTCACCAATGGCGACTTCAAAGTGATGCAATTTTAACAACGGTTAAAACAATTATTTGTGATGACCCAAAGCTTAACGTGCGTCTGGATGATAAGACCATTGCAAAACCCATTTATATTTTAGATCGCCTGGGAGAGTTACCAAAAGAAGCTGGGCTTTGGCAATCTGCTGCTGAAATAATAGTGTTTCACTCCTCTCTCGCGGATTCATCTCGTATTCAAGAATTAACAAAACTAGGTGCGCGTTGCATTGAAGTTGAAGCAGACTCACAAGGACTAGATTTAAATCACGTGCTGGCTCACATGGGCCAATCGGGCATCCATGATTTATGGGTTGAAGCAGGGGGTCGTTGTTTTCAATCTTTTTTCGAGCAACGTCTTTTTAATCGAGCCTTTTTATATGTGGCGCCAAAAAAACTAGGCGAACAAGCAAAAGCTGCTTTTTCTCATTCGTTTAATGTTAAAGATTATGAGGGTGACATCCAGTGGTTTGCGAAAGGTGATGATTTGGTTTGTGAGTTTGTGTCAACTAGGTAACATTCCATATATTATGGAACATAAAATATGGAATACTGAGCTTTCGGCTATTCGGTGGAGAATTTGTACGAAACCTTCTCGGAGGACAAAACATTTCAGGGGGTATTTAGGAGAGTGGTAAGAAATCGCTGGATCCTGCGCTTTCGCGCAGGATGACGAATGGGCGGTGTCGGTCAAGGATAGTTAAATACGATAATATGTTTGTTCAGAACATTAAAGCTTGGAAGAGAGTTTGACAGCAAGGTCTGCTTCTTGTTAGAGTGTTTCTAGTTTAAAACCTTCAGGGCGGGGTGTAACTCCCCACCGGCGGTAATCAAACGCAATGTTTGAAAGCCCGCGAGCGCTTTTTAATGTTTAAAAAGGTCAGCAGATCTGGTGAGACTCCAGAGCCGACGGTCATAGTCCGGATGAAAGAGGGTATTTTGACATGATCCGTTGTACTCAACCCAATGGTCATCCATCTTATCTTCGCCCTATAAACGAATAGGGAGCATCTCATGTTTTCTGGCATTGTCGATCACTGCGGTGAAATTTGTGACATTCAGTCTAAGAATAAAGGGTCCATTTTATTGATCGCTCATCAATTTGGTCGTCTCGAACTGGGTGAAAGTATTGCTGTTAATGGCGTTTGTCTTACTGTGACAGAAGTTGCTCTGAATCGGTTTGCTTGTGAACTCTCTCCTGAAACTTGGCAGCGCACTACGGCGCAGTATTTTAAAACAAATCAACCCGTTCATTTAGCACAAGCGATGCGAGTTGACGATCGAATAGGCGGGCATTGGGTGAGTGGCCATGTCGATGGCATCATCAACATTGCGGACATCCAAAAGCACGATGATTGTTTAGAAGTCACTTTTTCCAAGACAAATCCAGAACATTTTGATTATTTAATACCAAAAGGCAGCGTTGCTATTGATGGTGTGAGCTTAACCGTTAATGAAATTCATCACGAGCGATTTAATGTGATGTTGATTCCACATACGTTAGCGATCACTCATTTCTCCTCGTTGCAGATTGGCCAAGCCGTCAATGTGGAATACGATATGCTCGCTAAAATGGTCAAACAACAGATTAATAATTATCGGAGTCATTATGAAGCCATCTAATTTTAATACGATTGAATCCGCATTGGATGATTTAAAACAAGGCAAACTGGTCATTTTAGTTGATGATCAAGATCGAGAAAATGAAGGCGATTTAATTTTAGCCGCAGAACATGCAACTCCTGAGGCGATTAATTTTATGACGCAAAATGGTCGTGGTTTAGTGTGTATGCCGATGGCAGAGCATATATTTGAAGAACGGCTACAAATTCCTCCCATGTCGAGTCAAAACCAATCGAAATATCGAACGGGTTTTGGTGTATCTTTTGGGGCAGCAGAAGGAATCAGCACAGGTATTTCAGCTTGTGACAGAGCACACACCATTAAAACTGCCGCTCATCCGAATGCGCGTCGCAGTGATATTGTGATGCCCGGGCATATTTTTCCGCTTTGTGCTAAACGTGGTGGCGTGATGCAAAGAAATGGGCACACAGAAGGCACTGTGGATTTAATGCGATTAGCCGGATTAGAACCGGCTGGTGTGTTGTGTGAAATCATGAATCCTGACGGTTCCATGGCCAGGCTCGCTGAGTTAAAACAATTTGCCAAGCATCATCAACTTTCAATCGTGAGTATTGCTGATTTAATTCATTATCGTAAACAGCATGAGATGCTCGTGAGTCGGGTGTCAGAATCGGTATTGCCGATTAAAAATCTCGGAGAGTTTAAAGTCATTTCTTATTTAAATCAGGTAAGTCAAAGTGAACACATCGTTTTAATTAAAGAACCGATCGAGCATAACAGGCCAACTTTAGTGCGAATGCATTCTCGCTGTTTAACAGGTGATGTTTTTGCATCGCAACGCTGTGATTGTGGCGAGCAATTACAAGTGGCTATGGAGGAGATTTCAAAACAGGGTGGGATTTTGTTGTATTTAGGCCAAGAAGGTCGCGGCATTGGCTTGGTGAATAAAATTAAAGCTTATGCGCTACAAGATGCGGGACTAGATACTGTCGATGCGAATCTTCAGCTCGGTTTTAAGGCTGATGAGCGCGATTATTGGGTTGCGGCACAAATTTTAAAAGATTTGTCGATTAACGAAATTCGTCTTTTAACTAACAATCCCCTTAAAGTAAACGCATTACGAGATTATGGAATTGGTATACATGAAAGAGTTCCTTTGGAAGTGACTGCGACTGCGCAAAATTTACATTATTTGCAGACTAAACGTGAGAAATTAGGACATTTGCTAACGGTTGGAGGTTGATCATGAATATTGCAATTGTTGTTTCAAGGTTTAATGAAGACATTACGGGTAATCTGTTAAAGGGTGCTAAGCAACGTTTATTAGAGCTGGGCATTAGCGAAGCACAACTGGAAATTGCTTGGGTGCCCGGTGCGGTTGAATTGCCGCTGATAGCCGCACAGTTTGCCAAGCAGCAACGCTTTGCGGCCATTATTTGCTTGGGTGTTGTCATTCGTGGTGAGACCGATCATTATGATTATGTTTGCCAACAGGCTAGTATGGGTTGCCAAGAGGTGTCATTACGACATAATATACCGGTTATGTTTGGTGTTTTAACCACGCATTCTCGTTCGCAAGCGATGGCGAGAGCCGGGGGTGAACGAGGCAATAAGGGGGCCTATTGTGCAGATGCTGCAGTTGATATGGCTCAATTAATGGCAAAACTTAAGGCAGTTAACATTGACGAGTAACCCAATCCTACGTTCGATTAGCAACTGGTTTTCGCGTACCTTTGCTGATCCCACCGCTGTGACTTTAGTTTTAACACTGGTGTTTGCACTATTGTTGCTGGAGTTCTTTAGTGGTTTATTTATGCCAATACTGATCAGTATCGTGATTGCTTATCTATTAAATTCTTTGGTGAGATTATTGGAAGGGTGGAAAGTCCCACATTTAGTTGCGGTCATTATTATTTTTTGTATTTTTCTTGGGTTATTAATTTTTGCATTATTAATTTTGATCCCGTCATTTACGAAACAGCTAGCCAACCTGGTCAATGAATTACCCCAAGCGTTTAGCGAGAGTCAAACTTGGATTAAAGAATTGATGGCTCGGTACCCTAAAATTTTTACCACGGTTCAAGTACAACACGTCACCACTTATTTGCAATCTGAAGTGACTAAATTAGGCCCTTCAGTGCTTCGAATTTCGCTAGGTGTGATTCCGAACGTCATTCAAGTGGTGCTTTATTTTATCTTGGTGCCATTGCTTGTGTTTTTCTTTCTAAAAGATAGTGGGGTGATTTTAAACTGGTCGAAGCAATATTTACCTAAGAATGAAGGTGTGGGAAAACAAGTTTGGCTGGAGGTTCGTGAAAAAATTGGCGCTTATGTGAAAGGGCGTGTGTTGGAAATTATTATCGTAGGTGTTGTCAGCTCGATTGTATTCGCGCTATTAGGGTTGCAATACGCTGTATTACTCGGTGCATTGGTTGGACTGTCGGTGATTATTCCGTATATTGGTGCGATTGTGGTGACGATTCCGGTTGTGATTGTGTCGCTCATGCAATGGGGATTTTCAGCTCATTTTCTTTATTTAATGATAGCCTATGCCACTATTATCGCATTAGATGCCAATTTATTAGTGCCCATCTTGTTTTCAGAAACTATGGATTTACATCCCATTGTGATTATTTTATCCGTGTTAATTTTTGGTGGCTTATGGGGTTTTTGGGGTGTATTTTTCGCAATACCATTAGCGACATTATTTAATGCAATACTACGTGCTTGGCCAAAATCGAATCCTCAGGAATCATTGACGAGTTCATCGGATTAAAATCAGGACGTTATTATGGAGCAAATGACCGCTTTTGTCCCAGTTGATATTATATTGCCGAAAATCGATAGTGAGCGAGATCAATGTATCGTTCGCCTTCGTGAATTATTAGAATCAAAACCCAAGGTGCTAAAAGTTCATGTCATTCAGAAAGCATTGGTGACGGGGTTTTGTGTTCACTATGATCCTGACACCATTACATTGGACCGACTAAAAGCGCTAGCGAAACTGGCGGGATCTGATATTGAAAAGCGCTATCAGCATAAAATATTGCAAGTGCAAGGTATGGATAGTCCCGATTGTGCAGCAATCATTGAGAACGATTTAGCGAAAATTCCTGGTATTTTAGCGGCACGTGTGAGTTATGCCAGTCAAAAATTACGTTTGGAGTTTGATAGTAAAAAAATTTCACTGAATAAAATCACAAAGCGTTTAAAACGTTTGGGCTACCTGGCTACTTTAAAAGAAGAAAAACCCAATTGGATGCACCGTCAGGGTGAATTACTGTTAAGTATTGCTGCGGGTGTATTGTTATTAGCAAGTTGGTTGATTGGTGAATTTAGTGCTCTACCGAATGCTGTTAGTTTGAGTTTCGCATTAGCAGCTTATGCAGCCGGTGGTATTTTAACACTGCGCGATAGCATTCAAACCCTATTGCAAAAACGATTTGATATTGATGTGCTTATGCTACTTGCAGCTGTTGGTGCAGCTATTTTAGGTGCATGGCAAGAAGGTGCTTTATTATTATTTCTATTTAGCTTGGGCCATGCTCTGGAGCATAAAGCACTGAATCGCGCTCGAAATGCAGTGAATGCCATGGCAAAGTTAACACCAAAAATAGCTTTAGTCGAGCGCGATGGTGAGCAAATAGAAATGTTGATAGAAGAGGTTCTGCGTGATGACGTTGTGATTGTCAAACCTGGTCAGCGTATTCCAGCGGATGGGGTTATTGAATCAGGTGCTTCAGGTGTTGATCAAGCGCCTATTACGGGTGAGTCTATTCCGGTCGATAAGCAACCGGGTGATAGTGTTTTCGCCGGAACCGTCAACGGTGAAGGAACATTGATGGTTAAGGTGACTAAACTCGCTGAAGACTCGACGTTAAGTCGAATGATGCGAATGGTATTGGAAGCAGATACTCAGAAATCACCCACACAACGATTTACGATTCGCTTTGTTCGTTATTTTGTGCCGGTCGTTTTAATTGGTGTGGCATTGCTGATTATTTTACCGCCGTTGTTTGGTGCGGTTTGGGCGAGTTCATTTTATCGGGCGATTTCAGTATTGGTTGCCGCATCACCATGTGCCTTGGCCATTGCAACGCCTTCTGCAGTATTATCCGGAGTCGCGCGGGCTGCTCAAAATGGTGTATTAATTAAAGGTGGTATGCATTTGGAAAATTTAGGGACTGTGCGTGCGATTGCTTTTGATAAAACAGGTACATTAACCATGGGGCAACCCGAGGTGCAAGAAATTATTCCGATTGATGGTGATGAAAAACAATTATTATCGATGGCGGCTTCATTGGAACGACTCAGTGCTCATCCATTAGCGCAAGCTGTGGTTACTGCTGCAATGCAACGAGAGCTACCTTTGCATGAAGTGAGTGATTCGCAATCGATTACAGGATTTGGAATTCGTGCAACGCTGAAAGGTCAATTGTTGGTGATTGGGCGCTTAAAATTATTTGAAAATTATGATGTGCCATCACAACTAAAACAACAAGTTGCTCAATTGCAAGAGCAAGGTCATACCGTGATGGTGGTGCGCTATGGTGAGAAATGGTTAGGCATTATTGGGCTCGCTGATAGTATTCGTGAAGAAGCGCCAAGAACCATTCAAGCACTTTATCAACAAGGTATTACTAAAACCATTATGTTAACAGGGGATAATGTGCGAGTTGCTAATAATATCGCAAAACAAGTTCACATCACTGAAGTGCGCGCAGAATTATTGCCAGAGGATAAATTAGCGGCTATTTCGGAATTGGAAAAAGAAAATCAATCCATTGCCATGGTGGGTGATGGTGTTAACGATGCCCCTGCCTTAGCCCGTTCGACAGTCGGTATTGCCATGGGTGCTGCTGGCACGGATGTGGCCTTAGAAGCGGCTGATGTGGCATTAATGGCCAATGATATTTCTAAATTACCGTTTGCAGTGTCGTTAAGCCGCGCGTCACAAAGAATCATCCGACAAAATCTGATGGCTTCATTAGGTGTAGTTGGTATATTAATTATCGCCACACTTACAGGCGTGATCGGTATTGGTATTGCTGTTTTGGTGCATGAAGGATCGACATTACTCGTAGTCGCCAACGCATTGCGCCTGCTTAGACATGACAATACAAATGGCGGTTTTGCCGACACCGCCATTTCTGGTGATTGAGCTATACTATAGGTAGGTTTGAATAAACGATATAGGTGATTATTATGGCTAATCAGAGAATGTTAAATGGGTTAGATACTAAAAAATTGAGTTCAACGATTAATGCAGTCAAACAAGATCCGTCGTTGGCTGGGTTTCGATTTCATGCTAAAAGTGAATGGGAGAGTGGGTATCAGAATCATACTGAGGTGCGTGACTTTAAAGGGCCTAGTGGTGAGAAGTTATCGCATAAAGTCACTTTTAAATTTGATTCCGATGAGCCTGAAGAATTATTAGGGCAAGACAAGGGTGCGAATGCAACAGAAGTTGTTTTGCATGCATTGGCTTCTTGCTTGGCAGTCACACTCATTACGCATGCCACTCTAAAAAATATTAAAATTGATCAAATGTTTTTTGAATTAGAGGGTAATTTAGATTTGAATGGTTTTCTTGGGGTGTCTGATAAAGAGCGTAATGGCTTTCAGAAAATTAAAGTTAACTGCAAAATTAAATCAGATGCGTCTTCTGAAACGTTGCAACAGTTGTGTGATCTTGCACAAGAACACTCTCCGGTTTTTGATATTATCACTAATCCGGTGCCTGTGAGTGTGAGCATGACTAAGATGGAATAGTATCAAAGCACCGGCGCTATGCCGGTGCGAATGGTTATTCTTCAGATTGCTCATCATCGACAGCGCCGAGTAGCTTGCCTGCATCCATCATTTTAGATTTTGTGACTTCTTCGACTTTTTGGGTCGCGTCGTTCACCGCGGCTGCGATAAGGTCTTGTAGAATTTCTTTAGATTCTTTAATAATTTCGTCATCGATTTCCAATCGTGTTACAAAATAACGCGCTGTCATGGTCACTTTCACAGCGCCGGCACCCGACTCACCAACCACTTCGATTTTAGCGAGTTCTCCTTGAGCACGTTCCATCATATCTTGCATTTTTTTAGCATTTTTCATTAAACTGCCAAGATTAAATTTATCACCTAACATGGTTTACCTCATCGTTCTAGAGAAATATTGCGCTAGTATAGCATATAACTGTAATCTAGATAACACTCGTTTCGCCTGCCTTTATCTCGGTACGTAAGCGAAATGCATGAGCTAATGTTCCAGCGTCCAGATACTCCAGTTCACCGCCTAGTGGCACGCCATGGGCAATGCGGCTGCATTTTGTTTTATGAGTATCGATATGATTTGAAATGTAGTAGGCGGTTGCTTTGCCTTCCATTGTAGGATTAGTTGCAATCACAAGCTCTTCGATCGATTCGTTTTGCAGACGTTTAAGTAAATCAGGAATCCCAATTTGTTGTGGGCCAATCCCATCCAGTGGGGATAGGTGGCCATGGAGCACATAATATAACCCAGAATAACTCGCCGTTTCTTCAATCGCTACGACATCGGCTGGGCTTTCAACGACACAAAGAATCGCATGGTTTCTTTTAGGATTACGACAGTGATTGCACACAGGTTGTTCGGTATAAATCCGACAACGCTGGCAATAATCTACTTGAGCTAGAGCTTCTTGCAAGGCTTGGGCTAGTGCCAAACCTTTAGGGCGACCTGCTTTAGCGAGTAATTGAAAAGTAAGTCGTTGAGCTGATTTAGGCCCAATCCCTGGCAAGCAATGTAGCGCTTCAATCAATTGTTTAGTCAGCGGGCTGAACATTACAGTGATTAATCCTATTCCTCATCTTTTTGTTCTTCTATCGACATATTGCGAATATCATCGGGCACATTCATCCCTTTTAATAATTCCATAGTTTTACTTTGTGTCGCTTTTTGAATTTTTTCGCTTAAGTCTTTCCACGCTTCACGGATTCGCCATTTGAATTCTTTAATGCCGCCTTGTAAGGCTCTTTCGTCGAATTCGATGTCTTCAAAAGAATAGGTGGCCGTCATAATGACTCGCACCGTTTTGTCGTTGGATTCGCCAATAATTTTTGTACCTGAGAGGTTACTGTAAGTGCTTTTCATTTGGTCTTGCATATTCATGATGCTGGATTTAATTTCTTCTAATAATTGGTTTTCTTGATTAGTCTCAGGATTAGTATCAGGGTTAGCATCATCAGACATAGTTTTCTCCAGCGATTAGGTAATTTAAAATGTTATTTTGAGGATATATCTTACCATATTAATAGCTTAAGTCGTAAGCGTTAGTTTTGTGGCCTGATCAATTGTGGAAGGCTTGGTGATATGTCTTTGTTTCCAAGTGGTTTTTATTGTGGGTAGGCGCTGTTAGAATTGAAGGGTTGAATTAAATTTGTATTCCCATAGGACTCATTGCTCTTGTTCAATTGGTGCAATGCTGTCTTTGATAATAGTCGCATCAAATTTTTGTATAATGCGTTGTACAGATTCATCACTATGAATGGCTTTTTCAGCAGCCGTTTGTTGCTGTTGTTGTTTTTGTTTGGTGATGTCCGCCGGTGTAGCTTCATCAGAAGAGACCACTTCAATATGGACTATCATTGATGTGTTTAAATGTTGGGTCAATGCTTCATTAAGGCGTTCGATGTGTTTTTTATGCAGCAGTGGCTGATGTTTAGGATCTAATGTGAGTGTCAGCTCATGCTCGGTCATTGTTTTAAGAGCGCAGTGTGTGGCTAATGCATGAGTTGGCCCTGTAATATTGAGTTTAGCGAGCAGTTCGTTCCATTCGGTGTCGGTATTGTGAGGAGTTATTGTGGCAGTCTTGGGTGCTGTTTTAGCATGATCGACGTGCTTTTTTTTAATAGGTGCAGCTTGAGTGGTGGATTGTTGTGGACTAAAAGCTAGCATTCGCAGTAGGGTCATTTCAAAGCCACTTTGTGCTGTTGGAGCAAACGCTAAATCCCGTTGGCCATGTAAGCCAATTTGATAATACAGTTGCACATCTTCGGGATGCATTTGTTGTGCTAATGCTTTTAATTCAGCTGCAGGTGTTTGTTGCTGTGGGCCATCAGCGACGAGTTGTATGATAGTGATTTGATGTAATAGCGATAATAAATCGGCTAGCGCTTGGTTAAAATCAGCGCCTTGTTTCAGTAATTGGGCTGCACTATTTAATAATGCATTAGGATCTTGTTTGGCGAGTGCTTCTAAAATATTGTATAGCGCTGTGACTTCAATGTAACCCAGTATCGTTTTTATATCAGCAGTTAATATCTCGCCATTACCGTAAGCGATGCTTTGGTCTAATAAACTTAAGGCATCGCGCATGCTGCCATTAGCCGCTTTGCCGAGTAATAATGTGGCATCGTTTTCAAACTGAATTTTTTCTTGGGTTAAAATAGTTTGCAAATGTTCACTAATTTGTTGCGGGGGCATTTGCATTAAATGAAATTGTAAACATCGTGATAAAACGGTAGCAGGGAGGCGTTGATAATCTGTAGTGGCTAATAAAAATTTAACATGCGGTGGTGGTTCTTCTAAGGTTTTAAGTAGTGCATTAAAGCTGTGTCCCGATAGCATATGCACTTCGTCAATAAGATAAACTTTATAACGGCCTTTAGTCGGAGCGTATTGCACATTGTCGAGTAATTCACGAGTATCTTCTACTTTAGTGCGTGAGGCCGCATCAACTTCATATAAATCGATAAAACGACCAGCATCGATTTCTTGGCAATGTTCGCACTCACCGCAAGGTATAGCGCTGATGCCTTTCAGGCAATTGAGGCATTTAGCAAGAATGCGTGCAATCGTTGTTTTACCTACGCCACGAGTTCCCGTAAATAAATAGGCGTGATGCAGGTATTGTTGGTTAAGTGCATTAGAAAGTGCGCGTACAACTTGAGGTTGGCCAATGACTTCTGCAAAGGTTTTAGGTCGCCATTTTCGTGCTAGAGCTAGATGGTTCATGGTCAATCACTTGTGTTTGAACTGGAAGCCACACCAGCCACACCTCGGCACCCGAGTCTACTGCTACCGTTGCTCCCTTCCGGGCCTGGCGGAGTTTACAATATATCGTCGCGAAGGGACCGGCATGGCCACAACACTTGGCGGAGAGAGAGGGATTCGAACCCTCGGTACGCTTTTGACGCACACACGATTTCCAGTCGTGCCCCTTCGACCGCTCGGGCATCTCTCCAAATTTTTGCCTGAGCTACGAATGAGCGGTTCACAAGGTTAGCTTAGAACAAGATCATGTGCAATAGCTCGGGGTTGGAAGATGGGGAACGGAGAACGGAGGACGGAGAACAGAGGACGGAGAACGGAGGACGGAGAATGGAGGACGGAGAATGGAGGACGGAGGATGGAGGTCGAGGGGCCAGAAGAGGGAAGACGGAGATCGGGGGGGTGGAAGCCGGAGGACAGAGGCCGGGAGGCGGAGAGCGCTGGCGTCATCCTTTGCGAAAGCGAAGGATCCAGTTTTAAAGAAAGAAATCTCGGGAGCTAGCTCCCGAGTCAAATCAATCTTTTTAAGGAATTATATTTTTCACTCCAACTCCTTTAGAATAGTAATGATGCGACTTTTTAGAGCAAAGTTAATCATTGGACTGAGGCAAAGTTAAACATGGACAACAACCAAGACATTATCTTTAGTGAAATCGACGGTGCTTCTGGGATAGTCGGACATATTCTGTTGAATCGCCCAAAAGCGTTAAATGCATTGTCCAAAACCATGTGTATGGCATTGGGAAAGCAGTTACAGCAGTGGGAAAACAATTCCAACATTAAAGCCATTATGATTGAAGGTGCGGGTGATCGTGCTTTTTGTGCAGGCGGTGATGTGCGCCAACTGTTTGCTTCTGAAAAACAGCACGTTTTACAACACGCCATGTCTTTTTTTAAACAAGAATATGCGACGAATGCAATTCTACATCATTTAACGAAACCATATATTGCTTTTTTGGATGGCATTACCATGGGTGGTGGCGCTGGCGTTTCAGTGCATGGGAAATTTCGAGTGGCCACAGAAAAATTACGTTTTGCCATGCCAGAAACTGCAATTGGTTTTTTTCCAGATATTGGTGCCGGTTATTTTTTAACTCGCTGTCCAAACAAAATAGGTTGGTATTTAGGCTTGACGGGTAATACTATAAAAGCGGCTGATGCATTAGCGATGGGATTAGTCACGCATTATGTGCTGAGTGAGAAGTTACAAACTTTGAAACAAAGCATTATTGAATCTTCATTTGATGCTAATCATATAGAACAAATTGATGAATTATTACGACAATTTACAACACAATCTGAGGATGCCGAAATCTGGCAACACGCAAACATGATTGAACACTGTTTTTCAAAAACCACTGTCGAGGCAATTATTCAGGCACTAAAAGATTCAAAAACAGATTTTGGCCAACAAACAGTTGATGTTTTATTGAGACGATCACCGATCAGTTTAAAAATCACGCTGGCGCATTTAAATCGTTGTGCAAACAAATCGTTCGATGAAATTATTCAAAGCGATTACCAATTGGCCGAGCAATTTATGCAAGGGCATGATTTTTGTGAAGGCGTTAGAGCGGCATTAATTGATAAAGATCAAAATCCAAAATGGCAGCCGGATGCTTTGAGCAAAGTGACTGATGATGATATTAATGCGTATTTATCCTCCTAGAGAATAATTTTTAGATTTTTGCCATCCTATCTGCCAGTTTCAGCGCGAAGGCGAGGATCCAGTAAATTTTTTCTGTCAATAAACGTGATTTCAAAGAATGTCTTGGTCCTAACTAGTGAGGATAATTTAACATCGCTTTTATTGCCGCGTTCAAACATAATGCTTTATCTCCTAACTGCTTACAAGTGGAAAAATGAAATTGTAG
>SDBV01000937.1_pt1 | contig 42708 bp, 35 predicted proteins | sample 2277081 | NCBI WGS metagenome assembly SDBV01 (sample SAMN10402039, study PRJNA504765) | marine sediment metagenome | isolation source: marine sediment core GS10_PC15, 223 cmbsf | place: Arctic Ocean: Southern Knipovich Ridge | collected 2010
ACTTTGTTTCATTTTTTTGCGTTCGACTGCATAAAGAATTGTTCGAACTCCAATATGCATTGAAAGATCTCTTTTGATGATATAATCCTCTGCCCCTTCTTTTATTGCCTCTACACCTAGAACTTCGTCATCCGAACCAGTTAAAACAATAATAGGTACATCCTGACAAGATGCATAAACTTTTTTCACAGTATCGATCCCATCACTATCAGGGAGCCCCAGATCAAGCAAAACCACTTCAAAACTTTCCTGATCGAGCAGATCAATTGCCCCGGCCAGATCTCCCGAAGTTTTAACTGCAAAATCAATGGTCTCTGAGGAGTTAGACAGGATATCTCGTACAAGCTTACGTGCTACGGGACTATCTTCAACTAACAATATTTTCATTGACTGTTTATTCATTTGACATCTCATCTGGTTCTTGGCCGTCATATTTGTTTTCTTTTGGCAGTTTAAAGTAGAAAGTACATCCGTTGCCAACTTCCGATTCAACCCAGATACTACCTCCATAAAGCTCGACAATTTTCTTTACTACAGAAAGACCTACGCCTGTACTTTCATAGCTGTCACTATCCGATACCGTCTGGAATATCTGGAATATCTTTTCAAAATGCTTTTCTTCAATGCCGGGGCCGTTATCAGAAACACTGAATAGCCAGTTGTCACCTCCTTCGATACAACCTACGTGTATCTGCCCCTGGGGCTTATCCATGTATTTAACTGCATTGCTCAGCAGGTTCTGGAAAAGCTGTATAATCCTGGTGCTCTCAGCCTTTATAACTGGAAGATTATTTTCGACTTCTATAGAAATATTATCAGGTATTGTAACCATGTCGATAACTTCCGGCATTAGCTCGTTAAGATCGACTTCCACCAAATCATCCTTAACACGTCCAACTCTCGAGTATTGCAGAACGCCTTCAATAAGATCGTGCATCCGTTTTACTCGAGTTTTAAGCAAGGATAGCTGCTCTTTGCCTTTATCCTCTAATGCATTACTATAATCTTCTGATAACCAATTGGCTAACGTACTAATTCCACGTAAAGGTGCTTTTAAGTCATGTGAAATAATATAGGCAAAGTTTGTTAACTCTTTATTGGCACTTTCGATTTCTCCTAGAAGCTGCATCTGGGCCAACTCGGCCTGCCCTTGCTCTCGGAGGTGTCTTTGACGAACGTATGATCCAATTATAATGCCTGCAATACCAACTACGAGCAATATACCATGACCGATCATCAGTATAGTTAAGTGCTGGGTCGTGATTATTTGTAGTTGTTTCATAGGTACTGAGACACTTATTCCACCACGGATATCGCCAACTTTATATCCTTGCGAAGCATGACACTTAAGGCATCCCTTTTCTGTTACCATTGGACGCATAAGACGCATATATCGTTCACCATCAATTATTTCCAGAGAAGTCACTTCTTCTGGAACATTTTCAAATGTTTTAAGAATCTTAGCTTCCCATGGATCGGGAGCATTTTCAGGACGTATGGGATTGAGACTGGTTATATGTCCCTTTAAGCCATATTGCTTTTGCCCGAGTTCATGTACCTGCCGGGTCATATAGGCTGGATTGACCAGTGTAAGCTTATCCCCAAATTGCGTGATTACATCTCTCTTTTCAATATGTGAAAGATATGGATTCGGCGGAGTTTCATCAGTAACAGGAACATAAACTCCACCATGGCCGGCTGCCCATCTACGATAAACCAAATCCTTTTCAAAACTTGAACGTGCGTTTTGGCGAGCCAGATCCAACATCGCATAATGTTCATGTATGACACTGCTAAGAAGGTCCGCCAAGACAAACAATATCCATACAATTATCATTACTATTGTGCTTCGCTTGAACCAAAATAATTTATAATTAGTCTTCATGATCAATACTATCTTTAACAGATTGCATTAGTTTGGAGTTCTTCATTTTGAACTTCTGTTTTTTTAGACAAAGTAAAAAAGAACGTACATCCGTTCCCTACTTCTGATTCCACCCAAATACGGCCTCCATATATCTCGACGATCTTTTTCACTACGGAAAGTCCAACTCCGGTGCTTTCATAGCTATCGCCTTCAGATACCGTCTGGAATATCTGGAATATTTTTTCAAAATGCTTTTCCTCAATGCCGGGACCGTTGTCAGAAATACTAAAACGCCAATCATCATCTTCTTCGACACAGCCTACGTGTATCTGCCCCTGGGGCTTATCCATGTATTTAATAGAGTTGCTTAATATGTTTTGGAAAAGCTGGCTGATACGTGTTTTCTCAACTGATATTGTGGGCAGATCGTTATCAACCGTTATAGATATGTTCTCGGGGGCGGCAAGCAGATCGATAACTTCGGGGACTACATTGTTAAGCTCGACATCGACAACCTCTTCCTTGACCCTGCCTACACGTGAGTATTGAAGGACACCATCGATAAGATCCTGCATACGGACGACTCGGGACTTAAGAAGATCCATCTGCTGCTTACCATCTTCCCCTAATGCATCGCTGTAATCATCGCTAAGCCAATTGGCAAGAGAACTGATACCGCGTAAAGGAGCTTTCAGGTCATGCGATATAATATATGCGAAGCTCTTAAGCTCATCATTTACGCTTTCTACCTGCTCTAGCAGCTTAGCCTGGCGTCTCTCAGCTTCTTTGAGTTCGGATATATTATTGATAACAAAGAGGACACCTAAATTGTTTAAGTTCTTATCTGTAATAGAAGTAGATCGAAGATAAGCGGGGAACACTTGTCCGTCTGAAGAAACCATTTCAGTTTCTCCTGTCCAAAAACCGCCATTTAATGACTCCCGATAAGCATTAGCACCGATGGTAGGATTAATAAAAATAGAATCAAAATCTATCGTTTCAGTTTCTTCCGCTGCATATTTAAACAAATTCCCAAAAGCCGCATTTATGTAAATTATATGTCCCTCTTCATTCGTGATCGCTATGGCATCGGTTGCATCTTCCATCGCAGTCTGAATTTGATGCAGTTTCTGCTCTGTTTCATTATGCTCGACAGCTTCGCTAAGAGCGTGAGCAATATTATCAATAAGATGACGTTCTTCTTTTAGAAATGGCCCTTCGTCGTATTCGGGACGCTCTTCTTTGTAATAAACTTCCAGGCGGCCTCGCACATGGCCATTAACGACAATATTGCTTGACTGTTTCCATGGGGATTCTTCGAAAGTCTCTAAAACATAATCATTTTCATCACAAATTATTCTTGCCTGTGTAATCTCAGGATACCGCCACCCATGCGGGATCAGCATAACCACATCCATAAATATTTCCTGTAATGTCTCACGTAAGCGGATGGAGTTGGCAACCCCATACATACACCTTAGTTCCTTAATACGTTCCGTCAGAACCTCTTCGATCTGCTTACGTTCATCGATCTCATCACTAAGGTTATCTACTGAAGTGGTTGTCCTCTTCAAATTGATAGTCATTTCATTGAAAGATTGAGCCAATTTGCCGATTTCATCATTAGACTCAATCTTAATCTGTGTGTCCAGATTACCCTCGCCTATTATTTCAGTGCTTTTGCGGAGCTTCTGAATAGGTGTAGTTATAGCTCTTGAAACCAGTGTGCCAACTGCCCAAACCACCACTGGTACAGCACAGAATATTATAATGAATAATAATTTTATCACAGCCAACGGTGCCAATGCCTCTTTCTCATCAATTTCTGCCAGAAGAGACCACTCCATCTCAGATATATAGTCGTGTGTTCCTACAACGTTTACGCCTCTATAATCCGGAAAAATATGTACCAGCCCATGTCCAGTATGTGTTCCTGAATGTGTAGCCCTACTCACACTCGTTCTATAATTTATTGTATCAACTTTTTGTCTTAAGAAGGTATCCTTCTTAAATCTTGAACGTGTTATCATGTAACCGTATTTATTTACCAGATAAAGTTCTCCTGTCTTGCCTAAGCCGCTCCTGTCCATAGTTATTTTATTTATGTCATCCATTTTGAACCTGCCTACTAATATCCCTAAAAACTCTTTTGTATTATCATTTATGATAGGCGCAGAGATTGAATATTCAGGTTTTTGTTCTTTAGAGTGGTAGGCATCTCTAATATATACCCTATCCTTGCCTCCTAAGAAATGAGCCTCACTTGATTCATCGGTGCCGACATTTCCTTCATCTGTAGAAGCAATGACCTTTCCATCCGGGTTCAGGACCAGGAATTCGTAAGCCTCCTCCTCTTTTTTATGAAAATCTTTCAATATTAAACTCAAATCTTTCGAGGATTCCTTAAGATTGGGGGAACTTTTTATAATTTCTTCGATGCCATCTTCAATCAAATCAGATTCAGCCAGTAGCGCCAGTCTGACTTTATCTTCTTCCAGAAATGTCTCTATATGGCGAGCTCTTGACTGGGCGGTTGTGCTTAGATGCTCGAATATAGCTTTTTCCAGACTGTTTTTTGCTACCGTGTATAAAGTGAACTGCGAAATGCCCACAAGAATCACTACCATGATAGAAAATGAAAGATTTATCTTATTGGCTATTTTCATAAAGGCCCTCAAGTAATGTTCTGTCCACCGCCTTGGCACCGTTTGGTTTTCTGGCTATTCTTCCGTTGGCAAATTTAATCTCGGATATAATATTAAATGTAGTCAACCATTCATCGGCCTTCCCTTCCCCGATTTGGTCTTGATAACTATCCCACTTAAGACCTGTAACCTGTTCTCTATACTCGGCGGGGGTTACATCGTAATGTTTAGCGATAATTTCGCTTGCCTCAACAGGATGCTCTTTACAATATGTAACCGCCTTAAACCATCCTCTCATCAGGCTCTTAATAAGTTCCGGATTGCTTTCTACTAAATCTTGTCTTACATTGAGTGTGTCTACAATGATATCCGGTTCCTCTCGAGTTGAAATTAATATGTGCCCGCCGGGCCTTTGAGTTGCTTTTGACAGCCACGGCTCCCAGGTTACCGCCGCATCCACCTCGCCATCTAAGAAGGCCCGCCACGCATCATCAGGCTTTTTATGAATGATGATTATGTCATCAAGAGACAGGCCCTTTTTGTAGAATAAGTAAGATATAAAAGTCTCACCTACATCATCTCTTGTGAAGGCTATTTTTTTACCTATCAAATCCTCTACCGTTTTTATATCCTCTGTCGCTACTACCCCGTCACTGCCCACAGAATGGTCTATCTCTAAAACAGCTACTATCGGTGTATCCTCGGCTCTTTTGGAAACCAGCAAATCAATTGTCCCTGCCTCACAATCAAGCATGCCCTGCTTAAAAGCGTCACGTCTGGCCGAATCCAACTGCTCATTCACAAAGATCAGCTCTATTCCTTCCTCTTTGAAGAACCCTTTCTCCTGAGCAAGATACAAAGGGCCGTAGCCTACCCATTTTTGAAAAGCAATACTGACTCTGTCAACCTCCGCTTCTTCCGGATGATGCTCACAACCACAAGCAAGTAAGATCACAAGGATCAAACAAAAAAACCAGGTTTTTTGTTTACCGATAGCCGTCTGCACCTGTTTATATGTGGTCATATACATACGAAACCAATGCTCCCAAAATGGCTCGTAAAGAGAGAAAAATTTGTTTTCTTGGCTGCGATTGTTCATTTCGCAATTCTCCAATCATTAATATTTAATTATCTTTTACACGTTAATCGATAATATAGAATGCTATTCGATAATCTACGTGTCCCCATTTTCATTTTTTATTGTTGCTACTTTCTCTAATTTCTTTCTAATGATATTACCCAATCGTGATACCACAAATGGCTTTGTCATATAGTCATCAGCACCAAGAGACAATGCTTCGTCAACATCACCAATACTATTTTTGGCAGTAAGCATAAAAACAGGAATATCCCTTGTTTCATAATGACCCTTCAGCATGCGAAGCGTTTCGATGCCGTCCATTTCCGGCATCATCCAGTCCAGCAGGATCAGATCGGGCCTTTTTTCCAATGCAATTTGATAACCCTCTTCACCATTTTTTGCCTGATAGATCTCAAACCCGTCCATCTTCAGGTTATATTCTAACGCTAACCTGATCCTGGCGTCATCATCAATAACTAAGATTGAGATTGTTTCGCTCATTGACATGTCCAAATTAACCGACCAGGTTTTCAGGATTACGCGTTGCACTCTTTACCTTTTTAGGCTTTTCTTCCTTCTTGTTCCAGTGCTTTTGCCTGTTTGTAATACAATCTTTTAGTTTTTCCTTGATCATATCTCCCAGCTTTTCCGGATCGAAAGGTTTCGTTATGTACCCGTCTGCCTTGGCATCAAAGGCATCCTCTATGTCGCCTATCGTCGCTTTTGCAGTTAGCATGATCACCGGTATTTTCTCAAGTTCATAGTCTTCCCTGATCGCCTCTAAAAGCTCCATACCATCCATTTCAGGCATCATTCTGTCTGACAATACGACTTTTGGTAATTCCTCCATGCTGCGAAGCATCTCAAGTGCGACCTTGCCATTTTCAGCTTCTTGAATTTTGAAACCTTCCAGTTCCAGATTATATTTAATGATCTGGCGAATATGATCTTCGTCTTCTACAACCAAAACTGATATCCACGATTCCATACGAAATCTCCCTATTATTTATATCTTAAATTGTTTCTCTTATTTTTTTGTGCACATATAAATCTTACTCTTTAGTTTTTGTACGAGTTTGTCAGGATCAAATGGTTTTTTGAGATATCCTTCTGCTCCTAATGCAAAAGCTCTTTTTATATCAACTTCGGATTGCCTGGCAGTTAACATATAAACCGGCACATCCTTTAAGGATGGCTCTTTTTTAAGTTCCTCTAATGCTTCAATACCGCTCATCTCAGGCATAACAAAATCCAATAAGATAAGATCAGGTTTCTTATGTTTGGCAAACTTTAGAGCTTCAATGCCATTGACCGCAAGACACACTTCAAAACCGTTAGTTTCAAAAGTATAGTTAAGCGCAGTTTGGATATGCTCTTCATCCTCTGCTATTAAAATTATGGGTTTTATATCCATTCTATTTCTACCATTGGAAATCAAATTCTCAGTTAAACCTTGACTTTTTCCTTGAGCTTTTCGCGAAGTATTTCACCGAGTTTTAACGGATCAAAGGGTTTTGTAATATAATTATCCGCACCTTTTTCAAGTGCCTGTTCCATATCACCTGACATGCCCTTAGCGGTAAGCATAAAAACAGGGATACCTTTAAGCTCATCATCTTTCTTCAGTTCGCCCAATACTTCTAAACCATTCATTTCCGGCATCATCCAGTCACAAAGAATTAGCTGTGGTTTAATCTCTTTTGCCTTTTCAAGACCAAGCCTTCCATTCTCGGCCAGAGTTACATCAAAGTTGTCCATCTTTAAATTGTATTCTAAAGCTACTCTGATATGAGCTTCGTCCTCTATAACAAGAACTGATATTTGCGTAGACATCGGTTAATCTCCCTTTTGGATTACTTCAGGCAAAAGTTTCTTTATCTCGCTTATAAGATTTTCAGCTTCGTACGGCTTGGCTAACACGAGGTTGCTGCCTGATGATTGCTTTGCCTTTTCTTCATTTTTTGACAACAACGCTGTGAGAAATATAATGGGTATATCTTTGGTTTCCGGGCTTGCATTAAGTTCCTCGGCTACTTGTGGTCCATCCATATCCGGCAACATCACATCAAGTACGATAAGATCAGGCCGTCTCGATTTTGCCAGGACAACAGCATCCCTGCCTCTACCTGCTGTGACAACTGAATACCCTTCAGTAGCCAGTAAGTTTTCAAGAGCCACTAAAAGATTCTTCTCGTCATCAACAATAAGTATTGTTTGATCATTCATTTTTCACACTATATCTCTTAATTGGTTCACAATTCGTTCTATCACCTGCCCCATAATAAAGATCTCAACTTCACCCTTTATTTATATTTACCTATACTTGCTCTGGCAAGAAGCAGATTGATCATTTCAATAAGTTCATCTATTTCATAAGGTTTTGACATAAAAACATTACCACCCACAAAATTTCCCTTTTTTATTTCCTGATTTTTTGAATATAGAGCGGTTAAAAATATGATAGGGATATTTTTTGTTCTGGGGTTCTCTTTTAATTCAGTAGATACTTCGGCACCATCCATTCCAGACATGGATATATCAAGCACGATAAGGTCAGGTGATGTTTCTTTGACGGCAGAAAGTGCTTCTAGGCCATTTTCGGCCGTAAAAACCCGAAAACCTTCCATCTCTAAATTCTTTTTCAGAACTAGTAAAAGATTCTTCTCGTCATCAACAATAAGAATTGTTTGATCACTCATTTTACACACTATATCTCTTAATTGGTTAACGATTCGTTCTATCACCTGCCCCATACATAAAATAAAAGTAACACCACCTTTAAAATGTTCTACTATCTCCTGCTATACTTTGGGGGTATCGGCTTAAACAGCACTTGAAAGAAGCAAAAACCTTATTTTTTTCGGGAAATCCCCCCCCTACCATTTTGGTAATCCTATAACATATTGTAATCACACTGCTGTGTGGCTCTTTAAGACAATTACATCTTTAGTATGTTTACAAAAACTATATTCATATCCAAGATTTTATAGCCATTTGAGGTGCTTCCGAAGTAAATTATGACACACTAATAATTGTTGATTAACTGTCCTCATTTTTTGCCCGATACTCAAATGGATAGAGCTATGGAAAGAGAATGTAATAATAATAAGTTTCCTCCACTAATGCTTCACAAAGCAAGCGATCTCCGTGTGCCATTACAACACCAGAGGAAAGTAATACGCTTTCAATTTATAATTGATGAAAAACTTCTTAACCTGGCAATAAGTTATACCGATGAACCTGTTAAACTTGCCGATTTAGTACCTATGGCCCAATCACTATCAGATATACTTTTTGAATCATTTATATCTGGCTTTGAAAGCACTTTTAAGGTGACTTGCTCAAAAGGCTGTCCATACTGTTGCAACTATTTTATTCCAATATCTCCAGCAGAAGCGTTTTATATAAGCAATAAAATTCACAATATGCCAGAATCAAAGAGGCAAATACTTTTAAAAACAGCATTGTCAGTATCAAAACATATTATCAAAAATAATGGAATAAAAGGTAAGAATAACCATACAGAACCTTTTGATTTGCAGGATATTTCCGACTGGTATACTGCACTAAAAATAAAATGTCCATTTGTTTTTAATAACAGCTGTTCGATATATAAGCAAAGACCTTTGGCCTGTCGTGAATACTTTGTAGAAGGACCTGCCTTCGCATGTAGACCAGATTCTGGCTTAGAACCCCAGATAGTTTCATTACCTTTCAGTATTAATAAAATACTTTCTACGATTTCAATAGAATTAGCCGGCAATGATACAAGCTCTGTGATTCTGCCTTTAGTAATTCCATGGACAGATATCAATTCCGAACTTGGCAATAAAACTTGGCCCGCAAATAGTGTAGCAGAGTTATTTATTAACACACTTGAACAATCCACTAATCATCAATTATCGTCCACATACTGCTTAGTAGAATAATTTTCTCCTAATACCACTGCTCTCAGTAGTATCAAGTTATTCATCCTTGTAGTCGCCGTACTAATGGGTAGTCAGGCCAGTTTGATGGTGTAAGGAGGTTTATCCGATCGGCTCCATTATAAACCTGGTGATATTTTTTTCTGCTGATTATTCCTGTGTTCTAGTATACACATAGCTTAACACTATATATATTATTTCCTTTATGAGTTATTTTCCGGTGGTTGCCATAACAGCTTTTCTTTGTTGTCTGCTTCGGTATAAGAAATACATCCGGTTTCTATATCAAGCCAGACCCCTCTCCTGTAATTTCCTCCGAGAGCCTGAGCGACAATATTTAGATTATATTTTTTCAAAATCTCGATAGCTGAATCTATATTGTCCTGACTGATAGAACAATCTTTTAGCTCGAGCACATTTCCACCGCCTACCAGAACTACATTGATATCGTTCTTATTGCTACCCAACTCAAACATGGATTTTGTTATTGCTTCGATAGCGTCAGAGGCATATTTTGTTTTCATGTCTTCATTCTCAGGAGCATGCCCTGGCATCATGATATGTGCAAATGCACCTATCTGGTTCTTGAAATCAATTGCTGCCACCACAACACAGGAACCTATTGCTATAGATCTTAATATTATTTTTTCACGGGAAGCCTTGATTTCTCCAATATTCACATCGACCTGACATTTCCCAATTACATCGTTAAAAAACATAATTCCTACCTTTCGACATCTGCATCTTAAACTCCCTGACCAACTCTTTCTGTAGTTTCAAGAAGAGCTTCTTCCCGACAATGTGGCAAAGAAACAAAGAATTTACTGCCCTTATCGGGTTCTGATTCAAGCCAGATATCACCACCTTGACGCTGAAGAGCACGCTTTACTATTGTAAGTCCTAATCCTTCACCTTCGACATCGCCTCTTGGATTGAGCCTGTGGAATAACTCAAAGATTTTTCCCTGATAATCCGGGTTTATACCAATACCATTGTCTTCGATGCAGAAAATGCTCATGTCATTTTCAATCCGACCGGAAATGTGGATGCTGCCTTTATTGTCAGGTTTGGTATATTTCAATGCATTATCTATAAGATTTATAAAGATCTGCTCGATCTGCTTTCTATCAGCTTCGCAATCTGGAAGGTCATCTAATGTAAAAGCGATTTCATGTTGCCGGCTCTGGCACGATACCTTTTTTTGGATATCCCGTATAAGTTGATTCATGTCAATGAACTGTGGGATAATTTCTTCTCTGTTAAATCGTAATACTTTTAATAACCCATCAAGTAATTGTTTTATTCTTACCGAGCCTGCCGTAATAAACTCCAGGGTTCCAGGAATGCTCTCGTCAAAAAATGTTCCTATTTCATGTGTGACTTCTTCGGGTAATTCTTGCTTTTCTAATAAGCCCTGAAGTTCTTTGCATATTTCAAGTAATTGCCTGCTAAATCCCTGTATATTAACTATAGGCGACTTTAGATCGTGAGCACTAACATATAAAATACTCTCAAGTTCATCATTTTTCTGTGAAAGGTCTTTTAGTAAGTTGTTCAGTTCTTTCTCGTGGTGTTTTCTTTGGATAATGTGCCACATCCTATCCATGATCAATGTCAAGAGTCTCACATCTGTCTCATTGTACTCCTCTTCCTTATTGCCAGCACCGGCAACCAGAACTATTTTGCCATTATCTATCAACGGGACGTTCATGTGTCGTTTAATGGGAATATGACCCTCAGGACAGCCCTTTTTAAAAGGATTCGGAGCATTGTAATCATTTGTTATAACAGCTTTTCTTTGTCGTACGGCTTCACCCATAAGACCTGATTCTTCAATCTTAAAAACTGTTGGCTTATCATTCATGCCGCATACAGACATCGCTTTTTTTGACCATAAATGAAGAGTAAGCTCTGTTTCTTCTTTATTTACAAATAATAAGTAACCAATTTTGCTATCAACCAAACGAAGCCCTTCTTCAAGAGCATAATTCTTGATTTGCTCTTCAGATCTATTGACCATTTGAGATAGATTATAAAGTACTTCAAACTTTTTCTGGTTAATTACAACCTTTTGCTTAGCAATTCTTTGTTCAACAGCTTGACTTAGGGTACTTGAAATGGCCCCAAGAAGATCCTGTTCTTCCTTTAAAAATGGCCCTTCATCCTGCGTTGGACGTTGCTCGAGATAGTATACTTCTATAGAACCTTTGCATTCTCCATGCACAATTATATCACTGCTTTGCTTCCATTGAGTTTCCTCAAAAGTTTCTAAACAATACTTCTTTCCTTCAAATAATATTTTCGCTTTTGTAATCTCAGGATACTGCCATCCAGGCGGAATAAGTTCAACAATATCATTGAAAATAGTATTTAAGGTAAAATGTTTACGTATGGACTCTTCAACCCCATACATACAGATAAGTTCTTTAACACGCTCATTTAAGTTGTGGTTTTTCTGTTCCAAACTTTCTTCGTTAACTCGCAACTGCTGATTAGAGGCTTGCAGTTGTTGTTCGGCACTTCTCAATTGCTGATCTGAAGCACCTAGCTGCTGGTTAGTTGATCGCAATTGCTGGTTGGCAGCTTTGAGATTATGTTCGACTAGCTCACGTTGAGTTATTTCTTTATTTAAATTATCGATTGATGTTGTTGATTTATTTAATTTTGATGCCATATCGTTAAATTCTGAGGCAAGCTGATCTAACTCTTTTGTGCTATCAATGCTTACTTTGCGGCTAAAGTCGCCTTTTGCGACTTCCTTGATTTCCCTAATGATTTTTCTAATAGGCACTGCAATACTTTTGGAAATTACAATACCAATAGTAATGTTTGAAGCAATTATTATAGCAATTAATGTGTTTAACAAGAACTCCTGATGCACACGTATTCTTTGTGAACTCTCATAAAACTCTTCGGCCTTAGCATTAGCAAAATCACTCATCACCTTAATGGCATCAAGCATATAATCAACCTGATCATTCCCCTTGCCCCTGGTTATAGCTTCTGCCTGATCCCGTTTGCCTTGATGCATCAATTCGTGAACTTCTTCTCGGATTGCTTTCCAATCCATAAATGCTTTGTGAGCTTTTTGAACATCACTCTGATCACCCAGGAAACGTTCAAAGAGAATATCAAATGATTTAAACACATTCTGCTCATGCTGATCTACATGCTCCATTGCAGTATTGATCTGTTCATCATTATCAGAAAGAGCTGCATCCTTCATTGTTCGATGTATTACAAATATGTCTGCCCTTATGTCTCGCACTGCATTACTTACAGCCAGAGGATGTCTTTGAATTTTTACAGTAAGATCTGCAAGAGTATGCATCTTGGCTAAGGCAAACAAACCAAGGGAAAGTGTAAGAATAGCAACAATGCCAAATCCGCACATAAAATGGAACCCGATTGTTCTGTTCTTAAGCCACATACTCCTCCTCATTAGGCAGCGACACAAAGAATTTGCTCCCCTGACTTTCTTTAGATTCGAGATGGATAGATCCATGATTACGTTCGAGGATGCGGGTAACAATAGTCAGTCCAAGACCTTCGCCCTCTACAGAATTGTCCGGTTTTAGCCTGTGAAACAATTCAAATACCCTCAACTGATGCTCAGAAGCAATACCTATACCATTGTCTTCTACACAGTAAATGCTTTGAGGCCCGTCAACTGTTCCGCTGATATGAATCTTGCCTTCTTTATCCGAATCAAGATATTTAAGAGCATTACCAACAAGATTGGAGAACAATTGATCTATCATCTTTCCATCACCAAGACACTCAGGGAGGTCCTCAATAACAACCTCTACATCTTTTTCTTTGAACTGGAACCCCAGGGCTTGGCATACATCATTGACAATATGGTTCATATCCAATGATTCAATATTAATATCTACTGTCCCAATACGCGAAATCCGTAAGAGACCATCAAGAAGTATCTTCATTTTTTCAACACTTGCAGATATAAACTTTAAAGACTCAGGGATATCTTCATTCATTAAAGGCAGTATCTGCTCCATGGCTTCATCGCTAAGATCAAGACTTTTTAAAATATCTGCGATATCTTTACAGCTATTATTAAGCTCATTACTAAAGCCGGCGATAGTTACCAAAGGACTCTTAAGGTCGTGAGATGCAATATAGACAACGCTCTGAAGCTCTTTATTTTTGTCAGCAAGTGTTTTTAAAAGCTTTTCACGATCAGCCTCTGCTTGCTTTCGTTTGGTGATATCTGTACCCATTTCCAGCACCAGCTTAGTACCGTCTATATCAGTAAAGGGGTAATCGTAAACCTCATAGCATCTTCCATCCGGCGTCTGGGTCCATTCCCAAACTTGAGGCTCTCCGGTGTCGAAAACTTTAAATGTAGGGCAAACTTCACAAGGTTTATCACGACCCCAAAGGCTTTTGTAACAAGGCATCCCCTCTGTATCACCAAACTGTTTCCTATAGTAACGATTGGCGAATCGGATGGAGTGATCCGATGCCTGCAAATACACATATGCCGGGAGTCCTTCTAAGAGTGCAAAGAATCGCTGACGCTCTGCTTGGATCGTCTCCTCTGCCTTTTTGTGATCGGCTATTTCCTTTTCTAAACTAGTGTTGATTCGGGAAAGTTCGATAGTTCGTGCTTTAACTTCTACCTCCAGTTCATCGAACGATCGACTACTGACAAAAGAAGCTGCCGCAAACTCACCGAATGCCGTTGCCAGACGAACATCATTTTCTGTAAACCCCCCAGGCTTGTTGGCGATCCCAATCAGTCCGACTGTTTTTTCTTCGATTTTCAATGGTGCGAACATTACATTATCAAGTTTTACATGCCCGCCAGGCATAAACTTCATCCACTCACTGTTGTGAAAATCGTTGTCATAAACAGTCTTACCGAAATGGTAAGACTCCGAACGCAACCCACGAATCGGCATTGGAAGATCCGGGTCGACCGTACACGCTCTTCCACCTGCATCAAGGAACAACACTTCATTTTCCGCTCCGTCGCTACTTAACAAAGCAACATATCCCGCCGTTGCTCCGATCAGCGTTTTGCAGCAATCAAATATATGTCGTGCCGATTCTTGAAAAGTCTTGAAACCCTGGATCGCACGTGCACCTTTAAGCAAAGCCATCACCTCATCTTGTCGTTGCTTGACCTCATCTCGCAGTGCCTCCTGCAGTTTCTTACGTTCGGTAATTTCTGCCTGTAGTTGGTCATTGAGCTTTTTGTAAGAAGAGTCTTGAGACTGGAAGTCACCGATCATATGGCGAAGTTCATCCATTTCGCTTATCATCTGTTCTTTTGTCTTATTGCTCTTAGCCATATAAACTGACCCCTGAATCTGATATTATTAGTTCAAAGCAACAAAGCTCCGAGGTTGTTAGGGTTACTACTAGTGATCCGACACTACCGAAATACCTGATTTCCTGTCAGTTCTTTTATTTAACTTTTGGTTTTTATTAGATATTTCCCCATTAAACTACTTTAAAACGCTTTCCTGATAGCTCTGTATCTTCAAATAATCGATCACCCTTATTATTTATACTTCTAATATCGTCTTATTACTGGAGAATAGAAAAGTTCCTAATCAGAAGCTGACCTACCAGTTTGGTAGCAAAATAAAGAGGTTACTACCTTACCCTCTTCTGATTCGACACGGATAGTATCCGTATTATAAACTTCTAATCATGTAAAATTAGCCTTGTTGCAACAGCATGTCCTTCCACATTCAAGACAGTTACGTCTTTTTGTGTTATAAAATCATCCCAATCCACCCTATCTTCAGATTTAGCGAGATGAGGTACGGTAAGATCAAATACGTCAGTCCCAGAAGTGGCGATCATGGGTAGCACAAGTCCGCACGTAACATTAACAAGTTCTTTAACAGCATCGATGCATTCATCCTCCGTCAGTTCAAACATCCCGCTAATATTCTCAGCAAGTAGATTTGCAAAATCGATACCAACTACCGTTCTTATAGTCCCGTTGACAGGTCCTGAGAAGTCTATATCAGCGGTAACGATAACAGAAGGTGCTTCGGGCTCGTCATCAAACGGCTCCGCATCGAGAAAAGCCATCTTCTCCAGCGCCAGGCTAATAGCCTCGGCTATTATATCGATCGTATCCATAGCTCCCATTTTACACCTCTAAGTTCTTTGCAAGTTTTTCTCTGAACTCTTCTGGACTAAATGGCTTGTGCAAGAAGTCTTTTATTCCTTCGTTTAAAAGATCGTTAATTCGTGTCATACTTGACTCTGTAGAAACAATAATAACGGGGATATCTGAAAAAGTTTCTTTTTCCTTCATTTTACGAATAAGTTCTACGCCTCCCATTTCGGGCATATTCAAGTCAGCAAGTACAACATCGATCTTGTTTTGTTCAAGCATTTCAAGAGCTCTTAGTCCATTCTCGGCCTCTAAAACTTGTTCTACCTGAAGGTCAATCATATCGATGATCTTTTTAATAGCGGCTCTTGTCAAAACCGAATCGTCAACAATTAAAATATTATAGATCATTTTATTTCTTCTGATATTTTATCCAAATACTGTTATAAAGCCTTATCAAATTCTACGGACCTTACAGAGTTTTCTTGAGACCGATTTCCCTCACAAGAACTGTAACATTACTTTTTTCAGCAAAGCAGCAAGGAAAAACTCCCCTCTTGCTGCTAGCTGAAAATGTCAAAACAAATAATAATAGGAGCATTAGGTTTATAGCCAGACTTTAAGGAGATCCCAGACGAACGACAAGTCCGCCTGGGAAAATGAATCAAATGAAATTATCAACTTTTCATAAGATAGCAATACTCTTAAAACCTAAAACTTTGGCTTATTAACTATTAAAATCCTTAAACTCATCATTCTCTAAAGGAATAGCATTTTCTGCTTTAGTCACAGCAGGAGCCTTTTGGGGTTTGCTCTCAGGCTTGCTGCCAGTTCCGCCGCTTGCTATCTGATGGAATGCACTATCTGAATGAGATGAGCTTTTGGAACTTGTTGCTTTCCTTGAAGCATGCTCGGCACTCCCACCTACCAAAGCGGCCAATTCCTCAACGTTGGAATTCATCATTTCTGCCTGAGCACTCATCTCTTCGGCTGCACTTGCACTTTCCTCAGCGTTGGCAGCGTTGCCCTGGGTCACCTTGTCCATCTGGGCAACGGCAACATTAACCTGGTCGATGCCCTGTGACTGTTCGGATGATGCAGCGGCAATCTCACCAATAAGATCGGCGGTCTTTCCGATGCCTTCGACGATAGAGTTGAGCGATTTGCCGACCTCTTCTGCGATATCCACACCGTTTTTTGAGTTCTTTACAGAATCTTCGATCAGCTCTGAGGTGTTCTTTGCAGCTTCTGCACTTCTCATAGCAAGATTACGAACCTCTTCAGCTACAACGGCAAAGCCTTTACCTGCTTCTCCTGCTCTTGCCGCTTCAACAGCAGCGTTAAGAGCTAACAGGTTCGTCTGAAAAGCGATCTCATCAATAACCTTGATGATCTTAGCAGTCTCATCGGAAGATTTCTGTATATCTTCGATCGCACTGTTCATTCTGGTCATTGATGTATTACCCTCATCAGCTGCCTTGCGTGCATCTGCAGCTAGAGTTGCGGCCTGTTTAGCATTATCAGCGTTCTGTTTGGTCTGGCTGGCCATCTCTTCAAGTGAGCTTGAGGTCTCTTCAAGATTCGCCGCCTGCTCGGTTGCGCCTTCTGCAAGGCTTTGCGAAGAACTTGATACCTGACCGGCCGCACTGGTTACCTGATCGGAACCTTCGGTTAGCGATGATACTATACGGTTCAATACTTTTGTTATCGAACGCGTCAGCAGTATGCCTATACCTAATCCCAAGATTACAGAACTGATAACGATAGTAACCAAGGACCATGTTGCAGTTGCCCTGGCACTTTCGCCATCGTTTTTGGCTTCGGTCATTTCGGCATCGGTCAATTCCTCAACATTGACAAGCAGCTTTTCCATTTCTTCGCCTGTGCTGTCAAGAGCCAGCATAGCCTCATCAGTCGCCTTAGCTTTTTCAACCATTTTACGCTGAGCGGCTATCATTGCTTCTGCCGCTGCCTGGAATTCGGCGTGCTCTGCGTCAAGCTGTTTGACTTTCTTTTGAACAACATCGTTATCCGTAGCTATTATTTTGTTGCCACCTACTTCACCGCCTTCAAGTATCGCAGTGATGATCACATCTGCGTCTTCGATAGTCTTATTGTACTTTTCAACTACCTCATCGATCTCCTCAGTAGTAGTAGCCTGGGCGATCTCTTCAAGACGTATACGTGACTCATTGATGACAATCATGACTTCCATTGTGCAGTCCATAAGAGGAACCTCTTCTTCAAAGATTTTCTTGACAGCACCTTCGACGTTCGCCGCTGCCATTTGAGCCTTGATCTCATCGCCAACAGCACTTTCTGCCTTTTCTGCTTCATCCATTACCATTTCGAATTCACGTTCCATCGTTTCCATGGCTTCGGTTGCCTCCTGCTTGGCAGCAACCAGTTCCATACCGGCATTTGTCAGTGCCGTAAATGCAGGCTGGAATTTATCGTTGTGAAGATTGTCTGTTTGCTTGACAAATGAAGCAAGCTCATCGTTGTCGGTCGCAATATAAACTTCACCATCAATATCAGCACCGTTTAAAATGGCGTCAGCATAAATGTCAAAGGTTTCTGTGTTTGCTGCAAAAGCTTTCTTCAAATTCTCAACCTGCGAAATGTCATCTGAAGCAAGAGCGGAAGTTGCGTTTTTTAACTCTTCGGCAACTCGTTTGGCAATTTCTACCGAAAGACGCATCTCTGAACCTGCATCAAGTATCTGAGCCTCTTCATTGGCGACTCGGTGAAGAGCATTGCCAACTTTGTCGACTCCCCAATAACCAGTGGTTCCGGCAATCGCAACTAACAATACAACTGCAAGAAAACCGGCAATTATTTTTGTTCCTAATTTTAAATTCTTAAACATTTCTAAATTCCTTAAAAATAACAATTAATTTACGTTTTAGAGTTTTCAGCTAAATACTCCCAATACCTGAAAGATCGTCTCCGCCCAATACCTTATCGATATCCAACAGGATTTTGACTGTTTCGCCGATCTTGCCCATGCCGCTGATGAAATCGGTGTCTACCGAAGAGCCAAACTGAGGTGCATCCTCGATTTGATCTTTTTTGATATCAAGAACTTCCTGAACGTGATCGACAACGATACCTGTCTGGAACGCTCTGTCTCCTTGTGTGATCTCAACAACGATGATACAGGTTTGCTCGGTGACTTCTGCTTCTTCCATCCCGAACTTCAAACGAAGATCTACGACAGGTATCACCTGGCCGCGAAGATTGATAACTCCCTTTACATACATCGGTGTCTGTGGGACGTTGGTTATCTCCATATAACCGATGATCTCGCGGACCTTGAGGATCTCCAGCCCGTACTCTTCGTTTGCAAGAGCAAAGGTAAGATATTTACCCTCTTTTTGAAGTGCTGCATTTTGAACAGCGGTGTTGACTGTCTCTACTTGCAGGCTTTCTGTACTCTTGTCCATGCTTTTCCTTTCTTAATAATTTACAATTTACGTTCGTTTAACAAAACACACTAAAAGTATCTTAACCTTTTGGCACTGCTTTGGCCTGACAGGGCATATTATTTAACGTAATACAACAAATAGCACCTAAAGGTTAATGATACGGTTTTTTATTTTTAATCAGCAGCATCTCTCGAAATGTGTAGTGGGAGGGACCCTGTCAAAGCCCTCCCACTTAATTTCAAGAAATGTATTGCTGAAATAGAAACTTATTATTCATATACTAAAGAACCTACTTGAAGCCGATATCGTATGAAACAGAAGGTCACTTAATTTCTGTTTTGGAAGTTTGACTTCTAAATCGGAAGCTTTTTGCCGGAGCTAAAACTCCATTAATACTGGAAGGTGTTTAGATTTGCTTTGTTTTATTGGAATGTATTTTTCCAGCTACAAAGCGGAACTCTCCTTTTGTAGCCATTTGCCGCAACAGTTTTCCCGGCTACATTCGTACCAGATAAACTGTGTGTTGTTTTCAACGAACTGCTTTGTTATGATCATAATGGCATTGCACTCGGGACAAAGATGTGTGGGCTAAAAAATGAAATTACAGTGAAATATTATGTTTTGTTATTGAAGTAGCCAAATTTACAATACTTTTAACGCCTGTTTTTTCAAGAATATGTGTACGATGAAATGCGACAGCACTCCGGCTGATATCTAATTCGCCTGCAATCTGCTTGTCAGAAGCCCCCTTTATCAGCGGTTTCAAAACATCTGTATCACGCCCAGTTAAACGTGACAATCTCTCTTTTAATTCATTTTGGCCTTGTTTGGATAACTTTGCTGTTTTACAGATCTCAAGGGCTTTCTTTATACTCTTCCATAGAACTTGTTCTCTAAACGGCTTTTCAATAAAATCAATAGCTCCCATATTAACAGCCTCTACCACCATGGGTATATCACCATGACCCGTTACAATTACAGTAGGGATGCAAACATCTTCATCAACCAGCTTAGTCAATAATTCCATTCCGCTGATGCCGGGCATTCGAATATCAAGAACCATACACTCCAACTGACTCTTAGTGTATTTCTGCAAAAAATCTTCTCCGGAATCGTAAGATTTAACCTCTAGCCCCATGGCATTTACCATCTCGCAGATCATATCCCTGGTTGGTTCATCATCCTCTACTACAGAAACCACTGCAAGCTCTTGCATTTGACAATCTCCCTAAATGCATCCAACGATGTTTACGGTTGTATGATCCTCACTTTTTGAAAGGGAAAATGTAATAAACCGCCTGTTCAGTACTTCAAGCGGTTCACGAAATAATTCCGTCGGATACAGTGTGTTTTCCAGCATGATCTATATCTCCCAATAATCGATCATCGTGATACGTTATAATATCGTCTAATTACTGGAGAATGCATAGTTCTTAATTGGAAGAAGATATACCAAATTGGTAAATCTGAATGTCAGTGAGCTGAAATGAAACTGAAAATGAATGTTACAATGGAATTTTATGTTTTGTTATTGAAGTAGCCAAATTTACAATACTTTTAATACCTGTTTTTTCAAGAATATGTGTACGATGAAATGCGACAGCCCTCCGGCTGATATCTAATTCGCCTGCAATCTGCTTGTCAAGACCTCCCCTTATCAGCAGTTTCAAAACATCTATATCACGCTCAGTTAAACGTGACAAAATGTCTTTTAATTCATTTTTACTATACAGGAAAGACCTCCGTTTTATACAGATTTCAAGGGCCTTTTTGATACTCTTCCATAGGGTCTGCTCCCTAAACGGCTTTTCAAGAAAATCGACTGCTCCTATCCTTACAGCCTCCACCGCCATAGGTATATCACCGTGACCCGTTACAATTATCGTTGGGATATTGATCTTTCTGTCAGCTAATTCAGCCAATAGCTCCATTCCACTGATCCCTGGCATTCGAATATCAAGAATCATACACTCCAACTGACTCTTGGTATATCTTTGTAAAAAATCTTCTGCTGAGACAAAAGGATTAACTTTCAATCCCATGACACTTACAATCTCGCAGATCATATCCCTGGTTGGTTCATCATCCTCTACTACAGAAACCACTGCATGCTCTTGCATTTGACAATCTCCCTAAAGTACAACCTGTTACTCAGCTTTATTTATAGGCAATGTAAAGTAAGAAGTCACTCCTTTGTCAGAATTGGACTCTAAGCCGATCCTGCCGCCCAGTGATTCAACTATTGACCTGCTTATCGACAATCCTATTCCAAGCCCTTCTGATTTTGTAGTATAAAATGAATCGAAAGCATCTTGCATTTCTTTTGAAGTTACTCCCTTGCCATTGTCCCTTATTCGTACTTCTGCATATCCTTCTATAACAGATGAAGTTATCGATATCTGACGTTTATTATTCGAGGTCCCATCTAGAGCATCTATAGAATTATTAATTAAATTTACTATAACCTGTTCGATCTGTATCGGATCTGTATTTACCTCAAGGTCATCATTTGCCAGATCCAGCCGAAGTTCAATCTTTTTATGTTTTATAATATCCTCAAGCAGATTAACAGAATTATTAATTAATACATTAAGAGATACTTTTTGTCTTTTCGATATGCCTTTTTTAACAAATCCTCTGATACGTGATATTATCTTTTGTGCACGAGCTGCCTGCTCGATAATAATTTGCATCTTACCAATTACAGTTTCAATATTTCGGCTATCAGATTTAAGCAGCTTAGAGCTTCTTTCGGCCTGCCCCTGCATGACAAACAAGGGATGGTTGATCTCATGTGCAAGGCTCGATGCCATCTCGCCTATTGAGTTTACTCTGGAAGCATGGGCAATTTCTAATTGATGCATATGGGCTTTTTGTATCGCCTGTTTTCGCTCTATGACCCTGCTTAAGCGTTCCGCTAATGCATCTATCAGGTTTCGTTCTTCTTTAAGGAACAGCCCTTCGTCTTCTTCTTGCCGCTGCTGTTTATAGAAAACCTCAATCCTGCCGGATAGCTGACCGTCAACAAAAATGTCGGAGCTCTGTTTCCATTGAGTCTGCTCGAAATCGCCCGATTTAAATTCACTTCCAAGTGCTGTTATTCTACAGCATGTAATTTCCGGATACTGCCAGCCCGGAGGTATAAGTTCGGCTATGCCCTGAAAGATTTCTTCAAGTGAATCATGGGTTTCAACCAGCTTGCTTAGATCAAATAAGCAGTTAAGCTCCTTGACACGCTCACCAAGGTCATGAGTTTTTGCCTGCAAGGCATTTTCCACATCCTTGCGGCCGGTGATGTCGTGAGAGTTAACTACAAAACCCTTTATTTCTCCATCTGAATCAATAAATGGGGAGTAGCTGATCGACATGAACTTTGAACCGGAAACAGGGAAATGGAACCAATCCTCGTAGCTGACTTTTTCCCCTTCCAGGCAATGCCTGGCGTTTGGTTTTATGGTCTCCTCGAAAAGCTCTTGGCCAAACACATCAGAAACTGAGTGGCCAATAACTTGATCTTTAGCCAGTCCAAATGCTGCCAAGTATGCCTCGTTAACAGCAAGGTAAACAAAGTTAGTGTCGAATATCGCCATCATATCGCTTGAACTGGAAACTATACTTGCATATCGAAGCAGTTCTTCTTCAGCCTGCTTGCGTTCGGTGATGTCAGTGTGTACGGTGACACATACTTTTCCATGTTCAGAGTGATCAAAAACGGTAACATGGGCGAAACACCAAAAGGTTGTACCGTCCTTCCTGATATTTTGTATTTCACCATGCCATATACCAGTTTTATCCATGACCTCAATGATTTCCCTGGCTTTTTCTTCAGTATCTTTATCAGAGGGAGCATTGACGATTGAGACGTGTTTCCCGACCATTTCATCCGGACCATAACCAAATATCCTCTCAAATGCAGGATTGGTGTAGACAATAATCCCATCTTCAAATCGAACGAGATAAACTCCCTCGGTCATGTTAGCTATGATTTCACTGCGAAGGCGTAACTTTTCCTCAGCCTGCTTGCGTTCGGTGATATCACGTCCCACAGCAACGATTTCAATGACTTCTTTCTGTTCATTCAGTATGGCAGTATTCTGCCAACCTTGCCATTGCCACCCATCCGTTGTCATCGCACGTTCCTCGACGTAGACTGAATATGGAGGTTTGTTGATATTTTCAATGGCATGGCTGACTTTTTCAGTATCATCCGGATGGATCAGCGGCATAAACTTTTTTCCAATAAGTTCTTCTTGTGTCTTCCCGAAAGTTTTACAATAAGACGGACTTACAAACAGCAGATGCCCTTGCAGATCAAACTTTACTGTCATATCGGTCTGATTATCGATGAGGAGACGATAATCTTGCTCACTGGCAAACAGCTCTTTGTCGACCTGCTTGCGTTCAGTGATTTCTTGCTTGAGCTTTTCATTTACCTTTGTTAGCTCGGCAGTCCTAGTTTTCACCAACTCTTCGAGGTGAGTGCGGTGTTTTTCCAGCTCATCCTCGTCTTGCTTGCGTTCTGTGATATCGAAAGCATAGTGCATGTAAAGGTCCTCTGTGATAGGAATCCAGTGAGCATCCCAAATCCTCCCCAGCCCTTCAACCTCCAAATGTCGTTCTTGTCCCGTTGCCCATGCTTCTGGGGCAAGACACCACGGACATGGTTTTTCGCTCTGACCCCATGTCCTGAAACAGGTATTTCCTGGTGTCGCACCGGCCGCAGCTGCTGTGGCATTCGAAGCTATGATCTCCCTTGTTTGTGAATGTAATAATAATGCCACGCACGGAAAATTATCCAGCAGAATCTGGTTGACTCTCACCCGCTCAGATAATTCTTCCTCAGCCCGTTTGCGTTTGTTAATTTCATCCTGTAATTGTTCGGAAAGCTTTTTATAAGAAGAGTCCTGGGAATGTAGTTCCTTGACCATCTGACGAGACTGATGTTTTTTACCCACAAGCTGTTTAAAGTCATCCCTCTTGTCCATATTACTGCTCCCTAAATTTGGCTTGTTAGGTCAAAGAAGTATAATTATTGTACCAATATTATAGACATACAACAATAATTATATGCCTATTATCACCTATAAAGATATTTTTCACACTACCAATTTGGTAGTGTACGGTAAAACGGGCATGTAAGCATTGGAATTATTAAAAACCCTAATCTGGGCGTATGGGGTGGTAAACAGATGGCGGACACTTGTCTTGCCAATTATGCCGCCCGATTCTGTTTCATTTCATACCTCTCCCCACTCACTCCCGACTGCCTACTAAATGAGTCTGGACTATCTCTGGACTATATGAGTTTGAAAAATGATAGAAATGAACTCTTGAAGCTTAAAAACCTTGTTTAAAGACAAAAACTAATGGGCAGAGGCGGACTTGAACCGCCGACACACGGATTTTCAGTTCCTGACTCGTTAAATAGCCACTCCTAAGCCATTGAAATTAAACAACTTATAAACACTAATTTTACAGAAAAACGGCAATTAGACAATAATTGAACTGACTCATAACTCACTCATACCTCAGTCATAGGTCAGTGGTAAAATAAAAGGTACGCATTTGGGACGCAGTGAGGGAGATAGTTTCTCTGCTGAGAAATATATCGACAGGGGGTAGTTTGAGAGCATCAGTTAATAAGTAATGATGAAACCCAACAACCTTTTTGCCAAAAGTAGCAAATGTTTCTTTTATGAAGCAGTAAAAAGCTAATATCACTGCTCCTAGTAGTGTCAATTTATTTATCCTATCCATCAGGCTGATCTCCTGTAGCATTTCGATAGTCCTAATTCCCAACATCTTTAAGTTCATCTGGCTCTTTTTACAGCATGGAATTAATTAAGCCTGTTTATAAATCTAAAAGTTGTTGCGGCTGCGGCTTTTGTCAGCCAATACTGCAAAAAGGCGAGGACAAAACCTCCTGTAAGAGTAAGTGTGATGATTATCATTACCGTAAAGTTAAAGCTAATCGCTCCTATCTCAAATTCGCTTCCCACCAAACCACCAATAATAGCCCAAAAGCCTGATAGACAACACACAAAGATTAAAACTGCAGAGGTGAATAATGCACACTTCTTTATCTTTTGTTTACGTTCGTGTTCGTAAGCATTGCTTCTGGTAAGCTTTAAAGCAATAAAAATACCTGCCGCTACGCCAACCCCAAAATTAAGCAACGGAACACCCATCCCCATTCCCCACGCAATTATTGAGTAGAAGATATATCCAAAGGCAAGAACTATACTGCTGAATTCATAAGCTTTTTTTACCCAGCCTATTAGAAAGAAAATGTCTATCACCACTCCGACAGCTATTGACGATACGCCCAGGTAACCTGCATAAGGGTCCTTCATGTCAGAGAAAAAAATAGAAACCGCCGCAACAAGCATGCAAAACAGTATTGGTGCAGGAAAAATAAGTAACGCAATAATGATTTTCTCCAGTTTCCTCATATACATATAATACCCGAAACTCTGCATGATTGCAAGAATACAAATCCTGTTGCATACCCCCAGCAGATGCTTCTTATCCCTAAGCAGCCCTCCTGTAGTATTTCAACAGTCCACCAAGCCGCTCCTGGCAGATAATTTCTCCATCTCCTTGGGGAGGAGGTTCTATTATCTTATGTACCCTACGCGTTAGAGATGTTATTCCTTAATTTCAATTTCCGATGTAAAACGCCAGTCATATCCATAAGCTTTTTTGCGATATCCATATCCTGAAGTACATGGTTTGCGTAAGCAAACAGCACTAATTGATGAAACACAATTCATATTTTTAGCTTTACCATTTTCTACTAGCCACCTTGCTGCCGCATGCTGACTTGGAAATACTTTTAAAATATTCTCCGACTGTAAATCAATCATACAAACTTCTTTACTGGTTTTCGCTGCGGCAGCTTTAGCTCTTTTTTGTGCATTTGCTTGCGCTTTTTCAGGATTTTTTTCATTATATTCTTTTAGTGATGCTTTACGCTTTTCATTAGCTTTTTGGCTTGTACGAGATCTTATTAGCTTTTCCTGCCAAGCTTTGTGTTTTTCTGGGTTTTCTTTTTCCCACTTCTTAAGACTGGCTTTTCGTTTTGCCTGGCATTCAGGGCCTTTAATTTTTTCCTGATTTTTTTTTCTTGCTTCAGTATATTCTTCAGGGTTTTCCTCTTTCCACTTTGCAATTCGTTTACGAGACATTTCCCGATATTCTTCTGCGCTCATTGTTTCTTTTATGCTTCGATTACGCACACGAAGTGCTGGTGTATCACCTGATTGAAAGGCTTTTTTAGATGCTTCAAGCATTGGTTTAAACTGTTCAGGATGATTTTTCATGTATTCACGTTTTTTTTCGCTTGTTTCTGCAATAGATGGATGTTTACTTGTTCCACCACCACCAGCAACAAGATTAAGACATTTCTCGTCAGACAAAAGATCTTTATCTACAATTGAAGCTTCAAGTTGTTCTGTTTCCTCAGCGGTTTCACATTTTGCGATATAATAACGTACAAATCGATGGTGATTTTTTTTGAATTTTCTTACAAATTTTAATCCAGATCCTTGATATCGTTTTAATTCAGACCATTTGGGCCGATTAGCTTTACCGATATAATATTCGCCGCTTTCCCAGTCTATTTGAATATAAACTACTCTATAATAGCCATCACCTTTATTACGTTTACGAACAAGTTCACCTGGGGTTAAAACATCAAACCAGCGGTTTCTAATTGCAATACGTTCTTTATTCAAACCTAATTTTGCTAAATTACGTTTTGAATCATAAGAATTGAATTGATTGTCATCCAAAGACAATTCAACTGGATTAAAATCCCGCCATATTCTGATATTTTCATTAATTGTTATTATCATATTTTTTTGATAGTACATCCAAGAGGATTCGCTTTGTTCCTAGTTTTTCTTTTAGGATCTTGTTCTCCTCCTTGAGAAACTCGATCACGTCCTGCTGATGCCTGTTTAGCCATCCTGCTAGCATCATCAAGAGCATAGTCCAAGGTCGAGTTTTCATGTTTTTTTCATCACCTAATAGTTTAAAATAGTGTGTTAATCATGGGATTCATTATAGTAAAATAGGACGAACTGTCAAACTGATTGAGAGAACAGGATTTTGCTCAATATATAAAAATGGGGTTATAAGATAAGGGTTGAGAAAATGAAAACAGTATCAGTCCCAATACAATTCATTACTTTCGATGAGAATGAAGAAGTCAAAGACATTGACATGTTTGGATTTCTCAATTACTTACCTGAAAAACAAAAGTTGGACATTGTAATTCAAGCATTGGAACGTATGCAGGAAGAGCAATATCGAGGAGTTAAGAAATTTTTGAAGAATACACCAGGAAATAATGATCACTATAGCGATGTCTATGAGGCAATGGGCAGAATGTATTTTGTCTTGCATTCGATTGTTGATGACTACAACAAGCTATGATTGCCCCCACTCAACCCTATCACCCTATCGATCAGTCATCTTCTCAGATAGATATAAATCTTATTATCCTTTCGAAATAAATATCGACAGGTTCGAAAAGGTCGAAAATAAAAGATTGTTAATGAGGGGTAGGAGTCACAGGGATTGTTAGGAATCCCTGCTTGACAACCTCACAATCTTTGATAGAGTGGATGAGTTAGAGTTGTTAAGGGTTTTGTATCGATGGAATCCGTGCCTTATGGATTGTTTTTCTAATTTTATTCTTTATAAGGAGATAATGTTATGGCGGACAAGAAAGCACCTGTTAAACCAATGACCAAGAGTGAGATCGTATCGGGAATTGCCGATACAACAGGATTGACTAAGAAGGATGTCAGTTCTGTGTTTGAAGCAATGTCTGTTCAGATTAAAAAGAGTCTTGGCAGAAACGGTTCAGGTGCATACACAGTGCCTGGCTTGATGAAGTTGGTCGTAAAGCGAAAACCTGCAACCAAGGCTCGTAAGGGTATCAACCCCTTCACTAAAGAAGAAACTGTCTTCAAGGCCAAACCAGCTCGTAATGTTGTGAAGATTCGACCACTTAAAAATCTGAAAGATATGGTCTGACCTTTAGAATAACAAGGATATGTCAACTATGCCCACATTATATCATCACTATGTGGGCATAGTTTTTACTTCTTCCTTCTCAAACTGCGATAGTTAAATTCCCTATTCTCCCTTGCTCCCATTCTCCACTATCGATAAAAATCGACTCTCATCCCTATCGACATATCGATCAGTCATTTTCTCCGATAGATCTAAATCTCATTATCCTTTCGACAGAATATCGATAGTGTCGAAAAGATCAAAAATGAAGTAATTCTTTTTGGATGTAGGAATCCTAACAGGCTCTGATGCTAGGGGTAGGCATATCTGAGAAAAAGAATTATTATTTACTCTGTGACAAGCTTTGTTCAAAGTTGGACAAAGCTCAATATCGACCACATCCTATTTTTCTTTCTGGACAACAGAGAAGGGGTCTGAGGTGAGGAAGATGAGATAGGAGTGTGTGAGAGCAGGGGAAGTAGTTTGGTTGTTCCTGAGGGAGTTACTCGATGATCTGCTGCTGTTGGTTCATCCAACCTGCTAGCATAGCAAGCAGCATGGTCATTGGTTTGGTTTTCATGTTCTCCTCCAAGTTAAAAGGCCCGCAAGTTTATGCTCACACTGAGGCCGGTGCTGTTGGTGGTGCAAGCAAAGGTCAAATGTTCCACAAATTTCCCTCTCTTGTTTCATTTGGAGTATAAATCCAATAGTCAACCGTTACAATGTCCCATGGATAATATTGATTACGGTTTCTCAAAACATTCAACTCAGAGTTATTTTCCAGTTGTGCTTTTTCTTTGATTATCGAAACAAGAGCGATTGCGTTTCTTCCTTTTAATACCCTCCTCTTAATTTTTTCCCAGTTGTGTTGATAACTCATTCTGCCTGTACATAGATTCGTCATAAATAACAACCCGAATTCGGTGAAACGGGAAAAATTGTTGTTATTCTCCAAATAACTAAATAGTGATTCTAATTTTTTACAATAGTTGGCAACATTTGTTTCTACTTCCACAGGGATGAGTGGTTTATCCCCCTTACACAACAATATATCCGCATTTGTTTGACCCCTTCTTCCTTTGCCTATTTCCGGTGAAGGAGCACCATCCAAAATGGAATTATCCGGTGAAGCATTAATCCATTCGGTTGATATAAATCCAATTATTGAACTATGGGCACAACCGTACATTCGTTGTAACGTTATCCACCTAAAACTTCTTAATAGCCCCTCTATCTCGGTAATATTCATGATTCCCTCATAATAAATATAACCCTTATATCACCTGCGGGTAGTGATTGTAGCTGGATATGCTCAGGAAATCGACTGAAATCTATTACCTTTTCGACAGAAAAATCGATAGTTTGAAAAGATCGAAATTAAAGTAATTCTTTTTGAAGAGTAAGTGCTGGGTCGTTTGGGGTAAGGGGCGTATAGACGCTATCCTATTTTTCTGCTGGGACAACAGAGAAGGGTCTGTGGTGAGAAAAAGAAATAGGAGTGTTGGGAAGTAGGCACTGGGTAGGTAGTGGCAATAGGTTTGTAGAAGGTTTGTCATCGACGCAGAAATGACGCAGAGGGAGAGGGCAATTACAATTTTAGCTGTTCTCCCCTGAATTGACGGACGGTATTTATCATTGCTAGGTAGCCTTCGACAGGCACATAGTTCGGTATTGAGTTTCCTGAACCGATTGCAACACCGCCATGGTCGGCTGCGGATTCTAGAATGTCTATGGTGTAGGCTTTAATCTCATCGGGCGTCTTCTGGCAGAGCACATCCATATCAATGCCGCCGAAGTTGCCAATCCTGTCGCCGTAATCATTCAACCATCTTGAGAAAGGGGCTATGGTATCTTCGTTGGAGTGTTTAGCATCGATCTTGACAGTTTCAATTATATCGTCCATGACATCGAAAATGCAGCCGCAGCTATGAAGGATGAATGGTTTATTGTAAGAATGTACAAGATCAACTATCGGCTTATACTGTGGAATAACATGTTTACGAATATCATCAGGGGGAAGTAGCGTTGAACTCTTAAATCCGAGATCGTCACCAAAGCGACAGACCGCATAAATATCTTCAAATTCATTTAAAAACCGCTTCCAAATGCCAAGGTTAACTTCGCCAACTTTATTAAATAAATCAGCGTACAGTTCGGTATCATCGAAGGATAATATGCATAGATTTTCATAACCTACCAGTTCCTGAACACATTCAAATATACCATTTCCAGGACCTCCAACAGCTTTCATACCTTCCGGCATTTCTTTTCGCAGTGCCTCAAAATGTCGCGAGTAGTTATCAAAGAATAAGTTTTCAATCGTATCCCATGGATATTTTTCAAAATCTTTTCGATCCTTGATGATGCCTGGTTTATGCTCGCCCAAGGCTCCGCTGTCCGGCATGATATGGCCGATCCACATTTCCCAAGATACCGTGTCGTAACCTAATTGTCTGAAAAATGAGCAATAGCTTTTGAAAAATGATCGGATGTCCGCAGTCTCACTGCTTTGGTATAAGTCTGTAAGTTTTATTCCGAGCACTTCTTCGATTATCTCTGTTGCTATTATGTGTTCGTACAGTGGTATACGGTCAGCTGGTATGTTTCTGGCGGCGTTGACCAGATTTTCATAATTTGGGCTAAAATCTTTCATGAATATTCCTGTTAATAATTAATTGTGATGTCTTCTGTTCATTACTTGACTATTCTATGCAGATTGCCTCATGTATGTGTACTCGATCCAGGTTGATCGATAGTTCATTTGATGTCTTATTGTAATTGTAGTTCAGGCTTCCGGACTCGAAGAGGAGTTTGACGTTTTTAGGTGCGGTATCTGTTTTGACCTTAATTGAAATCGGTCCTACCTGGGGTATTTCGTCTGTTCCACGGGTGTTTTCAAAGACAGGCAGGCCGGAGGCTCTGTTGATAAGATGGATGATTTTTTTGCCATCCTTTTGACGGAGAACAACTTCGATGCTTGTTGGTGCTTGAATTTGGTAATCGAGGTCAGCGGACAACTCATTAACTACATCGCCAATAAACTTTCTTACAAGTGCGTATCTCGACTTGTAGTAGTAGGTCATAATGTCGACAGGGATATACGCAACTTTGCCTTTGCCGTAATCATTGATGGTTGCAGAGAAATATGGTGTTGTATCTTCTTCAAATAGCGTTGTCCTTGCAGGTGCTACGCCTTTTGCTGTGGTTGGTTTAACTTCGCGCCAAGGATATATGTCAACCTCTGTCCATGCACCACCCTGATGACCATGGCTTGAAAGGGGGAAGCAGCCATCGCCAGCGGGGATATGGTAAGTGTGTGCATCGTTTATTGCGATGCTTTTTACGCCCAGAAAATCACTACCTAGTGTATCATAGACTTCGGGGCCGGTTACGAGAAGTTTACCACCGTTTCTCACGTAATCTTTTAACGTTTTAACCGCTTTTTTGCTCATATTCTCCTGTGAAGGGGCAATCACCAGCGGGAAATCGTTTATCTTTCCGAGCAAGGCCCATTCGTCCATGATATCTGTCGATATCGAATTATCCAACATGCTGTAGAGAGCGCCTTCCATATGGCTGACATTGTATTCCCATATGTTGGGGGATTTTTGAGCGTAGAAGTCGTTTTCTGAATGAAGAATAACTGCGTTTGGTATTGTTTCGGTGTGTTGGCAATATTCTTTTCTGGCTTTTACGAACTTGCCAAGTTCACCTATGCGTTTCATTTGCCACTTTGCAAGTCTGCCATCACGATTTCCCTTTGGCTGATTATAGACGTTGACGTTGCCGCCAAATGATATAACCGAAGCTACCTGCTGTTTCATCATGTCAACAGGTTTCATTATCCATGGAGCTTTTTCGTTGTAATAGAAACCCCACAGGACAATCTCCCAAGGGCGTTGTCTTGTTGACATGAATCTTGCATGCAGGAAGTTGTTCGGGTGTGAGAGGGTGCCCAGATTGTCCCCGCTGATATAGTCTGTTGGTACCCACGGAGTTCCGGGGTTGCGGAACGAATGCAGCCAGTTTGAACAAACTCTGGTCTTGGGGCTGAACTTATGTATCTCGGTTGCATAGTGAGCAACATATTCATGGAAGCTATCGCGAGTGAAAGCAATCCACTTGGTCCAGTTGTCATCCTTTTGTTCTTTGGGCGGGGCGATGCCGTACTGGTTTTTGAAGGCCTTTGAGCAGGTTTTACAATAGCAGGGGGTTACGGCCCATATCTCGCCGTCAACCCAAAAAGCACTTACGCCATATCTGCTTATAAGCTCTTTTGCCTGGGGTATGAGCAGTTTATCAACGTAAGGACCTCTGGGACACATCTTGCCTTTTACGGGTTCGCCTTTTGCGTTGACCGCATTCCATTCGGGAAATTTTTCGCCGGCTGCCTGGTCAAAGATACCTGAATAGTGTGCCTGGCATGGGATGCCAAGCTTTTTGCCAGCTTTTACCCAATAATCTACCATTTCTTTGGATATGCCGGGAGCTATTGAGGATGTTGGTGTTTTGCTGTACCAACTTACAAGCCCTTCGTGGCCTTTTGTATCAGTCTGCAATAAGTCACAGTCTGTAAGTTTAAAAAGTTCTACGAGATAGTCTACACTTATTGCAGAGCCGAAATCCTTATCATTTTTATTGGCATGCATGTCATATTCGTATCCGAAATAGGTATCGTCACCATACCAGTTTCCTTTGGGAGCGATATTTTTATTCCAAATATTTGCAGTTGCCATAGAGCTTAGAGCTATGGTTATAATTATAAATGTAAGTCTTTTCATACTTTTTGTCCTTATTTTATTTGAGAGCATTGCTTATTTTGAATGTGTATGCATGTTCGCATAGAATTGTGTCTGATGTTATGCCTGAAGTTGTTACTTTTATTTTGTTATTTTCAGATTTCCATTTTATTTTTTTATTTGTTCCCAATAGAGAAATCGATGATTCTGAGCTGATCTTTAACGAATCCAGAGTCAAAATTTCGTCCGGCCATTTTGTAGTGATAACGTAAATATCATCGTTTTTTTGAGTATAGTATATATGCTCCTGCATGCTTTTGTGTTCAAGGGGCTTTGTGCCATAGATCGCTTCGCCATTTACTGTGAGCCAGTTTCCTATGTCAATCAGCCGCTGCTGCATGATTACCGGTATGACCCCATCGGCCCTGGGGCCGACATTCAGGCATAGATTACCTCCCTTGCTTACGATTTGAATGAACAAGTGAATCAATTCTTTTGAAGACTTATAATCGTAGATATTTTCATTTCGGTTATATCCGAACGAAGCGCCCATGCCGCGGCATTCCTCCCATTTTTTATTGTCTCCAAGTGAGGTTCCATGGATGTCGACTTTTCCGTACTCGCGGGTATAGTAACCTCCGTGATTGCTTCTGCAATCTTTTCCCCAGCGGTCATTTATCACAACTGTATCCTTAACCGGCGACTCGTTAAACAACCAGGCAAGGAATTTTCCACTTTGCCAGACATCTGAATTGTGCCCCCATTCGCCGTCAGCAAAGATCAGGTCTGGTTGATAGTTTGTTACCAAATCGGTGAGTTGCGGGAGCATGTGTTGGGTTACGTACAGGTTGACGTTTTTTTTGTAAAGGGGGTTATGCCATTCGTAAAGTGAATAGTAGTAGCACATTCTCAATCCCTGATCCCTTACAGCATCCGAGAGTGTTTTAGCAATATCAATTTTTGGGCCGACATCAACGCTGTTCCATCCGGGACTTTGTTTGCTTGGCCATAAGCAGAATCCGTCGTGATGTTTTGAAGTAAGGACAATATATTTTGCGCCTGATCTTTTAAAGAGTTTTGCCCATTCATTGGCATCAAAGAACGCTGCATCAAACCTTTCAGCAAACTGCTCGTACTTGAAATTGTCACCAAAGTATTTACGATGAAACTCAGATATTGGTGAATCCTTTTGATGCATGAAATGCCCGTACCATTCAGCGTATTGGCCTTTAGGCGCCCATGACGGGACGGAGTATACGCCCCAGTGTATGAATATCCCGAGTTTGGCGTCATCGAACCACTGAGGGCATGGTCGGGTGTCTAGTGATTTCCAATCAGCTTGGTATGTCTTCGCCGGCGCTAAACTGCAACTGCAAAGGAGTTCGAGTATCAGGATGCTAACTGAAAGGTGCCACAATATTTTAGGTTTCATTTCAAATCTTTCATTTGAATCAGCAGTGTTATTATTTTGCATGGGCCAACATCAAGTGGAATCTGTTTTTCATTTTTTAGCTCGAGAGTTTTTTCTTTCTCTTCATTCATATTTGCGATGTATGCATTTTTGATCTCTGAGGCAAAACTCAGAGTGCATTTTTCTATTTCGCTATTTGGATTGTAGATGCGGACGATTATGCCATCGGTGTCTTGTGCCTTTTTTATGCCTGAAACTTGGATAAGAGGATTGTCAATTTCAAACAGGCTTTGGCTCTCTTGCATTGTGCCGTTTTCATGTTTGGAGATCTGGTATGCACGAGGGGTGTAAATGTATTTTTCCATCTGGCTGTAAACATCGCCTTCGGCCCAGTTGCCTTTGTGCGGGCAGATCGCATAGTTGAAGGTATGCTGGCCAAGACATTGCGGGCCTGTCGCTCCAGTTTCTATTGTGCCGCAACGGCCTTCTGTGCAGATGTTTACGTCCATACAGCGAAGCAGTGTAAGGTAAGCGGTCCTGCTCTTATCTTCTGTTATTTCGTGTTCGATCAATTCTTTGTTCAAAATTGCTAAGCCCGATTTACCATCTGACAAGTCAATAAAATTCTGCATCGGCAGTGTGCTCATCTGGCCATCGCGAAGTCCGTTTTCGTATTTACGGCCGATTGGTCTTGAGTCAACATTGAAGTGTCCCATTGCATGGGATATATCTGTTTCGATATATGTTGGCAAACCAACCCTGAGCCGATGGTCCATTGCAGAATTATTGACGATTACTTTTACCTCAAGATACGGTGAATCAGCTTTTAGAGTGAGTTCTGTTGAGATTTTAAGCTCTGCGGTCTCATCAGCTCTGGTTGTGGCGAACTTTTCGGTTTTATCAGCTTTTGCGGGCACTTGCATTGTGATGTCGCAGACGTAAGTAGTGACCAGTGGACCGTCTTCTTTGAGATAGACCGTCGCAGGTCTTCCCTTTGAATAGTAAATCTTATTGTACGCCGGCTCTACCCTTTGCCAGTAGTCGCCAACATCGCCGCCGTCTTCATAGAATCCCAGGCCGTTATAAGTCTGATCTGTCAGTTTGCTGGTAACGTTATAAGTGCCATCTGAATTTATTTCAACCTTTAGATGTTTATTCTCCATGCAATAAGGTTCGGTCGTTTGTTTCGGCTGTTCATATGTTCCAAGCCAAAATGTCTTCTTTTTGTTGTAAGGTTCATCTGGAACGAGTTTGATGATCTTATAACCGTAAGCGGGGATTATTCCGGTTTCAAGTTTGATCTTGTGCCTGTCGCAGTAGAACGGCAGTGCTCGTGAGTTTTGCACACAAACAGTTGCAGGATGATAAGAATGCGAGATATTTTGCACAACCAATTCGCTGTCATCAGAATCGTACGCTCTAAGCCTTCTGCATTTTTTAGATTCAGCGACGTCGATCGAAACGTCAATGATTTGCTGAGTTTCCCTAGCAGTCGGATTAAACACAGCCAGCAAGATATCATCGTCGGCATATCTTTTCAGGTCTGTCTTTTTCAGTATCTCAATAGCTGACATGTCAGTGACAACTTGACCGATTTCGATTATCTGCTTGAGCTTGTAAACAGTGTCATCTGCGGTCTTGTCAAGTGTAACTCCATTTATTGCATCGTGTGAGTGGGCCAGAAGCATAAACTTCCATGCTTTATCGATAAACTGTTTTGGATATTCGACTCCAAGGCTTTCAGCCAGCGTTGCGAATGGCTCGGCGTAACGCATAAGGCTATTTTGTGCCTGTCTGTTTAAAACCTTCAGAGGCATTCTGGTCGCCAGGGCATTAGCAGATAGAGAATGTACCGGCCCATCCCGAAGTTCTCCGCGAACGGTCTTTAGCGGGATGTTTTTCTCTTTAATTACTTGTTCGATTTTTTCAAAGTAAGTTTGAAGGTCGCTGTAAACCAGCTCTTTGTCTTCAAACATTTCATTTGCATCTTTGATAATTCTGTCAGCCACCTCGCTTGGTGCAGTGGAATCGCAGCCGTTGCCCATGAAAACATGTTCCGGGACTAGCGAGTCAGAAGTGGTTTCCCATGTTCGCTCCATCGATTGTTTTAATATTTCCGGGTGATATGTTTTCTCTGGTATGAAAGTTAACTCTGAATCTATATATGAATCTGCACTGTGGAAAAACCATCCGTTTTCACCCCAACGCATCTCTGTGCCGTTGTCCTTGTACTTGCACCCGTACATGACGGGCATAACCGCAAAAAAGAAAAAGTTTGCACGTTTTTCTTCACCAAGTCTTGTTGTGAAGACTTTTGTGCCATCAGGTGCTTCCCATATGAATTCACTGTTTGGTGCACGTTTTTTGCTTACATTTTTACCACAAACGATCTTGTCAATTCCAAAGCCGTTAAATATCTGTGGGAACTGTGCTGTCTGTCCCCAGCCGAAAGTGGTGTACGCGATCTTTAAGCATTTGCCAAGCTTGTCGGCTTCTCTGATTCCGGTGAGCAGATTTCGAATGAGAGCTTCGCCGCAGATAGGATACAGATCCGGCAGGTTGTACCATGGGCCGATCTGCAATTGGTTATTTTTTATGAACTTTTCAACCTGCTCTTTTCTTTCCGGACATATCTCAAGGTAGTCATGAATGCTGACTACTTGGCTATCGAAAAGGAATTTGAACTCTGGATTTGTCTCCAGTTTATCGAGGAGTTGTTCCATCATTGTTTTCAGCCGCCACCTTGCGTTCCATTCTGGCACTCTCCACTCACGATCCCAGTGAGTGTGTGATATAACGTGGCCTACTGATTTTTTCTTACTCATAATTAAACCTTTTGTTAGCTCTTAAGTATTTTAATAATATCTTCAAAAGAATCGCAGTAATGGTTACACAAGCCCTTCGTGCCGCTTTCAATTATATTTCCGTCTTTAATGCCTATCGCCGAAAAGCCAGCCAGCCGTATCGACGTAATGCCGGCTCCGCTGTCTTCTATACCCACTATACCATGCCGGTCAGAAAAGTCCAGTCCAAGTCCTACCCTTGCAACTTCTGCATATAACCAGGGATGCGGCTTGGACGATAATTCGCCAAGCGTTCCGCAGCTGCCTTTTCGTAGTGCAAAGCCTGCTGTGATTATCGAATCGTAGAAATCGTCAGGTTTACCTAATCCTAAAGTGTTGAATGCTGAAAGTATCTCAGGGTACGCTTTTTCATATAGGCCGGAAGTTACCAGTCCAAGTTTTACGCCCATTGATTTTAATTCCAGTAGAAAATCCTTTGTGCCAGGTGAAGGCGTAAAGGCGTCTTTCCGTCCCCGCCCAGCCATGATCTCATCCATTTCTCGGTGCGTATGTTCAAAGTAATAATCTCTTGCTTGCTCAACTGTTTTATCAGGGCAATATTTGTCTACGCAGTATTTAAGGTGCTCAGAGACGCTATGGCCCGATACGTAGGGCAGATCGGCATCTTCTAATTCAAATTTTGGATTGTCAAGCAGGCTTGCAACTGACAACTGAATAATCCACATCCAAAACTCTTCGCTGCGAACAGTCGTACCATCAAGGTCCATAAGAACAGCTTTCAATGGCTTTTCTATTTTTGTATCGTAAACAGGATAGTAAGCCGGGTACCCCATTGCGCTGGCCACATAAGCCAGGCAGCTGTCTTCATAGCAGATAAACTCGACTTTACCATCGCCGGTAGAATAAACGTTAATGACGCCGTTTTCACCGGAAATGTGGAGCCCATCGCTACATTGATTTAGCTGGATTAGCCCAAAATCGGCAGGTACAGAGCCGATTCCGGGAATCTGATACATATCTGGGTTGAATGTGTTTTCAGTCATTGATGTGTTTTCTATTTGAATATTGAAAAGATTGATTTTATAAGATTGCATGGCAATTGAAAAAAGCCATCTAAGAATTTCTGGTTTTTTTCAGGATGAACATACATCGTTCCCCATTGTCTTGGTTCGGTGCGATAATCCTTTTCGCCTGCCCACCAAGGTTCGTGATGGAACCTGCCCCAGTTACCGGGTGCCGTGTCTCTGTTGTCAAGGTCTTGGAGGGCGATGTTAAGGCCCATCTTTACTGTGCCCATATCAGGCGACCAGAATATTTCCTTGTTCTTGTCAACTTGTAAACATTTCGAACTCACCATCCATTCAACGATATATCCGCTTTTGTCCGGTTTAACTTTGGTCACTGCTTTCATGTCGCCAGAGCGAATCCATTTTTCATGGTTAACCCAGGCCACGGGGTTGTCTCTCTGTTCGCCTTGGATCAGTCCGCCTTTGCCAATTCCGCCAAGCAGCGATTTAGTGTGATTGCAGACTACCTGCCAGCTTCTCGCATCGCCATAATTAAAAGTTCCAACTTCTTTTGGCCAGGTATAGCTTGCATTAATCAGCAGTTCAATGCCATCGCCGAACCATGGAAAACCGGCTTTCGAAAAGTCATGGACATTTTCAGGGTTTTCATCCGGCACCCATCTATCTGTATCAACGCCGTAAAGTACATCGTCGGTAATATCAAACGCAAAGTATAGATTGTTACCGTCGTGTTTGGCCCATCCGGTTACGGAAAGGTCTTTGTTATCTTTGGTAGGTGTTTTATCAAATTGATCATTCCAGTTTTTTACACCATGGAAAACTGTTGCATCATCATATTCACCTTTTGTTATCTTGCCGTCGAGATCAGGTGTGGAACCTTTATAAATGTGTAAATAGCTAGGCCATTCGCCTGCTAAAGCAATCTGTGTTAAAAGCAGGCCGCAAACTATTAATAACGTTTTTTTCATTTTAATGAATTCTTTCAGATTTAGTTGAAAATCAGATATAGCACCAACATTATTACAGCAAGTCCGAGCCACATAAGCCAGATGTCTTTTGTTTTGGTGTTTGTTGCGGCCAAGGCTTCTTTTAAGGTTGGAAAACTTTTATCGTCTTTTGATGTCAACAGAGCAACAACAATCATAAATATAACCAGTGCTGCAAATATTAAAAATGATAAAAACATAAAGTGCGGATAGATCTCTTTGCTAGGCCATTCTAAGAGATAAGCAACCCCAACTCCAACACTAGCCGCAGAACCTACAATTAGCGTTAATAATGCACTTTTAGCGTTAGCCCGTTTAAAGCATACCCCAACAATAAAAACTGATGCCAACGGCGGAGCAAGGAATTGTATAATAGTCAGCAGTTTCTCGAACAGTCCTTTATCCGGCATCGCGGCTATTCCAAGAGCTGAAGCAATTGCGATCAAGCCGCCAACACAGGTAACATACCTGCCTATTCTATTTTTCTGGGTTTGATTTGCGTCCTTCTTGATATATTTGCAGTAGATGTCAAGTGTAAAGACTGTTGACAATGAGTTTAGCCCCGAGTCAACCGTGCTGATAAGAGCAGCGATAAGGACCGCAACAATAAGGCCGATCATACCGTGCGGCAAGTAAGTCGTTACCATTGTCATATAAGCCTCGTCCTGATTTTCAAGCCCCGGATGCAGCACTTTGCACATGATTCCCGGCATGAAGAATATAAACGGCACTATGACCTTCAAAAAACCCGCAAACACACAGCCAAGCTGACCCTGCCGGATATTACGTCCGCCCAGTGCCCGCTGGACAATGGTTTGGTCGGTGCACCAAAACCATATACCGCTGACAGGATAACCAAGAACAATAGCATACCACGGCCAATCTGGATCATTAGCAGAGCGAAACAGTGTCCAATAGTGCTCCGGTACACCATTTATAAGTTTTTCGAGGCTGCCAATTTTCGTAAACGCTATGATAGTAAGGATTGTCGAAGCTACGATCATCAATATTGACTGGAATGAGTCGGTGATAACAACCGCCTTTAGGCCGCCTGCGACCGTAAAGCTTGTAGCTATAACGACTAAAAACACAACTGAGAACCACATAGGCCAGTTCAATATCTGGCTAAGCAGCAGCCCGCCAGCGTAGAGTGTGCCGCCCAGCCACAGCAGGATCGTAGCAAACAGCGTATACCATGACAGAAATGTGCGGCATGAGGGGCTAAATCGCTTTTCGAGAAATTCCGGCATAGTGCTGATGTTGGTATTCATGTAGTGGGGAATGAATATCATCGCCAAAAGCATCAAAAACCACCATGCGAGCCATTCCATATTGCTTGCAACCATACCGCTGGCGTATGCTACACCGGCTGAGCCTATCATCATAGAAGGGCTTACATTAGTCCCAAAGATGGAAAGTCCTATATTCTGCCAGCCTAACGAGCGTCCTGCTAGAAACAGGTCCTCTTCATGGTCTTTTTTAAGGCTCACCCAGAATCCAAGAGCCAAAAGCGCAAGAATATATAGCCCTACGACCGCGTAATCTATATAGTTTAGTGAAGCGTGGATGTCCATAAGTCTATTATCTCCTTAATATTGCCATAAAAACAGAAACGGGAATTAATAATAGTATTATTCATTAAATACTGCGCGAAATCAATAAAAAAATAATATTTTTTGAAATAAATACTATTTTTCATTTGACATTTATCAATACATTGTGCGATAATGAAAGTATCAAATTTGAATTGATTACTGAAGGGTTATTCTATGCAAATGAGCGCTAGCAAAATCAATGATACATTGGCGGGGCCGCAACTCGTAAAGAATTATATACTTGAGAATTATAGCGTAGGGCAAAAGCTTCCAAGTGACGAAGAACTTTCTGTGAAGCTAGGTACGACCAGGTATGCCGCTACTCGCGCTCTTACTGAGATGCATGCAGAAGGCAATGTTGAACGAAAGCCGCGAAAAGGTTCTTTTCTTGTCTCTCAAGTTAATAATAAAGTTACATCGCTGATATCTTCACTAAACAAAACTAAGCGAATAGCTTATTTATCAAACGAGTTCGATTCTTTCATCTGCAATGAACTGTTATGGGGTGTAGAGTCTGGCTGTCGATCTAACGAGCATAACCTATCGTTATTTAACGGTGATTATTCACTTAGCAATCTTAGAACAAGCCTCGAAACGATCTTAGAGCAGGGCTACGATGGAGCGGTTATCCGGCTTGGTGAACGGGCAGAAGATTTTGAATTGCTTGACGAGGTTGTTCCTGAAGATTTCCCCCTTGTTATCCTTGATAAAAGTAATGAGGACTCAAAATTTCCATGTGTAAAATTGAATCAGGAGCAAGCAGCTTTCGACGCAACCAACCATTTGGTGGAACTGGGTCATAAAAAAATAGCTTTTGTCGGTTATAACCATGACAACAACTATCATATGGCAGAACTTGAGAAAAGGGAATGTGGTTACAAGCGAGCACTGAAAGAAGCAGGCCTTGAAATAAGAGAAGACTACATCCAAGGCGGCCATCCTTTCCTACCTGGCGAAAGGCCAACCGAGACACATTTGCACAATATGGGCTACGAACCAATGAATAAATTACTTTTACAAAAGGAAAGGCCTACTGCTGTGTTCTTCTTGAATTTCTGCCTTACAATTGGAGCCCTAAGAGCAATACGTGATCATGGTTTGGTGATTCCTGACGATCTTAGTTTGATTTGTATTGATGATGAACCAGCAGCTAAATTCATGACTCCATCGCTTAGTGTTATCGCCCAACCGTTAAGAGAGATGGGCGAAACAGCCTTAGGCATTCTCAATAATCATTTTAATGACGAAAAGTCTGCTGAGAAATCTATCAGGCTCCAAGGTCAGTTGATACAAAGAGAATCGACGGCACCATTAAAAAGTAAATAATATTGTGTAAAACGGACTCGGCTGGCCTATGTCAGTATGGCCGACTGAATCCGAATAATTGTGTAAAGAGAGAGTGTGTGTGTGAAGTGTGTGTATCGTTTGAAAAATAAAATTAAGGGTATTAATTAGGTTTGTTGCCTAATTTAAATATTCTAAGCGACGACTCTGTTATTTGAAAGGAGAGTGTTTCATGATTTTAAAGTGTTTGTTTATTACAATAGTATTTTGCAGTGTGGGCTTTGCTGCGACAATCCAAAATGTCCACTCCACAGCTCCAAGCGACCCTAATCATTTGGATGCTATTAACTGGGACTTGGCATCCAGTTGGACCGTGGGAATAGGCGGCGTAGACATCCTGCCGGGAGGTGCCACTCCGGCGTTAGGTGACGGAGATATTTGCAACATTGGTGCGCAGGGCTTGCCTGCGAATCAGACCGTTTATATTCCATATTATGCTCCGGATGCGGACCCAAACGGGCTGACTCATCCGTATGTCCGGTATATCCGGATGGATAACGGAGCGATAGTGAACCAGAATGGTGGTTCTTTAACAACTTGGGGTGGCATTACAATTGGGCAGGATGCGGGGCTTTTGGGCAGTGTATATAATTTAAATGCTGGTAGCTTGACGCTAGGGCCATTGGACACATCTATCATTGCCTATCTTGGCGGTAGTGGTGGAGAACTGAATGTGGCTGCTGGGGCTACGTTTACTTCTAATGCCCATACACTAGTAGGGCGTGGTGGT
>SDBV01000938.1_pt1 | contig 42708 bp, 38 predicted proteins | sample 2277081 | NCBI WGS metagenome assembly SDBV01 (sample SAMN10402039, study PRJNA504765) | marine sediment metagenome | isolation source: marine sediment core GS10_PC15, 223 cmbsf | place: Arctic Ocean: Southern Knipovich Ridge | collected 2010
GATTTGCCGTGGCCTCGTTGGTCGAAACCGTAGACCGCATAGCCTTTGGGAACGAAGTGGTTGACTATGTTAATGTAGCGTCCACTATGCTCAGCTAAGCCATGAGCAACTAATAATACGGCCCTGGGTTCATTAGATGGCAGCCAGCACTGGTAATAGAGATTGAAGTTCTTATATCCCTTAAATTTGCCTTCTACATGCTTCATACTTGTTGGCCCTTCCCTGGAAACGTCCGCCAACGACTATGTACACGAACCCAGAGTCCGCCGAATCGCCCTCATCAGCCAAACTCTAGCATCTTCCGCAGTGGCTATCAAGCCTAACATATGGTTTGAACCCATTGAAGAATAAATCAGGAGGAATTGAATCTGCCGGGTTGCGTCATCTAAGATTTGACTATTTACAGTAGGCATGTTATAAAATATCTCAAATGTAGCGCTATGTGGGGAACAATTAGGCGCATGAAAGAACAAACATGTCGATGTTTGTTGAATGTTAATAAAATCTAAGGAGGACAGAGGCGTTCATCTCAGCTCGTTATTAGTAGCTAATACCTGGACATCTAGGGCATCGAGAGGAGGATATTTATCCTGAAGGCTTCAGTTATTGAGGTTTTGTTTTACCTTTCCACAGAACTCATGTATCTGTGATTCCAGTTTAGTTATATCAGCCTAACATGCAGGCGGATATTAAGATATTGGAAATGGTCAAATTTGGGGAAATAACCTGCCGTCAGGCAGAAATACTTTAAGGGGGAAATACCTTGGGACCATCAGTCAATACTCAACAAGACATGAATAGCCACTTTTCAAGGGTAGCCACTTTGTACAACGACTTAAGAATAACTGACTTAGAGCCAATTGCATTTATCAGGGACAGAATGAATGGTGCACATAGCATTGAAGCTGCTGATATAGGCTGTGGCGCAGGAAGATACTGTTTGAAACTTTTCCAGCACCTGGATATTCTCCATTTGACGTGCCTTGACGTCAATGAATCAATGCTGGAACGGGCCTCCAATTGTTTGAGGACGGCAGGAATAACAAATTTCAAGACTATAAAGTCACCTGCCGAGGATATCCCACTGGCGGATAACTCCATGGACTCTATATTTTCTTTTAATGCCATTCACCATTTCGACTTTGTAAAGTTTATCACGAAGGCAGCCAGGGTTATCAGAGACAGGGGCAGCATTTTTCTCTACACTCGTTTGAGAAGCCAGAATGCCAAGAATATCTGGGGTAGGTGTTTTCCCTTTTTCCTGGAGAAAGAGAATCGTCTCTACGAACTGGAGGAACTGGAAGAGATGATAGAGCCGATAGAATCTCTAACCGTAGAATGCGTGAAGCAATTCAAATACAGGCGAAATGCCTCATTAAGCCAGCTTATTAACTTAGCGAGAAACAGTCACTACTCTACCTTCTCTTTATATCAAAAGGACGAACATGAAGCCGCGCTGAAAGGGTTTCAAGAGAATATTACCAGATATTTCAGCAACCCCGAGGAAATCGAATGGTTTGATGAGAACACTCTGCTGGTGGTCAGGAAAGTGAAGTGAACTCCTTGTGACCTGCCCCAAATAATTATGCCATATCAGTTTTTGAGTCTAATCACCGGAACTGGATTTGTCAATGTGACTTGGAGATTTCTGCCCGGTTCTTCTCAAAATAGGCCAGGGAGGTCATCCAGTGTAGTGGCATCCAAGTCTACGCTCTGCTTTATCGCATCTAGTTTCTCATAAACTGGACGCCTTCGACGACAAACCAGCCCCCGAATCCAATGAGCAGCAGACTACAGGCAATAAACAACCATTCCTGAAATTTCCGTCCCCAGAGTGAGTGGGTGCGGTAAACCACGTTTGAAACGAATGAAAGCCAGACCAGGTCACATAGCCAGTGAACAACAATGAACACGATTAGCCCCGGTGTGCCGAAATTGAGGAATCTCATAACGAGCATACTGCCTATAGTCGCCCACCACAGCAGGAAGAAGGGGTTAAAGCCGCTGGTAATGATGCCGGCAACGAAGGCACTATAGGGTAAGTCCTTGCCTTGTTGAACAACCTTGGCCCGGGCACGAAACATGGCAATACCGAGCGAGGTAATCATACCGCCCCCTACTACACTTAGCCCGAGCTGCACCACGCTGTTCTGAAAGAACTGGGCAAAGCCAAAGTAGATAAGCAGTATCAGGGGGACTTCTATTACCGCATGGCCCAGGGCTATCCAGGCACCAGCCCACGGAGACCGATAGCTTTTGGCTAGAGTTACGGCAGTCATCGGCCCGGGCATCATCACCCCGGAGAGTGAGATGACGACCACGCTTAATAGAATGGGGAGCATAATGACACCTGGCTTCATTGTAGCATAGTCCGTGCCGTGCCTTCAGATTAATAAGGGAGGTTATATGTTATCTGGTGTCCGCTGAGCGTGTATACCACGGAAATTTTGAGAGGCGAAGCCCCTTCATAACATCTCCTCCCTCCTCCTTTTTGGTGACCCTATCCCCTTTTCCCCCTTCCCCTTAATTGAGGTGAAGGGGAGGGTAGTTTTTTAGAGGGGCGAAGCCCCTCTAAAACACCCCTTCAGGTTCAGGTAATTCTCCTTCTTTATCTCCCTCCCAAAATAGGGAGATGTATTCTTTGCATAAAGGGGGTGGGTTGTTAAAAAACAAGTCGTCTCAGAGTTACCACAGTTTCTGGTGGATGCTTGAGTTGAAAACTTTAATGATTTATACTTTGGCCATAGATACCTGGTTGGGTCTTTAAACGGAGGAGAAGTGTCACTAGATTTGACAAGGCTGGCACCGCAGGTCGGCGGCATGGTTGCCGGGTTGAAGGCTGGCGCTGAGGAAAAACAAAAGCATCTTCAGTATGCTTTAGAGGTTGTCGGCAATGGAGCCATTGACCTTGATGACTTGAAGAAGAAAATTAATGCCAGTAAGACTACCTGGCTGGTGGCTGGTCTGGTAGACGGGCTAAACCGCCGTTATGAAACACCGCCCATCCCGGCTGAATTCACTGTCCTGGCTGCTGATGGCTCTCATATTGATGTCGACCGCCACAGGTCGGCAAGGTGCTATCTGATAAACATAGGTAGCGCCGTCCTGCGCTATGGCGCTGACCCGGACGCTGTTCTTGATAGCTTTCCCTGTCTCTACGCTGGAGATGAGGACCTGGTTATTGTGCCGGCTGGGGGTAAGGGGCGGGAGCAACCGGTTGAGGGAGCGCTTCTGGGTATCAAGCGTGCCGTGGAGGAGTGCCGCCAGCTGGCCAGACTGGCGGCGGAGATGCCTGCTGATTGCCCGACTCTAGCTCTGCTTGATGGCTCCCTTATTCTGTGGGGTCTGGAGGCTTACCCCGAGTTTGTCACCGAGGCGCTGCTGGACAGGGGCTTTCTCAGCTACCTGGATGAATTAAAGAAGCTTAATGATGGCAGGCGGCTTGCCCTTGCCAGCTATATCAGCTTCCCTCGCAGCACCGATGTGGTTAATGCGCTGCGAGTGGCCATATGCCCTCATGAGCCGGCCGACTGTGACCGTTACTGCACCGTTGGAAAGAGGGACTGCGACGTGGTGGCCGGTGTTCGGGACCGGGAGCTTTTTTCAAACTTGCTGGGTCCGGGGGAAAGGTCGGCGCTGTTTACCAGTCCGTCCAAAATAATTGAGAAGCACTACGGGGTGCACCGGGTCTACTTTTTCTACATCAGGCTGGATGACGAGGTAGCCAGAGCGGAAATTCCGCAGTGGGTGGCAGCGGATGAGGGGCTGCTCAATCTGGTACATGTCCTGTTGCTGGACCAGTGCCAGCGGGGGCAGGGGTATCCGGTAGCATTGAGCGAAGCCCACGAGCAGGCGGTGGTAACTGGCGCAGATAGAGAAAACTTCTGGCAACTGGTGGAGTCTTCGCTGGTGGAGGAACGGTTGTCCACCCTCAGCTCAGCCAAGAGCCGGAGCAAGAGGACGAGGTGGGTTTAAGACTTTGACATCGCATGAGGGGGAGGTAAAATAAAAGAGGGTTACTTCCCAATATAATGACCTTGGGTGGCAATCAAATGTTGTACAAAGAATCTCAGCCGACTTTAATGGACTTCCTGGGTGTGTTGCCGGTAATGAAAGTAACCCAGAAACAACGGTTTGGGGGATTTTACATACGCTTGTGTAACTTCTTTGAAGTCCTTTCGCTTCAATACGAGTGCGGAGCAATATTAGGGCGTGCCAGACGCGATAAATTGGACATATTAGAAAATATGCTTTTAATTCCCGGAACGAAAGGCAAGCTTATGAAATTGTGCGTTGTCTTGCAGGGACTGGCAAAGGAACGCCTGAATGGATTTAGAAAGAATGTTGGCAGAGAACCTGAGACATTCCAGGAGTTCATTCTGGTCAGGGCCTTCGAAAATAAGGGGTTGAGTCTGACTGGTTGGTCTGGAGATAAGAAAGAAACAAAAAAAATGACGGAAGCGTGTGACGAGAAGGTTCCGTTAGAAAAGGCTGAACCTGAAATCAAAATGTACGGACTGGAGGGTATAGGCTTTGGCAGCTCCTTCCCGGAATTGACCGAGAAAATGTACCGGGGTGCCTGTGAAAATGTTGGCGTGGATGTGTGGTCTGAGGCAAGGGCACATGGATTAGACGTTCCTGAGCAGCGAAGGATATTGAGTCTCGAGGAGCAAGAAGAGACGGTTCTTCAGATGGTGGCATCCTATACCTCAGAATACTACCCGGACTTGCTTGACCCTCTGGATTTAAGGAGTTACTTAACTGTTAAGAAGGACTATCAAGCTATGCAGTAGGTGGATTTAAAATAAAAAAATGGCTGACTTATCAGACAGAGCAGGCTCGGTTATTTAGGCCAACCGATATAAGGTGATAGACTTCTTCAGCAGTGATACTATGAAGCTAGCGGAGGTGAAAGTATGAAGGAGATATTTTTAGCGATTCACATAGAAGCATTGCCTGAAGGTGGATTTTTAGCCACCAGCGAGGAGTTACCCGGTCTGGTGGCTCAAGGGCGGACGGCTGCTGAGGCATTAGAGATTGCGCAGGATGTAGCCCGCAAGCTCATCCAGTCTTATTATGAGCATGGTGATGAGCTACCGCCTGCGCTGCGGGCGGCTGCTCCAGCAAGTGGTGATGTCCGCATCCCGGTGAGTATATCCTGATGGGAAGACTTGCTGGCTTCAGTGCTGATGAGACGATTCGGAAATTGAGGCGGGCTGGTTTTGTCATGGTGCACGTCATTGCGAGGAGAGCGTGATTCTTTGCCTGTCATTGCGAGGGACAGAGTCCCGAAGCAATCTCTGGGCAGGCTCGGAACAGGCTGAGCAATCTTTAAGGGAGGGATTGCTTCGCTTCGCTCGCAATGACAAAGGGTCTGGTCATAGCAAAAGAACAAGGTGGGTTTAAGTCTCCCCCTTTTTCAAAGGGGGACTAAGGGGGATTTCGAAATCCCTCTCAATCTCCCTTTAGGAAAGGGAGAGGTAAGATTTAGAAGAGGGCTAACGCCCTCTTAAACTCCCGGTCTAAGGGGGGGAGAGGACTTGAAGGGGCGGAGCCCCTTCAAGCTTGCCGTGATAGAATGACTTAGGGGGAGAGGAGGAAGTAGTATGGTGGAAGAAATCTAAAAACTAAGAAGACGAAATAATCACAGGAGGATAAACTATGCCTAGACAGAAGTTAGATAAAGAGACTCGGAGAGCTCTACTAGGTACAAGAAAAATGATAGAAGAAGTTGCCAAAATGGATGGGAATGAGGCGGAAACACGCAGACGTGTAGAGCGTATCTTCGGCTCACTTATGGGTTACGATGTATTAAATCATATTACTCGGGAACATGCGGTTCATGGTGTTGGTGATACTGAACATTGTGACTTTGCTATTCAGTTAGATAAAAAGTCATCCGTACCTGAAGTCCTAGTCGAATTAAAAAGGGTAAATGTCGACCTTATGCCGAAGCATCTCAAGCAAGTTACATCCTATGCCATTAATCTGGGATGTGAGTGGGCATTATTAACCAATGGTAATGAGTGGAAGCTCTACCATATCTCTTTTGGACAACCTCCCCAGACAAAACTCATAGATTCTTGGAATCTTGTTACTGACGACCTTGCAGTATTAGCCGAGAAATTCGCTATTATCGGCTATAAAAATATCAAAAAGGGCGGCTTAGCGCGTCTATGGGAAAAGAGTAATGTTCTGACTCCACAGAATCTACTCAAAATTCTTCTATCCGAAAAGTCATTAACATCAATCCGAAGTGAGTTAAAGAAAGCAACTGACGTTAGCGTTTCACCAGAAGAGATTGTTGGAGCTGTCCGCCATCTCTTAAATGAAGCTGCAATTACTGAAATGGGGAAGATTAAAATATCCTTACCAGAGAAAAAACAGCGAAAGAGAACAACTATTTCAAAGAGCCGTAAAGAGGGGGACTATCAAACAACACAGTTAGGAGAGGAGGCAAACAATGGGAACTAAGGGAAGAAAGAATGTGAAGAAGCCCAAGAAGCAGAAGGAAAAGAAGGGAAAAGAGAAGTAGTAAAATAAGAGAGATGTGCCACCTCTCCCTTTTCCAAAGGGGGGGTGGGTTTCCTCAAGATACTACGGGGGTTGAGTCAGTAAAACATGGCTGAATTATCAGAAAGAGCAGGTGAGGTCGTTGAAGCCAGCACCACTGGCTTTGTGGCGCAGTGCTACGAGCTTTACCAGTCGCCGCCGCTGGGCAGCCTGGTAAAGACCAGGGATATGCCGGTGGAGCTATACGGCATAGTCTACCATGCCGCTACCACCAGCCTTGAGCCGGGGCGGCGCCCCATTGCCCGGGGTAAGGATGAGGTCGCTGAAGAGGAAATCTACCGCTCCAGCCCCCAGCTCCTGAAGCTGCTGCGTACCGAATTCAGCGCTCTGGTGGTTGGATACAGGGAGGAGGAAAAGCTGTATCACTATCTGCCGCCCAAGCCAGCCCGCATTCACGGCTTCGTTCACCTCTGCCTGCCCGAAGAGGTCAAGGAGTTCAGCCAGTCGTTTGATTTCCTTAATATCCTGGTCGGTGCCCGTCTTCCCGTTTCCGCGGATGAGCTTGTTGCCGCCTCGCTGCGTCAGATGAGCCAGGCCTATGAGGACCGGCACGCCTTCCTGGTCGCCGCCGGCAAGGAGCTGGCCGTACTGCTCAGCGGTCAGTTCAACCAGCTCAAGGCTATTCTGGGGAGGATTAGAGAATGAACGAGCGACTGGGTATGGTCACCTCAGGTTCACTGGATAAGGGCGTGGAGGTCAAGCTGGAAAGCTCGGTGTCGGTTGAGGATATGGTGGTGGGGCGCTATGTAACTATCGAGGGGCGGCAGCGGCGCTTCTTTGGCATGATAACCGATATCAGCCTGGGGGTAACTGACCCCCAGCTCACCCTCACCCCTCCCGATGTTTCCGACACCTTTATCGCCGAGGTTTTAAACGGAACGGCTACCTACGGGGCGCTCCATGTCACTCCATATCTCACTATCGGCGGTGATGTCGACAGCCTGGTTGAGGGGCCCCAGCCGGTCAAGACAGTGCCCAGCCACTACTCAGTGGTTAATCTGGCTTCAGACCGGGATATGGAGTTAATCTTTGGTAAAGAAGATAAAGAAAGGTTCTGGATTGGCAATCCTCTGGATATGGAGACCAAGCTCTGCCTGAACCTGGAGGAGTTCGTCAAGCGGTCTAATGGCATCTTTGGCAAGAGCGGCACCGGTAAGACCTTCCTTACCAGGATTCTGCTCATTGGCATGCTGCAGAAGAGCAGAGCGGTAAACCTGATATTCGATATGCATAATGAGTATGGCTGGGCCGGGACTAGAGAGGGCGGTCCGCCGGTTAAGGCGCTGAAGCAGCTTTTCCCATCAAGTGTAGCCGTGTTTACCCTCGATGAAGAGAACTCGCGGCGGAGGGGGGTAAGCACTGACTTTGTGGTCAGAATAGGCTATGACGAGATAGAGCCGGAAGACATCAGGCTGCTGCGCCAGACCCTGAACCTTACTGAACTGGCGGTTGAGGCAGTGTACCCTTTATACCGCCGGTTTGGCAAGAACTGGCTACAGGGTGCCCTGGAGCTCAGGGGACCTGAGGAGACTAAAGAACTGCTGGACGAGCTGAACATACATGAGAGCACCTTTCAGAACTTACAGCGGGGGCTGCAAACCATCGGGCGGCTTCCTTTCATTGAGCCTCACGCGCCGGCTAATGCCGTGGAGAGCATTCTTGAGCACCTCGACCGGGGGATAAATGTGGTCCTGGAGTTTGGCAGATACACAGATTTTACCTCGTATGTCCTGGTAGCTAACATGCTCTCCCGCCGCATCTATGCCCGGTACCAGGAGAAGATGGAGAAGGCGATGGGTGAGGTCGGTGCCGAACCTCGTCCTCTGGTGATAACCATTGAGGAGGCGCATAAATTCCTCAATCCCGAGACAGCCAGCCAGACCATATTTGGCACCATCGCCCGGGAGATGCGCAAGTATAATGTTACCCTGCTGGTGATTGACCAGCGCCCCAGCGGTATTGACGAGGAAGTCATGTCTCAGATGGGGACGAAAATCACGTGCCTGCTGGATAATGCCAGGGATATTGATAGCGTGCTTGCCGGCGTATCGGGCAGGAGTGAGCTCAAGTCGGTGTTGGCCAAGCTGTCATCCAAACAGCAGGCGCTTATCTTCGGCCATGCGGTACCCATGCCGGTGGCATTCCAGCCTCGGGAGTATGGCTCGGCTGAGTCCTACCGTAGCTTCGTCTCCGGTGAAGGGACTGAATCTGCCGAAAAGGATATCGAGGAGCTATGGGGGTAAACAGCTCTTTTTCAAGGGAAGTTTGAAGAGATTGTTTGCTAAGCTCACTCCCAATATTTATGTGGCAACCTATCGGTACGAAGGAATAGAACATCGTCAATTCCCTTGACAAAAACTCATCTTGTTAAGCCTTACGCCACTCCCAAATAATCCGACTGCACAAAGTTACATGCTGAATCCCCTCCAACTTGTTTCATATGAAGAGTTCTTACCAAATACAAGCGAATATGTGAGAAATACTTAGTATTCAGTATAAATTAAAGAGAAAAAGACATATAAACTATTAGAAGAGTCCTGAACCGTCCGTACAATATCTTTCCTTGGTTCTATTCATATTTGACATATTATTGAACTCATACTATTATTAAGTTAATAGTAAAACGCAGTTAATAATATTGATAACCAAATAATCCAACTGGGGTATAGACCTGGTACTTTCTGCAAATCTGCAAATCGGCGGAAAATGAAATAAACTCGCACTACCTGCGGTGGAGGTGGCAAACTTGGTCGAAACAAACGAAGCAGATAAGAAATTTCAGAAGGAGCTGAATGCCGGTACGGCAGCAGTTGTCCTCTTAAGCATTCTGGATAGGGCGGATAAACCAATGTATGGCTATCAGATTGCCAAGCATATTGAGACCTCCGTCGAAGATATGCCTATGACACAGGGTGCGCTGTATCCGGTACTGAGGTCTCTCGAAAGCAGTAGCCTGCTGGAAAGCGAAGTGGAACCATCGGTATCCGGACCGCCCCGGCGTTATTACAAAATAACCGAATCCGGTCATGAGACTCTGAAAAGGTGGACAGAAATATGGTCTCAAACAAAAGTATTTGTAGGTAATATCTTGGAGGGAGAGCACGATGATACAAAGTATTAATGAATATCTATATCAGCTCAAGAAGGAACTTGCCCAAAGCGACTCCGCTACGATTCAGGACGCTCTTTCTGATGCCGAGGAGCATCTGAGAACAGCCTTAAACAGTGCCATTGAAAGTCAGCCCGGTGTTTCGGAAGCTGATGCCCTGCCGCTGATTATTGAAAAATATGGCCTGCCAGCCGATGTTGCTACAGCCTATCGGGAGATCGAAGCGCGGGTCCAGCCAGCCTTTATGAGACCTGCACACACAGATGGGCGACCAATCTTTTCACAATTCTTTGGTGTATTCACTGACCCTAGAGCCTGGGGAGCACTTCTGTACCTACTATTCTCTCTGGGTACGGGGATCCTCTACTTCACTTGGGTGACAACAGGAATATCAATGTCTCTAGGCTTTCTGATCTTAATTTTTGGATTGCCGTTTGCCGGCCTTTTCCTTCTTTCAGTCAGAGGTATGGCCATAGTTGAAGGTCGTATCGTGGAGGCTTTACTGGGGATACGTATGCCACGCCGACCACTTTTCTCCAGAAGAAATATCGGGTGGTGGCTACAGTTCAAGGCCCTGGTGACAGAAAAACGTACATGGATAACAATGATTTACATGATAGTGCAACTCCCTCTCGGTATTATTTACTTCACCGTGTTCATTACCTTAATTGCCATATCACTATACGGCATTGCCTTACCTATCTTGCAACTCGGCTTTGATTTACCGGTCAAAGTTAACGGCGTTCCCTACTATCTGGCCGGCTGGATGCTGCCCGTAGCGGTAGTAGCCGGTATTTTGCTGGCCACACTGACCATGCACCTGTCCAGGTATCTCGGGCGCCTGCACAGCATCATGGCAAAAGCTTTGCTGGTAAGAGTTTAAATGATAATTATTTTGTTGAAGCTGTAGGGTTAAATAATGGCAAAATCAGAATGGGCTCGCTCGCTATCTCCGGCCTGGTGGTTTCGGTACTAATTAGTAATTTTAGCTTCGCACAGTTTTCAGGTCTCTTCCTTAAAAGGAGAAGGGGAATGGGTGCGTAAGAGAGGCTTCGCCTCTCTTTTACCCTGTACTCTTTCAAAAGAAAGGGGATAGGTTGCCGGACAATTTCATTTTAATGGGAGAGGGATAGATAGTTGGCTGAATTGCGGAGAAAAAAGGTTGGCCTGGCGCTGGGCAGTGGCGCTGCCCGGGGTCTGGCCCATATCGGGGTGCTGGAAGTCCTGAAAAAAGAAGGCGTTCCGATTGACATGATTGCCGGCACCAGCGCCGGGGCAGCTATCGGCGCTGGCTACGCTCGGTACGGGGGTGTTGACCAGGTGAAAGGCCAGCTTCTGGACCTTAACTGGAAGCGGCTGGCCCCTCTGGTAGACCTGGCTCTACTCAAAAGCGGCTTCATTGGCGGCCGGAAAGTTAAAGAGCAGCTAAGGTCGATTATTGGCGATATAGAATTTGGGGATTTGCAGATACCCCTGGCCTGTGTCACTACCGATATAATGACCGGTGAAGAGGTAGTAATAACCGAAGGCTCGGTGGTAGAGGCAGTAAGAGCCAGCGTTTCTATTCCCGGTATATTCACCTTGGCTAAATGGAAGGCCAGATATTTGGTTGATGGCAGTCTGGTGAACCCGGTGCCGGTGAGTGTCCTCAAAAGGATGGGGGCAGATTTTATCATAGCGGCTAATGTTCTTCCTGACCCGGAGGCCAGGTTTAAGCAGTCGGGGAAATTTAAAACCCCCAGCATTATCAGTGTCATCATGCAATCTTTTTATATTGCTGCGCATTCACTGGTTGAGTCTTGTCTGGAAGAGGCTGACATAATAATTGAACCCCAGGTGACACACATTGGCGCCGGCGAATTTCACCGAGCTCAAGAATGTGTTTTACAGGGTGAACTGGCGGCGCAGGGTGCTATTCCCGAAATAAAAAGGAAATTAAAAAGTCTCTAGGTTCTTGTTTTATCTGCCAGCGCCGCTTTGATTTTGCTCCCGGCATTGGGTATACTATTCCTAGGTGTTATTGAGCCAAAAGACCTGGCAGCCAGAAGGTCTATGTACGAAAGTCAACCCTCCTATTTTATAGATTGGGTATATACTGCCCGATGCAATCTGAGCAGCGATTAAGAAGCAAGATGAAAATTTTAGGCATTGACCCGGGAACTGTCTCCTTTGACCTTTGTCTCCTCGAGGATAGGGAGATAAGGTACGAAGAGAGTATACCGTCGGGTGTGGTGGCCGAGAGACCCGAAGATATGGCGGAGAAGTGCCTCAGCCAGAAACCTGACGTCCTGATAGCTCCCTCAGGTATGGGGCTTCCTAATCGGAGGTTGAGCGAGCTCAGCGAGAGGGAGATGTTCGAGCTGACACTGGTTCGGGAAGGGGAAGAAGTGCCGGTACTTGAGGCGATGAAGAAATTCCTGGCCATAGTCCGAGAAGCCGGTCTGGAGGTTTTTTTCCTGCCGGGAGTGATTCAGCTGCCCACCGTTCCCCGATGGCGGAAACTCAATAAGATAGATATGGGCACGGCGGATAAGCTGTGCATAGGAGCTCTCTCTGTGGAAATGGTCTCTCAAAGGAAGGGAGTGACTTATGCTGAGGTTGAGCATATTGTGGTTGAACTCGGTGGGGGATATAATTGTGCCCTTACCATAGAGAAAGGCAGGATAATCAACGGCATCGGCGGCACTCTCTTCCCTGGCCCCGGCTTTATGAACGCGGGAGCCATGGATGGCGAGATTGCCTACCTCCTGAGAGGTTTTGAGAAGAGCCTGCTCTTCGAGGGAGGCGCCGGCTATCTGACCGGCTCAGAGAATCTCCCTATAGAAGACTTTACCAGAGAATCCTACCCCGAGGCGTTTAACGCTTTCGTTGAAGGCGTCCTGTTTGCCGTATGCAGCCAGCGGGCTCTAATAGGCAGCCGCGAAGTCTACCTCTCAGGACGATTAACCAGGTATGAAAACATATACTACCCGGTGAGAGTTTGCCTGGAGGAGCTGGGATATGTGGTAAACTCATTGCCTGTGCTCTCGGACAAGAGTAAAGCAGCGGCCCAGGGCTATGCTATGGTGGGCAACGGGTTGTACGGGGGATGTTATGAGCCGCTGGTAAAGCATATGATGATAGACAGAGCTGAAGGGTCTGTTATCGATTATGTTTACTGGAGGGAGAGGATATGACCAGCCCGATATACGTAGACTGGGCAATTACCAGTGCCTGCAATCTAAATTGCCGGCATTGTGTTGGCATGGAGAAGGGTGAGCTGAGCCCTGATGAAGCCAGAAAGATAGCCGGGGATATTATTGGGCTGTCACCACAGTGGGTAATACTGGAGGGAGGCGAACCCTTGCTGCGGGATGACCTGCACCAGATAGGAGGCATGTTCGAGCAAGCAGGGATTGATATCTTTATAATAACCAATGGCAATGCCTTCAACCAGGATAGATTGCAGACATTGGCCTCCTTCTCGCCTAAGGTCCTCTTCAGTATTGACGGAGCTGATGCCGCTGTTTATGAGTACACCAAGAGAGGAGCCAAATTTGAGCTCGCCAAGGAGTGGGCGGCGCAGTGTGCCGCTCTGGGGATTTTTCACGGCCTGACGACGGTGCTCTCCAGGCTTAACCTGGGACAGGTTGGAGAGCTTATCCAGTTAACCGAGAGCCTGGGAGGGAAGAGGATTATCTTCCTGCCGTTGAAACCTTTTGGGAAGGATGAGGCCTCCCGCAGGTATTACCAGCAATATGCGCTCGCCCCGGAGGAACAGGAGGAGGCAGTAAAGGAAATATATAGCTGCGGAAGCAACCTGGATATTTTCTACGATGAGCCCTTCCTGTGGAACCTCTCCTCCAAGCATGGCCTCCCCATCAGCAATGTCGATAGTGGGATTACCATACCGGATGTGGAAGGATGTGCCGCTTCCTACTCACTATATATTCAGACCGGTGGCAGTGTCCGGCCCTGCATGTTCTCCGCTGAAGAACTCACTTTTGGGAATGCGGCCAAAGAGCCTCTGGGAGATATATGGCTGAGGATGAGACAAAGCGAAGTCCTCACCGGTTGGGCTGACCAGAGGGCAAGGAAAGGGGCCTGCGGGCAGTGTCAGCAGTTTGAATCATGCCGTGGATGCCTGGCCAGAACCATGACTCTCTCGGGAGATGCGCTGGAGACAGACCCCGGTTGCCCCTTTGCTGCCTGACCCTTTCCGCCGCCTGCCTGATTTGCCTTCTGCTCAGGGGGGCTGAGGTGGAGAAGCGCTGAATTTTATGGATAAACTGCCAGCGCTTCAAGTCCGGCAGTTTCAGGGAGGCCGAGCATGAGGTTCATGTTTTGGACAGCCTGTCCGGCCGCTCCCTTGACCAGATTATCGATAGCGCTAATAACAATCAGTCTCCCTGTCCGCTGGTCAATGGTGGGGTAAATGAGGCAGAGGTTATTCCCCCAGGTATGCTTGGTGTGCGGCGGAGAATCGACTATCCTGACAAAGGGCTCGTCCTTATAAAAGGCGAGATAAAGCTGCTTCAGCTCCTCCAGCCCTTCTTTACCGGAAGCAACCTTTCCTGGAAGCAGAGTGGCGTAGCCGGTAGTTAATATTCCCCGCGTCATCGGCGTCAGGTGGGGAACAAAGGTTACCGAGGGCACTTGCCCGGAGCAAAGCCGCCCCAACTCCTGAACAACCTCAGGTAGATGACGGTGTCCGTCCAGGGCATAGGCGGTGACATCTTCATTGACTTCTGAGTAGTGTGTTTTCAGGCTGAGAGTTCTGCCTGCCCCGGAGACACCAGACTTGCTATCAATAATAATGTCAGGCTCAACCAGACCCGCTTTGACGGCCGGAGCCAAAGCCAGAATAGCCCCGGTGGGGTAGCAGCCGGGGTTGGCCACCAGGCGGGCAGAGACAACCTGAGAACGGTATAGCTCAGGCAGGCCGTAAACTGCTTGTTCCAGTAGTTGTGGGGCGGGATGAATAAAGCCATACCACTGCTGGTACTGCGCCGCATCCCTGAGTCTGAAATCAGCGCTGATATCCACCACCTTAACGCCACTGCTCAGCAGTGGCATGACCACGTTGGCGCTCTCCCGGTGAGGCATAGCGGAAAACGCCAGGTCAACCTCCCCCAGCTCGGTTTCAATAACCAGGTTGATGCCTGCCAGGTGAGGGAAAACTGCGCCTAGCTCCTGCCCGGCAGCGCTGCGCCCGGTAACTGAGGCGAGCTCTGCCTGTGGATGTTGAGATAGCAGCCGTGCCAACTCGGCACCAGCATAACCGGTAACATTGATAATACCTACTCTGGCTTCGCTCATCCTTCCGGCCCTTTTCATGTGATTGTTGACTCCAAGTATACCATAAGCTCACCCCAAATTCTAAGGTAATCAAGAGATTGCTTACTAATCCCATCGCCTTTAATTTTTAGTAACCCTATCCCCCTTTATCCCCTTCCCCTTGATAAGGGGAAGGGGAATTAATTGTATAAGAGAGGCTTCGCCTCTCTTTGACTCCCCTTTTTATGCTACTGCTTTACACGGGAAAAGCAAAGACTTCGGGGGGCTTCGTCCTTCTTAAACTCCCTTTAAGCATATTCGGAGGCTTCGCCCCCCTTTAATCTCCTTCACTCTTATTCTTTGTCAAGGAGAGAGAATTAGTTACATAAAAAAGGCTCCGCCTCTCTTTGACTCTCCTCTCAGGGAAAGGACAGGGAATTTGTTAAAGGGGCTTTTTACCCCGTATTCGCCCCTTTCAATTCCCATAATAAATAGACTTAAACCGCAGTTTGTCAAAGGCGGTAAACGTATGTTACTATTTAATTAGATTCCCCGGTGGAATAACTACTGTCGAACCTCACTGGAGTAAGACTGACATGCCTAGTATCTATTTTATTGATGTTACCAATCGGGATGGAGTTCAGACCGCCAAGCTTGGCTTATCCAAGCTTGAAAAGACTATGATAAATATTTATCTGAACGAGATGGGCATCTTTCAGTCTGAGTTTGGCTTCCCCACCACCAGGCACGAATCCCTCTACCTCCAGGCTAACCTGGAGCTGGCTGAGATGGGAGTTTTGCAACCCATTCATCTTGGAGGATGGATAAGAGCCATTGTTGCTGACGTAGAGACCACTTTTAAGATGGTACCCGATATCCGACATCTTAATCTCTCTATATCCACGTCAGACCAGATGATTAATGGTAAGTTCTTGGGGAGGAAGAAAAGAGACGATATCTTAAATGAAATGGTCGAGGCAGTTCAGGCGGCTCGAGCTCTGGGCGCTGAAACTATAGGGGTAAATGCCGAAGATGCCTCCCGGACAGACCTGGATTTCCTGATAAGATTCGGCCAGGCGGCTAAGGAGCACGGCGCCGATAGGTTCAGATACTGTGACACTCTGGGTTATGATAATCCCTTTACTATCTATGAGACCCTTAAGGCGCTGGCTGAAAATACAGCTATCGCTATCGAGCTACATTGTCATAGTGACCTGGGTATGGCAGTCGCCAATTCTATCGCCGGGGCTAAAGGGGCGATGGATGGTGGGCAAGACGCTTACATTAATACCACAGTTAACGGTATCGGGGAGCGGGCGGGCAATGCTGACCTGGTGGCGACCATTCTTGCCGTGACTAAATCAAAGGGGTTCGCTGATAAATATCAATTAGGAAGTCCGGTTGATATATCTAAGTCCTGGAAGATAGCCAAATTTGCCAGCTATGCCTTTGGCGTACCAATTCCAATAAACCATCCGGGCGTTGGCGCTAATGCCTTTGCTCACGCCTCCGGTATTCACGCTGATGGTGTGCTGAAGGACCCGCACAACTATGAGTTATATAGCTATGAAGACCTGGGCAGAGGCGAACCAGAGTTTGTGGAGACGGGGAGAGAAATTTCCGCTGGACAGTATAGCGGTATATCCGGCTTCAGTCATATAATGGGGAAAATGGAAGTATCCTTCAATAGTAGAGAAGAAGCAAATGAGATTCTGGAGCTGGTAAGATATGCCAATGTGGAGTCGCAGAGACCCCTCGTCGAGGATGAACTGCTGTTTATCGCCAAATATCCGCAAATTGCCAGGAAGCTCTTAACCCTCAAGCCGCTGGAATAGCTATACCGTGAATAGCCAGAGCGAGGCTGGTTTAAAACAGCTCTTTTCTCCTGCCTCAAATATCTCAATGGATAGCCAACCGATAAACCAACTGCTGCAAAATATCTACGAGCAGCTTATAGCGCGCTATGGCGCCCAGCACTGGTGGCCGGCACAGAGCCCTATTGAGGTAATAGTTGGCGCCATCCTTACCCAGTCAGCCGCCTGGGGCAATGTAGAGAAAGCTATTGCCGGTCTGGAGACAGCTAAAGCTCTATCATCAGAAGCATTGCGCCAGCTCAGCCTGACTGAAATCGCCACCCTTATCCGCCCCTGTGGTTACTATAATGCCAAAGCGCTGAAACTTAAGTCCTTTGCCCGCTTTCTTGGCGAGCAGTACCATGACGACCTCGATAAGCTCTTTGACAGCAATATTGACCACATCCGCCAGCGGCTCCTGACTATCTTTGGGATTGGGCCGGAGACAGCCGATTCCATAATACTGTATGCAGCCGAAAAGCCAATTTTCGTTATCGATGCTTACACCCGCCGTATTATCGGGCGTATCGGCCTGGCGCCAGATAACAATAGCTACACCGCCTTTCAGGCCCTGTTTATGGACAATTTACCCGCCGATACCGGGCTGTTCAATGAGTATCACGCCCTGCTGGTGAGGCTGGCCAAGGAAGTCTGCCGCAAAAGTCCCCTTTGCCGGCAATGCTGCCTCAATAACCTCTGCCGCTTCTATCTGGCGGCTGCATAACGACCTATCTCCCTGACTCCCTAATTGGCGTTTCTTCAGAGGCGAGAAAAGTCTTTGAAGGGGGCAAAGCATTCCTCTGAAGTCTCTTCTCCCACTGAAGGATTAACTATTATAAAGAGGGGCAAAGAGAAGTAAAGCCCATCCTTAAATTTCTTCCCCCGCTACTTTTGATAATTAGTAACCTTATCCCCTTCCCCGAAATAGGAAGATGTATTCTTTGCATGAAGGGGAAGTTTTGGTTTAAGAGGGGCTGCGCCCCTCTTAAACTATTCGTCCCCCTCCCTTGTAAGGGAGGGGGATAAAGGGGGTGGGTTGCCACAAAAAGATTAAGGGGGTGAGGTTAATAAATTGCCATCTTGACACTGTTAACCAGATTGGCTAAGATTGGCGTGAGATACTTTGTTGGACCGCGTATTGACCTCCCCGGCTTTAAGAGCTGTTATCTAGAGAAAAGGTATTAAATACTTGGAAGCGAATGACCTGGACACCCTGGCTCACAGAGCGGCTGACCTGATAATTAACGCCACGAGAATAATAGTCTTCACCGGTGCTGGCGTTAGCACCGAGTCCGGGATTCCCGATTTTCGCAGCCCCGGTGGCATCTGGGAAAGGTTTGACCCTGACGATTTCACCTACCAGAAGTTCATCAGTGACCATGAAGCTAGGAGAAAGCACTGGCAGATGCTCGGGGGAAGTAAACTGACCACTGAGGCCGAGCCGAATCCCGCCCACTATGCCATTGCTGAACTCCATAGACTGGGTAAGCTGGACTGTGTCATTACCCAGAATATAGACAATCTCCACCAGAAGGCCGGGGTGCCGGACGACAGGGTATTAGAGCTTCATGGTAATATGCAGTGGGCGGTATGCCTGAGCTGCGGCAGGCGTTATCCCTTTACCAGTATTAAAGCCAGGCTTGACGCTGGCGAGGAAGTTCCGGCCTGCGAGGTTTGCCGGGGTATACTGAAACCAGGCGCTGTTTTCTTCGGTGAGTCACTGCCGGCCAGGGTTTTAGAAGAGGCAACCTCGCGCTCATCTAGCTGTGACCTGTTCATCGTGATTGGCTCAACCCTGGTTGTTTACCCGGCCGCCTACATGCCTGTCTATGCGGTTGAGTCCGGGGCCAAACTGGTTATCATCAACCTCAGCCCAACCCCCATGGACAAGCAGGCTGCCATATTGATTAGAGCTAAAGCCGGGGAGGTAATGACAAGGATAATAGAAAAAGTCGGCGGTTGATTCTATCAGCAGGTTAGCATAAAATGTATGTGCCTGCTTCAAACTGCTGGCTCCTGCCCGGAGCGCCACTTGGAATTAAGAACGGGAAGCAGGCTACCCCCAGGCACGGCACAATGAAGACAGAGCTACTGGATAAAATTTTAGAAGGCAACGTTGGCGCTGCCGCCCGACTTATGAGTGGGGTTGAGGATGAAGCTCCAAGCGCAATGGAGGAACTTGAGAACCTCTATCCCCATACCGGCAGAGCCCATATAGTGGGTATAACCGGTGCACCCGGTGTGGGCAAGAGCACACTGGCTGATACCCTGATAGACGTATTCAGAAAGAAAGGTATGACGATAGGGGTGGTGGCTATCGACCCTACCAGCCCCTTTAGCGGTGGCGCCATTTTGGGGGACAGGGTACGGATGCAGCAGCATGGCACGGATAAGAAAGTATTTATTAGAAGTCTGGCTACCAGGGGTTGGGCGGGGGGATTGTCCAGGGTAACAGTAAGCATGATTCACATTATGGACGCCATGGGGAAGGACATAATACTGGTTGAGACGGTCGGCGCCGGGCAATCCGAGGTAGATGTTGCCCGTGTTTCAGATACCGTAATCGTTGTCCTGTCTCCAGCTTCAGGGGATGAAATGCAGATGATAAAGGCAGGCATTATGGAGGTAGCCGACATTTTTGTCATCAACAAGGCGGATAAAGACGGAGCTTACAATATAACCTCGGCCATAGAGTTCATGCTTGGAATGAAAACCACCCTTCCCACTGAGTGGAAGCCGGCTATACTCTTGACCGAGGCAATATGGAACAAAGGGACTGCGGAACTGGCCGAAGAAATCCTCAGACACAGGGATTTCTTGATTTCCAGCGGCGAGCTTGAGAAACGCCGGAAAGAAAGAGCCAAACTGGAGTTGATTGTTGCCATAGAAAGCTTTGTGAAGCACTATGTTTACCGGGAAATAGATAGAGGAGGCCTGGAAAAACTGGTAGACGAAGTGGCCCGGAGAAAAACCAGCCCCTACTCAGCGGCGTTAAAGATTATGGACAAATTTAATAAACAGTTCAAGCCAGCGGCCGGGTAGGCCGGAGCGATAAAAACTTCACGGGAGAAGGCATGGATTTTTCATTAACCGAAGACCAGAAAATGCTTAAGACGATGTTGCGGGATTTTGCCAAAAAGGAGCTGGAGCCGGCGGCGGCCAAAATAGACGAGACCGACGAATTTCCGGCGGAACAGTTTGCCAAGATAGCCGAATTAGGGCTTATGGGGCTGACACTCCCTGAGGAATACGGGGGCAGTGGCAAAGGCATGACCGAGTTTTGTATCGCTATTGAAGAGCTGGTTCAAGGCTCGGCTGCGGCCGCTGAGGTTTTTCGGGTCAGCCTGTCTCTGGCCATCTCACCCATCAGGTTATACGGGACGGATGAGCAAAAACGCAGGTTTCTGGTTCCTCACGCCAGCGGCGAAAAGCTGGCATGCTATGCTCTGACTGAGGCCGGTGCCGGCAGTGACCCGGCGTCTCTGGAGACCACCGCGGTACGGCAGGGTGACAGCTACCTTCTTAATGGGAACAAGCTCTTTACCAGTCTCGGCGCTGAGGCTGACATAGCCGTGGTATTTGCCACTATTGATAAATCTCTCCGTCACCGGGGAATAGTCGCCTTTATTGTGGAGAAGGGTACCCCCGGTTTTTCCGTTGGGAAGCACGAGAAGAAGATGGGCTTACACGGGGTATCGGCGACAGAGCTTATATTTGAGAACTGTGCGGTGCCGGAGAAGAATCGGCTGGGGGAGGAGGGGCAGGGATTTAAAATAGCTCTTGATGCCCTGGATGAAAGCCGGGTTACCGTAGGCGCGGAAGCGGTAGGTATCGCCCAGGCTGCCTTCAGCGCTGCCCTTAATTACGCCAAAGAACGCCGGCAGTTTGGTCAACCGATTGCTAACTTCCAGGCGATTCAGTGGATGCTGGCCGATATGGCTACCCAGATTGAGGCGGCTCGACTGCTGACCTATCAGGCAGCCTACCTCCAGGACCAGGGGCTGCCCTTTATCAAGGAGGCAGCCATGGCTAAGTTATTTGCCGCCGAGGTCTCCAACTTCGTAACCAATAAAGCCATTCAGATTCACGGCGGCTATGGCTACGTCAAAGATTATCCCCTGGAGCGCTATCTCAGGGATGCCAGAATTACGGAAATCTATGAGGGCACCTCGGAGATGATGCGCCTGACTATTGCCAGACAGCTTATCAAGGGAAACTAAAGCCTGTAAAGATGATTCTTAGTAAGGGTGGGGGTTAAAAGGGTGGGGGTTGGTACAAAATCTCAGTAAATACAGTTGACCATTCAGTTTGTAAAACTCGGGAGAGGCGTAACATGAGTAATGATAAAACTACCAAGGAAATTCTGAGGGAAAAGTCAGCGCCGGGGGAGCATATCCCACTATATAATCCAGAGGCACTGAAAAAGATTGAAATGGAATTTGACCGGTGGAAGAGTACCGTGGTTCGAGAGCCAGACCGGAATAACTGGATGGTTACCCCACATACTATTATCGGTTCGGATATCCCACGGGGGTTGCTCTATACCCCGCTCAGTAACCCCGAATTCGATTATATGGAAGACGTGGGTTTTTCCGGAGAAGAACCTTTCACCAGGGGTCTACACCCCAATATGTACCGCGGCCGGACATTCACCATGCGTCAGCTATCCGGAGCCGGCTCTCCGGAGTATATCAACGGCAGAATAAAGATGCTTCTGGACCACGGCGCTACCGGAGTAAATCTTGCCCTTGACCTGGCTACGGTGCAGATGTTTGATTCAGATGAGCCTGAATCCCTGGGGCAGGTGGGCACAGTGGGGGTGCCCGTAGATTGCGTTGAGGATATGGAAGTCATCTTCAGAGACATCCCGGTTGATGAGGTGAGCGTCTCTATAGTTACCCACTATCCCCGGAATACGGCGATACTATTCCCCATGTACCTGGTAATGGCTGAGCGTAGAGGCATCCCCTGGGATAGATTAACCGGCAGCTCACAGAATGATTTCATAATGGAAAATCTGGTTCGGAGCGCTTCCGAGTATATACCGCCCAAGGACAGTTTCAGGGTGCAGTGCGATAATATAGAATTCCTCAGGCAGAACGTGCCTAAATGGAACTATGTTACCCTTAATGGCTATAATCTGCGGGAGTGGGGAGCCTCTGGCATCATCGAGATGGCAGTAGCTGTGGCCAATGCCATCGAAATCATTAAGGAGGCGACCAGGCGGGGCCATGACGTTGATTGGGTCGCCGAAAGATTAGCCTTCTTCTGGTCGCCGGCCAATGACTTCTTTGAGGAGGTTGCCCGGCTGCGGGCGGTGAGGCGGCTGTGGTATCGGATAATGAAACACCGGTTTGACGCCAGGAAGCCCAGGTCGATGTGGATGAGGTGTCATGTGCAGACCTCGGGCGTCTCCCTGACCAGGGAAGAGCCAATGAATAACGCCATAAGGGCAGCCTATCATGCTTTAGCGGCAGTTCTCGGCGGTGCCCAGTCACTGCATGTGGATTCATATGATGAAGCCTACTGCGTGCCCTCAGAGGAGGCTTCAATCCTGTCGTTGCGGACACAGCAGCTTATTGAAGCTGAAACACAGGTCACCCAGGTTGTAGACCCGTTAGGCGGCTCTTTCTATCTGGAATCACTAACCGATGAGATAGAAAAAAGAATTCTTGACGAAGTAGATGAACTGGAGAGGAGAGGTGGTATAGTTGAAGTTGTCGCCAGTGGCTGGCTGCATGGCAATGTCATCAGGCATATTGACAGAGAGCAGAGAATGCTGGCTGACGGCGAAATAAAGGTAGTTGGCCGCAACTACTTCAGAGCCCCTGACCTGCAGATGCCCGAAGTCCGTGTCCACGAATATGATGAAAACCTGGGCAGGCAGATGCGAGATAAGCTGGCCAGACTGAGACAGAACCGGGATAATGAAAAGGCGAGCAGCTCACTTCAGTCTCTTAAAGAGGCTTGTCAGCGAGGGGATAATGTTATGGCAGCTTGTCTTGAGTGCGCCCGGGCTGATTGCACTGAAGGGGAAATGCGCCGGGTCTTCGTTGAAGCCTTTGGCTTATGGAAGTCGCCAATTTACATGAAGTGACGGTGAGGTTAATATTATGACACATCAGAGTAAAATCAGGGTATTGCTGGCCCAGTTTCCCATAGAGACCCATAATAGAGGGCTAATTACGGTGGCGGGTATGCTCAGGGATGCCGGGATGGAGGTCATTCTAATGGGCAATGCTATGGCGGAGCAAATAATTGAGGCGGCGGTTCAAGAGGGTGTGGATGTTGTTGGCATAAGCACCTATTGCGGTGGCGAGCTGGTTCTTGGAGAACAACTGATGAAGATAGCCGGGGAAAAGGGGGTAAAGGAGCGAGCGGCATTCATCCTCGGTGGGATATTTCCACCCAATAATGCGTCAAGGTTAAAAGAGATGGGCTTTAGTGCTACCTTCCCGCCGTCAGCAACCAGGGAAGAGATAGTGTCCGCCATAAAAAGTGCAGTTGCCGCCAGGAGATGAGTTGCTCATGTTTGAGAGGGTGGTTCGTAAAGCCGGCAGGCAGCCTTGCCTTCGGCGACTTTTTCTCCTGACTGATTGGTACAGGCGTTTTTCAGGGTGACAATTCCCCTTCCTTTTCTGGTATCAATTACTTCGGCCGTTGCCGTAATAGTATCTCCGATTCTTACCGGCTTCAGAAACCTGATTGATTGAGAGAGGAAGACTACCAAACCGGGTAGTTTGGCCATCGCCGCCGAGAGCAGTGCTTGCGTCAGCGCTCCGTGCGCAATCCTGCCTCCGAAGAAAGTCTGCTTAGCATATTCATCGGACATGTGGAGAGGATTGAAATCACCGGATACTTCGGCAAAGAGCGCAATATCGGCCTTGGTAACCGTCTTCACATGGGTGGTTTTATAGCCACTATCCACCCCCAGCTCTTCCAGGATAGACATGTCCTTTTTCGCCATAATAAACCTCCTGAGCATTAAGATTGTTTATTAACCCCATCGCCTTTAATTTTTAGTAACCCTATCCCCTTCCCCTTGTCAAGGGGAAGGGGAGGATTTATATAGAGGGGCTAGCGCCCCTCTTAAACTCCCCTGATTACTGCTTTAGGACAGAAGCTCTGCCTCTCTTATATTCCCTTAAAGTGAGAGGAGGAATCTTGATATTTGAGAGGCTTCGCCTCTCTTCAACTCTCCTTTTTCTTCTACTGCTTTACACGGGAAAAGCACAGACTTCGAGGGGTTTCGTCCCTCTTAAACTCCCTTTAAGCATATTCGGAGGCTTTGCCTCCCTTCGACTCTCCGTTTTATTTGCTCCTAAAACGAGAGGAGAAGATATTTTAGAGGGACGAGCTTCGGTTCTCTTTGACTCTCCTTTAGTAACTACTACTTAAAAGTGAGGGACTGGGGGACAGGTGCCCAGGCAATTGCTGAACCTTCTGAATTTGTCAACCTATTTGGTCTCTTGAGAGGCGGCAGGCCTTGCCATCTCCTCAGCCATTATGGCCGCACCCAGAGCAGTGACTATTTGTGGTTGGGGAGGCACCAGCAATTCGATACTCAGCTTCTTCTCCACGCTTTTGATAAGTCCAATATCAAGGGCAGCGCCGCCGCTGATGGCACAGTCCTTCTCCAGCCCGACCCTGTCAACGAGGGCAGAAATCTTGTCTGCCAGCGCCTGGTGAACTCCAGCCAGAATATCTTCCTTAGCGGCACCCTCGGCTATCCGGGAGACAACCTCTGATTCTCCAAAAACAGCGCAGCCGGTGGTGAAGGCAACCGGGTTTTTTGCCTTGAGGGATAGAGGGCCGATGTCCCTGAGTTCTATCTGGAGGACGTTAGCGATGACATCGAGAAAGCGTCCACTGCCGGCGGCACACTTCTCACTGACCACAAAGTTGGTTACCTGACCCTTGTCACTCAGCCGGATTACCTGGCTGGACTGCCCCTGCACGTCAATAACTGTCCTGGTCGAGGGGAACAGGCTGTTTATGCCCCGGGCACAGCAGCGAATATCGGTGACCTGCTGATCGCTGAAGAGGACATTGCCTGAACCCTGGCCGGTGGCAGTGGTACCGGCGATATCTGCCGGGGAAAGTCCGGCCTTGGCCAGAAGCTCCTCGCTCAGTTTTTGGGCCACCGCCCGGTAGTTGATTCCGGAAGGGAGTAAATGGAAAGCCAGGAGCTTGCCACCTTTAGTGATAACGCCCTTGCTGGTGGCGGAACCAATATCCACGCCCATAAAATAGAGGTTGTTTATTGACCTTGCCCCCTTTATTTTTTCTAGAACCCTATCCCCTTTATCCCCTTCCCCTTATCAAAGGGAAGGGGAATAATTTCTTTAGAGGGGCGTTAGCCCCTCTCACACCTCCGACTTCTGCCTCAGGGGAGGAGCCATGCCTCTCGTTTACTATCCTTCAAATGAGAGGGGAAATCTCATTATCCGAGAGGCCTTGCCCCTCTTGAACTCTCCTTCAAGCCATTCCCTTTATCCCCTTCATGATAGGAATTTATATCCATATTATGGGAGGGGGAGGGACTTGTTTTGAAGGGGTTTCGCCCCTTCGAGCTTTCCCCAATATTTAGGGAGTTAGAAGGACGAAGCCCCTCTTTGTCTCTCCCTGCTCCCGACCATGAGAGAAAAAGCTATTCATTTTTTGAAGAAAGTGGCTTCTGCCAGCCGGCGCTCCCCCCTCCGGACAGGCTCGCCTTTAGCCATGGCTTTCAGTGTAATTTCCTTTCCTAATAGGGCAGCACCCAGTGCCCCACTGATAAGCGGGTCTTCGGGAACAAAAATTTCATGTCCCAGGTTCTCCTTTACCGCCTCGACCACTCCGATATTCTTGGCCACACCCCCGGTAAACACGACGTCGGGTTCTATCTTCAATCTCCTCAGCATCCCAACCGTCCGGCGGGCGATGGCATCATGGATTCCAGCCACAATGTCTTCTATGGAAACGCCCTGAGAGAGGCGAGATATAACCTCCTGCTGGGCAAAAATAGTACAGGTGCTGCTTATTTTGACCCGGTTGGTCGATTTTAAGGAAATCTTGCCCAGGTCTTCCAGGCGGAGTCCGAGCGCACTGGCGATGACTTCCAGGAACCTGCCTGTCCCGGCGGCGCACTTGTCATTCATAACAAAGTCAATCAGCTTGCCATCTCTAAGCTTGAGTCCTTTGGCATCCTGTCCGCCGATATCGAGTGCGGTTCTGACCCCGGGGAAGAGGCTGGCTACTCCGCGGGCATGGCAGGTCAACTCGGTAACCTGGCGGTCAGCAAAGGGGACGTTAATTCGGCCATAGCCGGTGGCTATCACATAGGCTATCTCACCAAAGGGGAGACCGGCCTGCTCAAGCGCTGTCTCCATTACCTTATTAGCCAGGTGGCGGTGCTCGGCGCCGGTGTGACTGACCACACGAGCGAGAATCCCCCCGTTATCATCTGTAATCACCACCTTGGTCATGGTGGAACCTAGGTCAATTCCAGCAAAATAAATGTGAGTCCTCCTGCTTGACTAGTATACCTCATGTTGCTTATTAACCTCACCCCGTTTATTTTTAATAACCCTATTCCCCTTTATCCCCCTTCCCCTTATTAAGGGGAAGGGGGAGCTCTTTTCTTTAGAGGGGCTTCGCCTCTCTAAAACACCCTTTGAGCATATTCGGAGGCTTCGCCTCTCTTGAACTCTCCTTCAAACCATTCCCTTTATCCCCTTCCCCGAAATAGGGAGATGTATTCTTTGCACGAAGGGGGAAATTTTTTAGGAGGGGCTTCGCCTCTATTTGACTCTCCATCTTATTTGCTCCTAAAACGAGAGGAGAAGATATTTTAGAGGGGCGAGCTTTGCCTCTCTTTAATTCTTCCTTAACTGCACGTCCCTTCGTTCGATAAGGGAACGGAGCAGAGGGATAGGTTGCCAAACATCTTTATATCCAGTTTATCATTGCCCAGGGAAAGCCTTTAACCGATTACCTCGAGGAAGGCCTGAATCCTCGTCCTCAACTGTGCCAGTGCCGACCGGCTGTAGTCATGCTCAAGGTAGGTATTGGGCACGCCAATACTACCAAGATAGTCCCTGAGCACGGGCACTTCATAACCATGAATGTCACAATACCGCATCGTCTGAAGAATTACGCCGTCGACATTCCATTCCTCGATGTAATCTTTCAGATAGCCGAACCTGCTTTCCAGGTCTGTCATATAGTCCTTTTTATTGGTAGCACTGAGAACATTCTCCCGGAAAGTGCGAGGGCTCTTGAGCTCCACCAGGTAGCGATAGGCCAGTGCCTCTAATGGGTCCTTGGCGAGCTCCACCATTGGGAAATAGGCCCGGCTACCCACTGTGGTGTCATCCATGACCACACTGGCCCCAAGGCTCTCAATCATATCGATTAGAGCGGTGTTATCTATAATGCTGCCCCAGACCAGAAGCCTGGCCGGCTGCTTTGGCGGGCCGTCCTCACGCTGTTCGACCTCGCTTATAACCTGCCCCAGTAGCTCATTACCTTCCTCCGCCGGGATGCTCATCAGCGCCAGTATTACCTGAAGGGTTTCAGCTCCGGAGATAAGGGGCGGGTCTGGTTTCCTCAGTTCGTACAGCTCCCGCACCAGTGTGCGCTGCTGATTATGGACTGCTATGGCTTCCCGGAGCCTTTCCGTAGAAAGCTCCTTCCCGGTAAATGCTTCCAGTGTCTTCTTGAAGTCCTTCAGCAACTCCACATGCTGCTTCTGGGCAGCCTTATGTGTGGTGTGAGGTGTATCAATAAAGTGGGCATAAGGCGGGTTCAAGTAGGTCCGCCAGATATGAGCCGTCTTCTCAGCCACCTCACAGGCATGAGCCATAACCACCCCGTCCAGGAAGTCGTACCTTCCTTTCAATCCCAGGTCCATCATACTGCGAATAAACGGGCAGACCACGGTGGGCAGATACTGGTCTGCCTTGGTTATTGGTTCACCCATATCGCCGGTCATCCCAAAGGGGACTAAATCAAGAGCCGTCAGCATTTCCAGAACCGGATAGATGTGGAAGTAACCTATCACTTTCCTTCCCTCAGCCCTGAGTTCTTCGGCTCGCCGTGTCCGGTCTTGATAAATTTCTCTCGCCCGGTTGAGCCCCTTAGATTGAATTTCTATCACGGGCAGAATCTCCTTGTCATCAGCTTGGGCCACCGGTCACCACTCAAATCCCTCTTGTTTTCTCACCTGTCGGTAGTGTTCCATGGTTTCCTCAAATGTTTCCGCTTTCCTCAAGGCGTCGGCCGGGTCGAAGAGCTTGAGGTCGACGATGTCACCCTCTATTACCAGGGAAGGAATTTTTAGCTCTTTCCTCAGTATGTCCTGAACAACCATCAGGTGGTTAGTCGCCGTACGGCAGCTCAGCAGGGGATGCAGGACAATCCCATCACATTGGTACTCTCTGGCTAATTTCAGGTAGGGGTGGGCAAAATATCCCCAGCAATCCCCGGCCTTGAAGGCATCCTCAAAATAGCCGGCGAAAAACTGATAAGTTAAGCGGGCAAGACGCTCCAGGGGGTCACTGACCCTGCTCAAATCTACGGGTTGGGGCGGGTGATATGCCCAGCTCTCAATCACAAAATTCCAGCCCCTCTCCGCCAGCTGGTCAAAGAATTTCAAGCTATGCCAGGGCGGGAGTTCAGCAAATGCCAGCCGGTATTTTTCCTCGGTGATAGCCCCGACATGACTATCCACCCTTTGTTTTACTTCTTCATACATCTGCCGGTACAGGTCAGCAGTTTCCCCTGGGTCAGCCGCCATGTAGAGAGAGGCTGGCATACTGCTCCAGAAGTCACGGGAATGCATCGGGCAGGGTCTCGCCTTGCGCAGTTCGTTCACCTGATACCATGCCAGGTTCATCTCCATCACATCGTCGACCAGCTTCTCCAATCTATCCCAGTCCATCTTCTTGCTAAGCAGGCGTTCCAGAAAGGCGATAAACTCTCTCAGCTCTTCGACTATGAAATTGATATCGCGCCGACGAGCACCTTCCATCTGGCTTTCCTTAACTCCGGGGTGGGGCATCTCCAAGACCCACACCGGCGCGTCCAGATAGCGTCCCAGAGCCTGAAACCACTTGTATCTGGTGTCGCAAAAGTAGCCTGAACCGAGCAGTAAGGTTGGTTCAGGCATTCCCCCCAATGGCGCCTCGGCCGGTATTTCTCCCAAATCCATCATCCGGGCGGCATAGCCGAGGCAATTGCGGGCATAGCCACACATATGGCTGGGGAAGCCTTCTGAATCAGAGCGGTCTAAATAAGGCGGAGCGGCGCCGAAAGCGGCACAGACAGCCCCGTAGTCCTCAGGATGGACAGTATGCACGCCCATTGCCTGGAGGACGGTGTCACCCGCCCACCAGTTAACCATGCACCAGGCTACCGGCTCCCCATTCTTACTGGCTTCAACCGCTTTCTTATACATGCCATCTACCAGCGCCCGCAACGGGTACATCGTTTTTAGTCGGTTTATGGCTCTTTTTTTTACTTCGGTCATAAGCTGTTCCAAACCCATCAAGCTGACAGGTAACTACTCATCGGCCACAAGCCGGGGCAATTAACTGTGATATTATACATGGTAAACTGAGATAGTTGTGGACCGGGGACCGAGCAAAGAACCCTGCTCATCATCACTACTGCGAAAAATCAGGCTCTAAGTCTCGAAGCTAAACAGAGGCCTGGCGCCATCGCCGGCGGAATACTTATCGCCACAGAATACCTTATGGCTCATCCTTACTCTCTTGCCGATTAATTCCATAGTGGCTTCACTTGGGTCAATATCGATTAGATTGCCCATTATCCAGGGGCCTTCGTCAAGCTCGACCATCACGATGGTGTAAGGCAACTCATTTTCGCGCCCTTCTGAGGCTACATTAACCGCAGTAAAGGTTACAATTTCACCTTTACCGCCAAGTTCAACAATATCCATATCCGGGCTGGTGCACGTCCGGCAGACCATCTTCGGCGGTACCGTAACGGCATCGCACTCCTGGCATTTCAGTCCCAGAAGCTTGTTGCTCTTCAGTGCCTCATTATAGTCTTTGAAAGTAAGCTTGTATTCCAATTTCAGCCTCCTAATAATCAGGTCGTAACTTACCAGCCCCGCTGGAGAAGCATGTTAACCAGTGTGCCGCCATCACCACCCAGTGTGTCCGTCATCCCTACCCTGGCTCCTTCTACCTGCCGCTCACTTTCAACCTCACCCCTGAGCTGGTTTACTATTTCATATACCTGACCAACGCCGGTGGCGCCTATGGGGTGTCCTTTGGACTTCAGCCCGCCGGACGGGTTGATGGCCACTTTACCGCCAATGTCAGCCTCGCCCTTCTCCCAGGCGTCGCCGGATTTGCCAAACTCAAAGAAACCAAGACTCTCGGCAGCAATAAAGCTGGCTATACTGAAGCAATCATGAAGCTCACATATATCTACGTCCTGCGGAGTGAGACCGGCCATATCGTAAGCCCGTTTGGATGATATCTCTCTGGCTCTAATCCGTGGCAAGTGTTCACTCTGGTTGGATAAGGGGCCAGAGGAGGCCTGCCCCACGCCAACAATATACACCGGTCTATTGGTGAGTTTCCTGGCGGTCTCTTCTGAAGTCAGGACTACCGCCGCCGCCCCATCAGAGAACGGGCAGCAATCGTGCAGGGTTAGCGGGGAACTTACCATGAAGCTGTTAAGTATCTTTTCCGCCGGTATATCTCCGTATTTCCCGTAGAAGTGTGCCTTGGGATTAATGCTACCGTGTTTATAGGACTGGATTGACACTCTGGCTAATTGTTCCCTTAGCTTTTCCAGGGGTATATCGTACTTCACCGAGTAGAGGTGAGCCAGCATGGCAAAGACGGCCGGGAAGGTGATTCCCGAGGGGTATTCATAGCGGGCGTCACTGAACATGGCAAAGGTTCGGGTGGCCAGCGGCGTACCCATGGTAGCGGCTCTCTCTATGCCGCCGACCATGACAATATCATAGAAGCCGGAAGCAACCCACAGGAAGGCGTCTCTTACCGCCATGCTGCCTGAGGCACAGGCCCCCTCATATTTATTAGCTGGGACGTTAAAAGCGCCGATGTTCTCCGCAGCAAAGGACTGAATCATGCCCTGCCCCTCAGCAAAATCGCCCAGCACATTGCCCACGAACAAGGCCTGGATATCCTTCGGTTTAAGGTTTGACTCGTTAAGGGCATCCATAGCCGATTCAGCAAACAGCTCTACCCCGGTCTTGGTTTGAGGCCCGCTAAACTTCGTCTCGCCAACACCAACTACGGCTACTTTCCTCATGCGATTCCTCCTGTTTACTATCCAGACTGACCAAACCAGCCGGCTTACAATCCCTTTTCAGATTACTATAAACTGAGCGTGGTGTCAAAAAAAGACACAGGTAAGAGATTGTTTGTATCTCCTCACCCCCTTTATTTTAGTAACCCTATCCCCTTCCCCTTAGCAAGGGGAAGGGGAGGTATTCGTGAGAGGGGCTTTTGCCCCTCTCACACCCCTGAATACTACTTTAGGACAGAAGCTCTGCCTCTCTTATACCCTCCTCCAAATGAGATGGGGAATCTTGATGTTTGAAAGGCTTCGCCTCTCTTTAACCTAAATTCCCCCTTCCCTTAATCAATTAATAAGGGAAGGGGGTCAGGGGGATAGTTTTTAAACAATCTATGAGCCGGTTCAAACACACAGGCAGGATTGCTGTACCAGCTAAGCAGTATGATAGGGGCGATATAGCCCCGACTCGGCAACCAGCTCGACAATATCCTTAACTTTGAGCGACCCTTCGACCTCTTTTGCCTTTATGGCGTCATCGAACATCTGCAGGCAGAAGGGGCAGGCGGTAGCTATCACTTCAGCCTTGGTATCGATTGCCTCGCCAGTCCGCTTCTCGCTGATTCTGGTACCGATGCGCTCCTCCAGCCACATCCGACCGCCGCCGCCGCCGCAGCAGAAGCCCAAACGGCGGTTATTCTCCATCTCAACCAGCTTCACGTCAGGCATATTACTGAGGATTTCTCTCGGCGGCTTATAAATATCGTTGTATCTCCCCAGATAGCAAGAGTCATGGTAGGTGACCACGCCGCTGACACCCTTCACCACTCCGAGCTTACCCTCTTTTAGCAGGTCAGCCAGAAACTCAGTGTGGTGCATAACCTCAAATTCGCCACCGAATCTGGGGTACTCATTTTTCAGGGCGTGATAGCCATGAGGACAGGCGGTAACTATCTTCTTAACATGGTAGCCCTTCAGTATCTCAATGTTTTTCTCGGCCTGCATCTGGAAGAGGTACTCATTGCCCAGACGGCGGGCCGGGTCACCGCAGCAGCTTTCCTCAGCACCGAGGATGCCGAAATTGACACCGGCCAGCTTCATTACTTTGGCCAAAGCCCGTGCCACTCTCGTGCTTCTATCTTCCAGTGCTGAAGTGCAGCCCACCCAGTATAGAATGTCGACATCACTATCTTCAGCCATAACCTTGATATCCAGACCTTCCGCCCAATCAGTTCTGGTGGCCGTGGTCCCCCGCCAGGGGTGACCTCTGTCCTCGATACTCCGCAGCGCCACCTCCGCAGGCTCTGGAATATTCGCCTGCTCCATGACCAGGTTCCGCCTCGAATCAATAATCTTATCAATGTGCTCTACCCAGAGAGGGCATACCTCATCACAGGCGCGGCAGGTGGTGCACGCCCAGATTTCATCTTCAGTTAAAACTTTACCGGCTATCGAATTATCCGGATTAACTTTGGCCGCCTCGCCCTCATCTTTAGCTTTGACCAGTTTAGGCCCCACCTCCAGTAACTGCTGCTTGAGGTCCTGTATTATCTTCCTGGGATTAAGCGGCTTACCCGTAGCCGTTGCCGGGCACTGTTCCTGGCAGTTGTTGCATGTCACGCAGGTGTAGAGGTCCAGGATTTGCTTCCAGGTAAGGTCAGTTATCCTGGAGGTGCCGAAATTCTCGGCAGTTTCCAGGTCCAGAGCGGCCAGGACGCCCTTGGGAGGCGGAGACCTGAAAAGAATATTGAAAAGAGATGCCAGCATGTGAAGGTATCTTGAGTAGGCGATAAAGACCAGGACAAACAGGACGGTAAGCCAGTGTGCCCAGAAAAACCAGATGTTTGCCGCCTCCACCGTGCCTACCGAGCTCCCGCTGAAAATGTTGCTGAGAGCAGCGCTTACCGGTGGCAGGACAGCGCCCAGACCAAATGGCGGGTGACCCAGGGCAATGCTGGTCGCCTCCTTGAAGAGGTGTGTCAGGGGGTGTATTAAAACGGTGACCAGGATGACCATAGCCTCAACTGTTCGCTCGCTTTCAAGCCGCACCGGCTTCACGATGTATCGGCGAATGATGCCCCAGGCGGCACCTATCATGACCAGGACTGCCATTAGGTCTATAACCCAGGCATAGTAGAAAAAGAGGCTGGTATGTTCCAGAGTCTCGGAGAGACCAAAGCCGGCCCCAAGAACAATGAACAGGAAATAGAAGAGGACAAAGGTTGTGAAACCCCAGAACATAAAGGCATGGCCTATGCTTGCCCGGTCTTTAGGGGTCAGGTTCTTGAGCTGGCACCACTGTGTCAACGTAATCCACGCCGTGTCAAGTGCCCGCCTCACCATTTGGCGAAAAACCCTCTCCTTCTGTCCCAGGAACATGTAGCGCCAGAGCTGATACATCCGGCGCAGAAACAGCCCCACCGCCAGGGCAGTTAGCCCCCAGAAGAGCACATACCCCGACAAGACGCCAAAATAGGTCATGCTGGTCGCCGACATAGATTACCTCCTGTTACAGTTCTGCAAATCAATCTGAATTTTAACCTGACCGTGAAGCTTCGGCGCTGAGATTACCGATTAACCTCACCCTACTTGATTTTTAGTAACCCTATCCCCTGTATCCCCTTCCCCTTAGCAAGGGGAAGGGGAGGTATTGGTGAGAGGGGCTTTTGCCCCTCTCACACCCCTGAATACTACTTTAGAACAGAAGCTCTGCCTCTCTTATACCCTCCTTCAAAGGAGGAGGATTCTAGAGAAGGGCTTCGCCTCTTTATTACGTTCATTCCCCCCTTCCCTTGTCAAGGGAGGGGGGTTAGGGTGATGGGTTCGACTTATCTCAACGCAAACGGGTGACGGCAATAAAAATACCCAGAGCCAGGACTAACAGGTCAAAAAGCCCGAAGCCGAATACCCAGGGTAAAGATATACTGACCAGGTAGCTAGCCGCCACGGCCAGGCCTGCCACAATGGCTAACCCGGTGCCACGTTTACGGTTAACGGAAAGGCTGACGACTTCACCAATAGCATAACCAACTCCAGCCCCCAGGAACAAGTTAAGGAAAAAGAAGGGCAGTAAAGCTTCTAATGTTCCCCAGGCGACACCGGCAACGAGGGCCAAACCCAGCCCGGCGCCGGTAGCTCTCAGGTAATATCGGGTGGAAACATGATAGGTGGGTAATTTGTAGAGTCGGGCACATTCAGGGCAACGGGCGCCAACCGGTGTCTGCACCATGCACTTAGGACATATCGGCTTTCCACACTTTCCACACCTGAGGTTAGTTTCAACATCATGGTGAGCGGCACATCTCATAATATTGTAATCAACCTTTCTCTCTTTGCTGACCCTGAAGTTTTTCAGGTTCAGTCGGAAGAGGGGCTCGATGTATCCAGGCTTCTCTGTCCCTTATGTCCCGGTCGAAAAACAGCCGGTTAACCAGCAGTTGTCCCTGGCTTACCGACGCCGTGACCGAAGTCCGCGGTGCTGTCAGCCGTCTAACGACTATTATCAGGAACATGGCTAGGAAACCCAGCGCAACCGGCAATTTATCCGCAATACCCAGTGTCTGGCCAAAAAACCAGCTGGCTACAGGCAGGGAAAGCACTGCCAAAAGCACACCCAGGGCTAGCTGGTGAAAAGGGAAAAAACTGAAGGCAATAACCAGTGACAGTGGAAATAGCCAGAGTACCAGGATAGTGGCTACACCCAGGGTAGTTAAAATACCCCGGCCGCCGTTAAAGCGGAGGAAGACCGGCCAGTTGTGGCCCGCAATTACCGCCAGTCCTGCCCCCACCTGCATGACAATGCCCATTCCGAGGAGTTGAGCCACCCAGACTATCCCTGCTCCCTTGCCAAAGTCAAAGAGGATTACCAGAACGCCCAGCCACTTGGGGCCTACCGTCAGTATATTGGTGGCGCCGACATTGCCGCTGCCATACTGCCTGATGTCTATGCCTCGAAACCACTTTGCCACCAGGTAAGCGGCGGGCACTGAGCCTAAAAGATAGGCGCCCAGTATAAGCAATATGACCACAGGCTCTCCTACAATGCTGACTTTAGCGCCCGGTGCTCGGCCAGAGCTATAAGGCGCTCGGCTGCCTCTACGGGCACATTGGCACCACCAATCATGGTCTCCGCACTATCATCAAGACCATGATAGTCACTGCCGCCGGTAGCGATAAGATTATGTTTATCTGCCAGACTCAGCAGCTCGCCTACCTCAGCAGCCGCATAATTACCGTAGTAGGCTTCAATGGCAACCAGGCCGGCCGATTTTAGCTCGACAATCATAATTTCCGGGTCTCTGATAGTGAACGGATGTGCCAGCACCGGCAGCCCGTTAGCTTGCAGTATTAGCTCCACGGCCGCCGCCGGGGTTATCTTTTCCCGCTCAACATAGGCAGGTCCGTCTCGGCTTATATACTTGGTAAAGGCTTCCTTAATCGAGCTTATATAACCCTTCTCTAGCATAGCCTGAGCGATGTGAGGGCGCCCTATAGTGCCGCCCCCGGCTAATTCCTGGACTCGCTGCCACTCAAGGTGAATACCCAGACCACCCAGCTTGCCAATCATTCCCTGGGCCCGCCTTCGCCGGGAATGACGTAACATTTCGAGGGCATCGTTCAGTTGGTGGTTGGCATAATCTATAAAATAGCCAAGAACATGTGCTTCACCATAAGGGACATCAGTATTAATTTCCACGCCGGGTAAAACCTTCAACTCAGGAAGAGCCCCGGCAGCTTCCAGGGCGGGAGCAATACCCTGCACCGTGTCGTGGTCGGTAATGGCTATAACTGTCAATCCATGCTCTGCTGCCATACGGACAACTTCGGCTGGACTGAATCGACCGTCAGAAGCTGTGGAGTGCAGGTGGAGGTCTATTTTGGATACTATTATTCCACCTCCCGATAGATTCGGTCAATACTTATTGCCTTGCCGCTTTCTTCATCTAGCCTGACCAGAATTGCGTTGAACATTGTCTTGCCGCCCTCTGCCACCGATAGGCGGTGAGGCAGCATGGTCAAAAAGTGGTGAATGACCGTTTCGGAATTGTCACCGATAACCGAATCGACCGGGCCGGTCATGCCGATATCACTAACATAGGCAGTGCCTTGAGGAAGTAATCGGGCATCAGTAGTGCCTACATGAGTATGGGTGCCAAGTACAGCGCTGACCCGGCCGTCAAGGTACCACCCCATAGCCACCTTCTCCGATGTTGCCTCGGCATGGAAATCAACAATAATCGCTCTCGGTGTGTGCTCGGTCTCTCCCAGCAGCTTATCCATGGCTCTAAACGGGCAGTCGTAGTTGCCCATAAAGGTTCTGCCTATCAGATTAACTACCATGACCTGGTTCTTGACAATATAGCCCCTGCCCGGTAACCCCGGCGGATAATTTAATGGCCGCATGATAGGCATTTCACCGTCAAGGTAAGGAATAATTTCCTTCTGAGCCCATACGTGGTTCCCTGAGGTCAACACATCAACCCCGGCGTCAAGCAGTTCGCCGGCGGTGGCTGAAGTCACACCTAAACCATGAGCAATGTTCTCAGTGTTGGCTATAACCATCTCCAGGCCATATTGTTGTCGCAGATCTGGTACAAGCTCCTGGATAGCCTGCCTGCCCGGCCGGCCAACCACATCACCAATCGCCATTATCAACATTGGTTTTTCCTACTTAGCATAGTCAACCGCTCTGGTCTCCCTGATCACGGTAACCTTCACCTGGCCGGGATACTCCAAGCCCCCCTCCACTTTCTTAACAATGTCCCGAGCAAGCCTCATTGCGCCCAGGTCATCAATCTCTTCCGGCCTAACCAGGATGCGGATTTCACGACCGGCTTGAATAGCGTAGGATTTCTCTACCCCCTTAAAGCTGTTGGCGATATCTTCCAGCGCCCTCAGCCGTTTCAGGTAGCCCTCTAACGACTCACGTCTGGCTCCTGGCCTGGCGCCGCTGATAGCATCTGCGGCTGAGATGATAAAGTCCCAGATGCCGGCGCCATCGGCCTCAAGGTGGTGGCCAGCGATACCCTGGACTACCTCAGCGGATTTATCCCATTGTTTAACCAGGTCTGCCCCGATAGCGGCGTGAGTGCCTTCTACCCCGCGGTCAACTGCCTTACCGACGTCGTGAAGCAACCCGGCTCTCTTGGCGATGGCAACGTTGGCACCTAGCTCGGAGGCAATCATACCCGCCAGATAGGCAACCTCAGTGCTGTGGCCCAGGACATTCTGTCCGTAGCTGGTGCGATACTTAAGGCGCCCCAGCAGCTTGATTAGCTCAGGGTGCAATCCGGACACCCCTACCTGGTAGGCTGCCTGCTCTCCGGTACTAAACATGGTGGCCTCTAGTTCCTCTTTGGCCTTGGCAACCACTTCTTCAATTCGAGCCGGATGAATGCGACCATCAAGTATGAGTTTGGATAAAGCCATGCGAGCTACCTCTCGTCGCACCGGGTCAAAGCTGGACAGGGTCACCGCTTCAGGAGTATCGTCAATGACCAGGTCAACGCCGGTAGCCTGCTCCAGGGCTCTGATATTACGACCCTCTCGGCCGATAAGCCGGCCCTTCATCTCATCACTGGGAACGGGAACGACAGCGACTGTAGTTTCGGATACGGTCTCAGAGGCGGCACGCTGGATAGCCTGGGACAGAATATCCTGGGCCTTCTTGTCCGCTTCTTCTTTCAGCTCAGCCTCCCACTCCCGGAGCCGCCGAGACGTTTCATCTTGTAGCTCGACTTCCATATTCTCAAGCAGTGATTTCCTGGCCTCGGCGGTGGACATGCCTGAAATCAGCTCCAGCCGCTTTAGCTGCTTATCTCTAGCCTCTTCAAGGTGAGCACGGATGGTATCCGCCTCTTTTTCTTTGCTGCTCAGGCTGCGCTCACGTTGCTCTGAATTTTCCAGCTTGCGTTCCAATGTTTCCATCTTTTGCGCTACACGATTTTCCTGGCGATGTAGTTCAGAGCGGCGCTCCCGATACTCCGACTCGGCTCCAGACTTGATTTTGTTTGCCTCTTCCCTGGCCTCGTGCAGTACGTCTTTGGTTTCATTTCTGGCTTCAGTCACCATTCTAGCCGCTTTTCTCTGGGCAATACGTAGTTGCCGGTCCATCATTACCCTTCGGCTAAGGAAGATGGTCATAGCTCCCAGTACCGCACCGATGACAAAGCTTGAAAAATAGACCAATACATTTAAAATCATATTTACTTCACCTCTCTTTCGTGGCTAGCTTTCTATGGTGGTAGCTGATACATAGCTAGCCGATAGCATTCACTTAGTTTCATGGTAAAAGACCATCCTGTCCCTCTCCGTATTCCTGCCAAACCTTCTTTACCGTATGATTTATCACCTCGTAATTAAAGCCACGTCGCCTGAGATATCCGCCCAGCCGATGCCGAAAGCCCTGATAATCGGATAGTGGTAGGCTGCGGGCTTTGTTAAGGGCGGACCGATAGGCACTGTCCTCATCGTCAATGGCGCCGACTGTCTGGTCAATAATCTCTCTGGCCACTCCCTTTTGCCTCAGCTCCAATCCGGTTAGCCACTGGCTGCGCGGGTTAAACTCCTGCCGGTTATCCTTCCAGAACTGAGCAAAAGCGGCATCATCTACCATACCCTGCTCTTTTAGCCTGGCTATCACCGCCTCCACGCTGTCATCGCCAAAGCCACGCCGGTAAAGCCGTTCCCTTAGCTCCGATTCACTTCTAGGTCGGTAGCTGAGGTAATGAGCCGCTGTCTCAAAGCAACGGTGGAAGTGGTCAGACCTGGCCAGCGCTTCAATCTGCTCGGCTGACAGCTCTTGTTGGACCTGCACGTCTTCCTTTGCTGCCACCTCAGCTCCCAGGCTAAAGGCAAACTTGCCCTCCAGGAATACGTTCACCCGCTTGCTTCGGCCCCTTCCGGCACGGATGGCAGTAACCTTCTTCATCGACCGGCTTACCTCCTTAAAGCACTAAGGCTGAAGCCCAAGCCTCAGCCTTAGTTAGTACTATCACCTATTAAACTGGTTTTTTAAGCTAGCATTATTCGCTAGCTGATTTGGTGGCTGAGGCTCTCATCTGCTGCTCAATTTGTTGAGCAAGCTCAGGATTCTGGCTCAAGTAGTGCTTGGCACTCTCCCTACCTTGCCCCAGACGAATATCACCATAGGAGAAAAAAGCGCCAGCCTTCTTCACCAGCCCCAGCCCCACGCCGAGGTCAATAAGGTCACCCTCACGGCTTATGCCGTGGTCAAACATGAGGTCAAACTCAGCACTGCCGAATGGAGCAGCAACTTTGTTCTTTACAACCCGAGCTCTGACACGGTTACCTATCGCCTCAGTTCCACGCTTGATAGTTTCAATACGCCTCAGGTCTATCCTTACTGAGCTATAGAATTTCAGAGCCCTGCCGCCCGGCGTCACCTCAGGATTGCCAAAGATAATACCAACCTTTTCCCTTAGCTGGTTGATAAATATCACCGCTGTTCCTGACTTACTAATAGCGGCGGCTAGTTTCCTCAGTGCTTGTGACATCAGGCGGGCCTGTAAGCCAACGTGCGTGTCCCCCATGTCCCCCTCAATTTCAGCCCGGGGTACCAGGGCAGCGACACTATCAATCACTATCACATCAATAGCCCCGCTTCTGACCAATGCCTCCGTAATCTCCAGCGCCTGCTCTCCGGTGTCAGGTTGAGAGATGAGCAGGTCATCAACATTGACCCCACATCTGGCAGCGTAAGCGGGGTCAAGGCAGTGCTCGGCATCAATATAGGCAGCCATGCCCCCTCTTTTTTGCGCCTGGGCAATTATGTGCTGGCCTAAGGTTGTTTTACCTGACGATTCCGGGCCGAATATTTCTGCAATCCGCCCTTTGGGGATACCTCCCACACCTAAGGCCAGGTCTAATGTTAACGACCCCGTAGGTATAGCTTCCACCGATGAGATAGCATTCGCCTTCCCCAGCTTCATGATTGAGCCTTCACCAAACCGCTTCACAATCTGGCCGATAGCTAGCTCCAGCGCCTTCTCTTTCTCCGTAGTCATTTTCGTCTTGCTAACATAATAGCACAGACAGTTCATTAAAACAAGATAGTGGCGGGATTGTTTAGTAACCACCCTTTATCCCTCTCCCCGTGATGTGGGGGTGTATTCGTTGTGTGACAGGGAAGTTACTTTCTTAAAGGGGGTGAATTCAACAAACTGTCTCAAAGTCTAAGCCACCACTGCCAACATGAAAAGCTTGATGCCCTACCCCAAAATGATTACACTGATTATATATGTCAGGCACGACTATTCCCACCCGAACCGGTATTGCCAACCTGCCGCTTCATTACGGGAAGGCGCCACGCTGGCTGTTCGACCGTATGGTCAAGCTTGCGCGGGAGATTACCATTGCTATCGTCGCTGACTTCGGTGCCGAGGAAATGCTGAGACGGTTGTCCCACCCCTACTGGTTCCAGGCCTTCGGCTGTATTCTGGGCTATGACTGGCACTCAAGCGGTGTTACCACCACCCTGTGCGGCGCCCTTAAGGAAGGGATAAAGGGTCTGGAAAGAGACCTGGGTCTGTTTGTGGCCGGTGGCAAGGGCAGGGCGTCACGGCGCACCCCGTCCGAGCTGGAAAACTGGGGGGGGCTAATCTCCATAAACCCGGCGCCGCTGGTATATGCCAGCCGTATGTCAGCCAAGGTGGACAGCTCGGCGGTTCAGGACGGTTACCAGCTCTACCACCATACCTTCCTGTTTACCACCAGAGGAGCCTGGGCAGTTGTCCAGCAGGGGATGAATGAGTCCAACCGCTATGCCCGCCGCTATCATTGGCTGGGGGAGGCCGTCGCCAGCTTCGTCAACGAGCCCCACTCCGCCGTCCTGTCTGAGGCAAGGGGACAGGTGCTAAACCTGGTAGCCGGTGAAAGTGACCCCGCCCGGACCACCATCGCCGCCATCGCTGCCGATGAGAAGCCGGAGAAAGTCCTGGCCGAGCTGAGGCGAATAAAGACTCTAGACCTGCCGGCACGCCACCACCTGACCACCGCAGACCTCCACCCGGATAGCCTGAGCAAGATTCTACTGAGTGCTTACGACCGCCAGCCCCAGGACTTCGAGCAGCTGCTGGGGCTTCGGGGAGTGGGTGCCAAGACCATCCGTGCCCTGAGCCTTATCTCGGAGTTGGTGCACGGGGTTGTCCCCAGCTATCGCGACCCCGCCCGCTACAGCTTCGCCCACGGCGGCAAGGACGGCATCCCCTACCCCGTCGACCGCAAGACCTACGACCAGTCAATTGAGCTTTTAAGAAGAGCTATAAATAAGACTAAATTAGGCTTAAGTGAAAAGAAAGAGGCGATGAGGAGGTTAGACAGGGTGAGGGAATAGAGATGATAGTTCGAATCCAATAGGGGCTAGCAATTTGGGTAATAGCGTTACCACAAATTTTTCCTGGCTAATCTCATTCTTATCTACCGCAATCCAAACCTCAACATATTTTCTATCGGCTAAGTGGTAATCATATTACCTGTGGTAAAATATATTAGTAGAACTTATCGTGTGTAATTGATGTTCGGCTACACTGAAACACAATGAAATGTAAATTCTGTGGTAATGAAAGCGCCCTCATAAAGGCTCACGTTATCCCCGCTGGCTTATTTCGTCGTCTGCAGCAAGGCAAGAAGCCCTTGGAGATGATGACAAATAAAGCCGGTGAGTATACCAAGAAGACTCCGGTCGGGGTGTATGACAACACTATTGTCTGCAGCAAGTGTGAGAGTATCTGGCAGGAATGGGATAACTATGCACAGCTACTACTAGCCGATAAACCCCTCAATGGGCGAGTACGATATCACAACAATAAAAAGATTTGCTTGATAGTGGATAATTACGAGTATAGGAAGCTGAAGTTATTCTTCATCTCAATGGTCTGGAGAGCATCTGTTTCTAGCCAACCATTCTTTTCAAAGGTCTCTCTGGGCCAGTTTGAAGACGTCGCGAAGAAGCATATCACGAGCAATGATCCTAGCGATAGTGAGGTGTTCAGCGTAACCCTCGCTAAATTCGACCATCATCTGGCAAAGTCAATATTAGGTCCCCATGATGATAAGTACTCTGACGTGAATTACCTTCGATTCTATTTGGCTGGTTACATCGCTTACATAAAGGTTGACCATAAGCCGACTCCAATGCCGTTTTCTCAATTCGCCATGGCTGAAAACAGACCTTTATACATAATCTGTAGGGATTTTGAAAAAAGTAAAGAACTCAAATTGATGGTGAATATGATAAAATCTAATCAGCAAGCCAAACCTCTGCACTAAGCAATTCACCTTAATGTTTGATAAGAAATAAGCAACCGATATAAATCCGGTATCAGTTCTTTCTTCTCAAAAACCAGCTCGAAATGCTTCCAATGTGGGCTACTAATGGCACTCGCATGTGCCCGTCTCTTAACGTTCACTTCGGGGATACAGGAAACTCATAACTTGCCTTACTTATGTTTTATGGTTGAGGCGCCGGAGACCTCCATGTTGCCTATGGTGGGATTACCGTGAAAATAGAGTCGTGAGGCAGCACGCAGCACGGAATCCAGTCTCCCTCTTACGTTTACCGTGGCTTCACTGGCGCCACTGAGGTCGACATCGGCGTTGTTGATGGGAAAATCAGCC